>Ga0209536_100002966_pt1 | contig 27497 bp, 22 predicted proteins | sample DeeMarSeWOR28_12_FD_187461 | JGI IMG/M metagenome (GOLD analysis project Ga0209536, IMG submission 187461) | Marine sediment microbial communities from White Oak River estuary, North Carolina - WOR-2-8_12 (SPAdes) (version 2) | ecosystem: Environmental > Aquatic > Marine > Intertidal zone >... | reverse complement strand
TAGCAGGAATATATGATTTGAAATCTTCTCTAGAGGACATATTAATTCCCTACATTATTAATATATTTACTTATTTATAAAACCATCGATTTAACTGACGTTTGGTTTTTTTTATTTATTAAAACCCTAAAACAGGCAATTACTATTTTAATATTGTCCCATAATTATATATCTAATGGATACCTAAGAATACCAGCAATACCATTAAAAGCAGAATATAAAGAATCGCCCTCTTCGCTATCAAGAGATATAAGTTCAACTTTTGCACCTGTTTTTTCTGCTTGATCTGACAGTTCATCTATTAGATCAATTTTTTGCTCTATTTCCATAGTTGAGTTATTGCATTTTGAGCAAGTTGGTGAAACAAAATCACTCAAAGCATCCTCAGGAATAGTTCTCATTTCAGAATAATCGCAATTTGTACATTTCAATTTTATTCTAAATTTTCTTAAGTTTTCAGAAAGCAGTAGAACATTTATAACGCTCATTTCAAGAGCCTTTCTAACCTGCACCTCGCCATATACTGCAAGACTGCCATCTGTTTTTGTTACTTCCTTGAGAAATTGCTTCATAATCTTTTTTTCTTTTGAAATTTTTAAATTAGTCATTGTCTCTGATGCTGCAGAAACAAGCTCTCTTAATCCATATTCATCAGTATAACCTGTATCAAAAGTATCAACTATTTTATCCTGTATTTCGTAATGTAGATAGTTTTCCTCAACAAAATATTGTTTTGTAGGCCCTGGACCACCAATAAATATTCCTTTTATTTCTTCTTCTGTTTGAAATATCTCACTTGCTTTGTCTCCACATTTAACAAACCATTCATGGGCTGCAATTTCTGTGAGACGTTCAAATCTTCTTTGTGACTGTCCTCCCCTGCCGTGTTTACCTGGGACCTGAGAGGTCATATATTTTAACATTTCAACTCTGTTTCCTCTTAATATCCCAACAGTACATTCCCTACGATCAATCAATAGAAGACCATATATCTCTTTCTCTGTAAAAATTTGTTCCAAGGGTTCAGTATAAAATAAAGAATCACAACGGTAAAGAAAAGTAGTTATTGGCATTGGTGGTTCAATTACATAAGCAACCATCTCTGTTTTATCACTACCAACACTTTTATGCCCAACAAAAAAAACAACACCATTTTCTGGAGGTTCTTTAAATTGTTTAAGCCTGCTCATAATAGATTCAATTGCAGATAATACATTTTTCATTGTAGTTTTTGATTTAATATTTTGGGATTGAGAGTATTCATTTTTAAGATAAGCATTAACGTCAAATATTTTTTTATTAGGAGGAATATATAAAGATATCAGCTCAGTATGTCTACCTTTACATGCTTTAAGTTCCTCAAGTTTTCGTTTTAGATCGTATTTTTGTCTTGGTGTCATTTCAACCATTGTTCTCTCACCTTTTAATATCAATTCAAACACAAATAAAATATAAGTCTTATCAATTCGTTACAAGTCAACTATCTCGCCGGTATTTGGAGCAAATATCTCTGCGATATCCTTTAATGGATTAATGAGTGCCTCCCTATTATCACTATGCATAAGAATAATTTTTTCAGGATTGCATGCCTTAGCAAAATCAATAAGCTCATTATGACCAGCATGAGCTGAAAAATCAAAATATTGTACTTCGCATTCAATTTTTTCTGTAACACCATAGAAATTTAATCTTCCCTTATCCATTAAAAGACGAGCGTTACTATCTGGAACTTGATATCCTGTTAGTAAAACACCACTTTTAGGATCATCCTTTAATTTATACATATAATTCAAAACAGGTCCGCCATCCATCATACCACTCGAGGTGATTATTACCTCTGATTTTAATGCAAGTTTTCTTCCTTTGTCAGAATGAACTGCATTCATCTTATTTAAAGCCTTTTTCAGATTTTCTGCAGACCTTAAGTGTTTTTTATATTTTAAAAATATTTTTGAAACTTTATTACCCATTCCATCAAACCATATATTAAAACCTGCTTTTCTTAAAACAAGTGCAATTTCTTGAGATCTTGAAACAGCAAATGCGGGAAGTACCGCAACGCCGCCTCTCTTAACAATTTCATCAATTTTATCGATAAGATCTTTTTCAATTTCTTCCCTTTTTTTAGGATGATCCCTACCCGCATATGTTCCTTCTAAAAACAAAATGTCACATTCAACAGGTTTTGTACCTTTTACAATCCTTGTATCTGTGACATTGAAATCACCAGTAAATAATATTTTTTTATCGCAATTAAGCTCAAACATAAGTGAACCAGGGATATGACCTGCAGAGTGACAGACAACCTCATACTCATTTCCAATTTGTCTTTTTTGCATAGGTTCTATTGGCATTATGCTGTTTTTTGCATTTTTAATATCAGCGGTATTATAGGGTATTGCATAACCTTCGCTCTTTGCAATTTTAATTGAATCTTTATGTAATAAATCAGAAACCTCCCCGGTTAATTGAGTAGTTAAAATGTTTTGGTCAGTCCTGGAAAATAGCCATGGTATCATTCCAGAATGATCAAGATGAGCATGAGTAAGTAAAACCATATCAACAGGTGGTGGTGGAAGTGGATAAGCCGGTGGTTTACCAGGTGACATACCATATTCAAAAAGAAGCCTGAGATCACCAGTATCAAGCAACATTGCTAGTCTACCAACTTCTTCAACACCGCCAAGAAACTGAATTTTAATACCATTATTCATTTAAAGCCGAGATGGGAAAAAGATAAGAGTTGATTAATGTTTGCTTCCTATTGTTTGGGTTTAACCTTTAAGGTTGATTCATCCTTTTCAATAATTATAACTTTTGTATTTGGTTCAATTATTGAATCAGAAGTTGCATGCCAAAGCTCACCCTTAAAACGCACATAACCTGATTGAAAAGGTGAAATTCTATCAATTGTTTTTGCTGTTTCACCTACAAATGTTCCAACAACTGTTTTTCTTTTTCTAACTTGAATTATCTTATACAATAAAAAAACAAAAAATATTGCTATAAGAATAGCTGCCACCAATAATGTTAATATCGCATCATTTATCCAATCGATTTTTATCACCCATCCTGTTGTTGAATAACTTGGTATCATAAATATTGCCCCAAGTAACAGTAATATTATTCCACCGATACCTATTACTCCAAATCCAGGTGTTGCAAATATTTCTATTATAAGTAGTAGGCATCCGATAATTATAAAGATTATGCTTAAAACAGATATTGCAAAGCCAGAACCAGCCAGGGAAAGTAAAATTGCTATAACACCAAAAACCTCTGCCCCATATCCTGGTGAAGATATACCAAATATCAAAGCAAAAATACCTAGAATTAATAAAAGAGAGGTAAGAATTGGATTTGAAAAGAATTTCATAATTTGAATTCCTATAGAGGGAGAATAAAAAATTTTTTCCATATCATTAGTTTCAATTACAAGTTCACCGCTTGATGTTTTAACAATAGTTCCATTAATATCTTTTAAAAGTTGGTTAATAGATGAAGAAACATGTTCAACAATGCCATATTGCTTTGCAAGTGTTGCATTTAGATTAAGATTATCTGTTACAAATTTTGCAGCAACTGTTTTGTTTCTTCCAAAAATTTCAGCACGGTTTTCAATCCAACTAACAAGTGCATTTATGATTTTAGGTTCTGTAATATATTTTGTCCCTTCTGCAGTAATCTCAACAGGCTGACAGGAGCCTATCACAGTATGATTAGCCATAGCTGCAATATGAGTGCTCATCAAAATAAAAGTCCCTGCAGACCATGCATTTGAACCTATTGGATAGACATAACCAATAACTGGTATTTCACTAATGTTTATTATATCAGCAATTTCAAAAGTCTGGTCAAGACCGCCTCCTGGAGTATCTAAAAGAAGAATAATTGCTTGTGATTTCTCGGCTTTTGCTACCTCAATTGCTTCTTTTATTAATTCTACTGTTGACTGATCAATGGTATCTGTTACTTCAACTATAAGTACATTTGAGCTTGTTGCAATTGAGCTGGATGCTAACAGTGAAAAAAGTAAAAAAAAGAAAATTAAAAAATGTTTAAGTTTCATTTTTTATCTTCTTGAGTAATTGCTTTTGCAATTCCTGCGACCTTTCCAATATCTCCTCCAGGAACTACAATAAGATTTTTTTCTCTTGCAATTTCAGCAAGGGTTTGTAGTTCTCTGAGTCTTAATGCTGTTGGAGTTTTTTCATAAAATTTAGCTGCTTCAGTCATTTTCTCTGATGCCTGTAATTCACCTTCTGCAATTATTATTCTTGAACGTTTCTCTCTTTCTGCTTCAGCTTGTTTAGCAATGGCTCTAAGCATTTCCTCAGGTAATGCAACATCTCTTATTGTTACGGCAGAAACTTTAATCCCCCACGGATCTGTTCCCTGATCTATTATTGTTTGAAGGGCTTTATTTAAATCTTCACGTTGAGATAACAGCTCATCTAGGCTTTGTTGTCCCAATACATCTCTAAGAGTTGTTTGTGCAAGTAAACTTGTTGCAACATCATATCTTTGAACCTCAACTACTGCTTTTTCAGGATCAGTAATCCTAAAATATACCACTGCGTCAACATCCACAGTTACATTATCTTCTGTTATTACTCTTTGTTTAGGTACATCAATAACACGAGTTCTTAAGTCAAGCTTTATATAAGTATCAATAATTGGTATAATAAAGACAAGACCAGGACCTTTTATTCCTATTAATCTTCCTAGTCTAAATACAACGATTCTTTGATATTCGGCCATGATTTTTATTGCAGATGCAAGGAGTATTACTAAAAATATGACTATAATTATTAAGATATACCATATTATAATCGGCATAACATTTACCTCCAAAATGGGAAAAGGAAATTTATGTTATTAAGAGTTTCTGTATTATGCTAATTTAACAATTTTTAATTTAATCCGGACAAAATAATATGTATCAGGCCTCTCAATTATTGACAAACGTGGATTAACATTAGAAACAAAAAGATAACAAAGAATTGAATAATTTTAATTAAGAAAATTCATAATATCTAAAATAATATTCTCATTTGTATGATTAATAAAAAAAAGGATAGATTACATTCAATAGCTCTTAAATTAGCAATTTTTACAGTTGGATATAATATAGTAGAATTTATTGTATCAATAATAGCAGGTTTAATTGCTGGAAGTACAGCTCTTTTAGGTTTTGGTTCAGATAGTCTAGTTGAGTCATTATCTGGTATAATCATGATATGGAGATTTAGAAAATATAAAATCTTAGATAAGAATGAAGAAGATAAAATTGAGAAAAAAGCAATATTATTAGTTGGTATTACATTCTTCATCTTTGGAATTTATATTTTATTTGAATCACTAAGGAAATTAATTATTCAAGAAAAACCTGAACCAAGCGTGTTTGGAATAATAATTGCTATAGCTTCTATTATTGTGATGCCTATCCTGTTTCATTTAAAATTTAAGATTGGTAAGTCTATTGGAAGTAAAAGTCTGATAGCTGATTCAAAACAAACCTTAGTATGTCTCTTTATGTCAGTTTCTCTCCTGATTGGTTTGAGTTTAAATCATTTTTTTGTACTATGGCAGGCAGATCCAATTGTTGGTCTAATTATTGTAGTATTTCTAATAAAAGAAGGATATGAATTATTATTTGATAAGGATTAACAATATAATTATTTAATTTCTTTTAATACTATATAGAATCCAATGAGAATAATCACCAAACCTACAAGATACATATTATAATGACCACATACATATAAACCAAAGATAAAGGTAGAAATAAAGGGCAATATCAAAAAACCTAAAATAATAATTAAAAAACCTAATAACAATAATTTCTTCATAATAGAATATGCCTCCAGATATCTAATAAACGATGTAATAAGGGGAAGTGGTCTAAAAACCTGAATAATAATAAATCTATAAACATTTTGTATCTGGGCATTATAACTTTAAGTTCACCCCATGGGCCAATATATCCCCATATATCTCTTACCCGGGCTCTAATAATATATGTACCTTTTGTGTTCCAAGAATGATTAGCTATCCCAGGACCAGGTTCTTCAGGATTAGGCCAGGTAGGAGATACAGATTCAGAGGTTCCATCACCCCAATCTACTTCATAAAAAAAATCTATACAATCATTATAAGTTGAATTAAAGGTATAAGTATATTCTACTCCTATTGTTCCATGTTTTGGGCCATCAATTATTGGTGGAGTGGGTGGAATCCAATCACCTGTAGTGAAATTCCAAATAGGACCTTCTACGGATAAACCTCCACTACCCCAAGCATCAATTTTCCAATAATATGTTTTATATAATAGCAATTCACCTGAGCTAAAATAAGTTGCAGATTGATTACTAGATTTCTTTGTTGGTGGATTTGTTACACCAAAATAAACATCATAGAATACAGTATCACATTCGTTTGGATCACCACCTTCCCAAGTAAGAATAATACCCTCTGCGTAAATAATTGCCCCATCCTCAGGAAAAGGATTATTTGGAGTATATGGAGGATAATTTTCCTCAGTTTTAAAAGTCCATATTGGTCCCGATGTAATCAATCCATATTCGTCTATCGCTACAATCATCCAGTAGTAACTTGTAGCAAATCCAAGTAAATTAGAAAGTTGATACCATGTATTTGTTAAATTAGTTGCTATCAGTGGGGGTGGACATTCTTTACCAAAGAATACATTATATGTGACATTATCACCATCAGGGTCTCCACCATCCCAACTTAAATTAATAGGACAAATAGAAGTATCAATAGAACCATCTGAAGGATTTGGATTAATTGGTTCATATGGTGCATTATTTAAATTAAATAATTTAAAACTATTATTTTTAACAGATGAAGCAACGCCTACACTAATCAGTAAGAATATTATCCCTAATATGAGTATGGTTTTTTTCATAAAGTCCTCCCTCTATTACAATATTCATATCTGGTTTGAAATATATAAAGTTTTTATCAAATAAAAACCGTAAGAGAAAAAAAATTATTATCTTAAAATTACAAAGTTAAAGAATATCCATGCATCTAATTTAGACTCAAAAAATTCTCCTTCCTCACAACCAACTGCAACTTGAATCACTGGATCATCTTTTAAAAATCCAAATCCAATATACCTAAATCTTACCTTTACAGATTCTTCAGGAGAAATAATATCAAAATGTTTAATAATAGTATTACGGCTCCATGGTATACCACCAAAAACACCGACAAAAAATGTTACATTTGTTGCATCAGCATCACCAACATTTTTAATAACCGATGTCACTCCAAAACCTCCAGATACATCAATAATAAGGTCAGGGTCAGCTTTTAAATTCATATTTAATTTCGAATTATCGTTAGATATTCCACCAGCACCAAAACTACTAATGGTTATTATTACAATAATAATTATTGAATTTATCTTTTTCATCTTATCTTCCTTCCCAATAATTTTTATTAGTTTAAGATATATAAAATTAATTCTGCAATTATTGTGCAAACAGGTTATTTCTTATTATAAAATCCTATTTTACAAAAATATTAAGAATTCTAATCATCAGTGGGTATCGTTCTAAAAACCTCAATAATGGATTAATAGCTTTGATTCTAGAGAACGATTTAGTGCTAACTGGACCTGCTGAACCATATATATCTTCTGCATACGCTGAAATTGTATAGACACCATCTGCAGAATATGTATGTCTAACTGTTACTTTTTCACCAGACTTATGAAAATCAGTTAAATTTGAATTACAATCACCCCAGTCAATATGATATCTAACATCATCACCATCAGGATCTGCTGTAGTAAAATAGCATTCAAGTTCAACCCAACGGGTAATAAATTTGCCATCTATAAAAGGTGCAAATGGAGGATAATTCTCTATATCGAAGACCATATCGTAGTAGATATCTACATTGTCACCTCTAATATCTTCCCAGACACCAATGACATTTCCTTTATAAACATCAAGGTTCGCTACACGGTCATTAAAATTAACCTGGTTATCGCTAACAACTTCTGCACTGCTCCAGGTAGCTCCCCCATCATCAGATGTTTTCATATACATTGTTCCGTCCTTAATATATGTAATAACAACTGTTCTATCAGCAGCTATTGCTACTTCAGGATATGATGCATCTGTTTCAACAGTAACTTCTGTCTTTGATGAAAGACCATTTAATGAATAATATACAATTACATCCAAATTCTTTTGACATGCAATAATTACATTATTATCATATGCTGCAATAGATGGATAAGTAAGGTTTGCTGTATCAGTTATATATAAACTTATTACCATAGGATGTTTCCAATAACTTTCACCAACTTGTTGCCAGACGCCAAAGGCATCTTTTCTTATAAGAAGATTATAATTTCCACTTCCATTGTCTTGGTCATACACTGCATAATGCATGTTGGTTACAAGATCCATTGCTGATCCAACATTTTCACATTCTCCAACTGGAATCCAGCTTAATGTACCACCGCCATCTGCAGAATATTGATAAAAAATAAATGGGCATCCTTCAATATTATTACCATTATAGCCATTATAACCAACACTAGTTATAGCACCCCAATTCCATTCTCCAGGATCCCCCTCTGGTCCTTTATGATTATAACAGGCTATACGGTTATTTGAAAAACCGTAGATATCAAGCTCAACATCAAAAGCCCATATCCAACCATCCATTATTTCACCTTGCAATAGTGTTATCGGACCGTTAAAATCTGGTGAAGATCCAAATGTTGCATAAGTTCCATAAGCGTTTTGATCCATATCAGTATACTCTGCATTATCATATAAAAATTCTACAAGCGGGTCCCAATAAATTCCATCAGCAGAACCATATAACATTGGATGCCACACTACGTCATCCTCTGTATATTCTGCCATTGCATAATATTCCCCACCAGGTGCTCCTGCTATAGATGGATGATATTCATCAAAATCTCCTCCGGTAATTGCAATTCCTGCAAATGATAGAGGTTCTAAAGATTTATCAAAGACCTTTTTAGGTATAGATTTTCTTTGAATTGGTAAATATTGAGCATTAATTCCAACATTGTTAGAACTTGTTTCTAGGATAGATATACTATTTGATAAGGGAATTATACTTATACCTACTAACAGGAATATTATTCCTAATATGAGGACGGTTTTTTTCATAGTTATCCTCCCTCTTTTCTGTCTAAATCATATCCTATTAATAGTATATATAATATATGTAGACGAAATAACATATAACTACAGTTGTTATACTAAATTTCTTTACTTGGTTAAGATATAATATATACTTGGAAAGTTTAATAGAAATTTATAAATTATTTGTTCAAATAATAGGTTTTTATTGTGATTAAGAGACTTATCGGTCAATATATTTATTTGATGGTTTGCTTGTTGTTGACTTTCGAGGTCCTTTTCATCTTTTGCCCAAGCTTTAATCCAGTATTTATTTTTTAAATTCCACGAATGACTAAGTTTTATTTGTTCACCAGAACTGTATGGACCAATATATCCAGTGCTAGTTCCATCATCCCAATCTATACTGTAATAAATATTATGATTGTCTGGATCGGTTGATCTGAAAGTAAATTCATATTCTGTTCCTCCAAATCCCCATGCTGGTCCGTTAATAGTTACTTTAGTTGGCGGTTGATTTGAAACAATTGTAATAACGTGAGGGGCTGACCAGTCACTTTCAAAATAAATAGAATCCATTGCTTTTGCCCTAATTTCATATGTATCAGGATTTTCCCATATGTGGCTGACAGTTACTTCTTCACCTGATAGATAAGGACCAATCCATTCACATAATGTGCCATCATCCCAATCCACGAAATAATAAATATCTTGTCCATCTGGATCTGTTGAATTTAATGTAAATTCAAAAGATTCACCAGTCATACCGTTTGTTGGACCCTTTAACTCAGGTATTGTTGGCGATTGACCGATATTCAAAATTGCCTCATAAGCATCAATCATACCCCAACCATATGAATTATCCTCGCCTGGATCACCTAGGTCATAGGCTGTTTGATAAATGATTTCTTTTATTGCCTTTACACTAATATTTGAATTATATTCACGCATTAATGCAACAACACCATTGACATGTGGTGCAGCCATTGAAGTACCTGATGATGTTTCATAACCACCACCTGGTATCGATGAACGTACATTTACGCCAGGTGCTGCAATATCTGGTTTAATTGCTTCGCTACCATTTGGAGTACAATATGTTGGACCTTCAGATGACCAAATCCAAATTGGCCAGTCTGGGTCATTAGCATCAACAGCTCCAACTGAAAAAGTTCGATAATCATCAGTAGCTCTGTCAGCTGGATTACGTAAACCTGCAGGACCTTCATTACCAGCTATAAAGATAATTACAATTCCTGCAGATTCGCAAGCATCAATGAAAGTCCAAAATGTTTCATCACATGGAGGATATCCAAGTGGCTCAAATAATCCCCATGAATTTGAACAAACATCTGGGACATCCCAATTAGTCTCAGGGTTTCCATCAGGATCAATTAACCATTCAAATGCCTCTATTGCATCTGAAACAAATTGAGGAATATCTTGGGATTGAATAAGCCCTGCAGATATCCATAAAGCACCAGGTGCTACACCAATTTGATCACCAGGTAAACCACCACATACACTACCCATAGTATGGGTACCGTGACCATTCAAATCATAAGGGAAATCATTTTGATAAGTATAAGGGTCAAACCATGCCCACTCTGGATGTCCTTCATATCTTGGATCTGCAACCCCTGCCCATCTACTAGCAATAGCCGGATGATCACCATCAACTCCACTATCAATCGTTGCTACAAGTACTCCTTCACCTGTGATATCAAATTCCTCCCAAACCTCTGGAGCCCTAACAGCAACAACACCAGGTTCAACATCATTTCGATTATTTGGTTCGCTTTTAGTGTTTTCCTTAACAGGAGCTATTAATTCAATCTCATAGTTTGGATAGATCTTATAAACATCCTCTCTTATTGCGATTTCATCGATAATACTTTGATATGTATCAACTCGAATAATATTACCAATCCAAAAACATTGAAATTCTTTTACGATTTCTTGTTTCTGAAGGTCGGTTAGGTATTCAACTATATGAGTTTGAGAAGTAGAAGCAGTATTTTGAAGCTCTAAAACAGTTGTCTGATGACGTTCTTCGAGTGATGCCCGCTGTTTATCCATTTGATTAGAAATAGCATCAAGGTCAACTTGATCATTTAGATAAACCAATGCAGAGATAATTTCTTTGTTGTTATCTTTTTTAGGTGTTAGATTTAGACTACTGGTTGTATTTGCTACTATCAGTCCAATACTGATTAATAATACAGCTAAAAAAATATGATTTTTCATTTTCATTTATTACCTCCACCAGATATATAATATGTTATTTGTTTATAAAAATATTTGATAAAATATCTATAATTACCTTAAGATAAATAAAATGAGTTAAAGATAATAGAATAATTGCAAGTATTATCACAGATGTTAATACGAATATTTTCAATTTATTATGTAAGCATAAAAAATAAAATAAATGCTTAATCTATATTAAATCGGGCTTGAGGGAAGATATTAATTATGTCTAAAATTGAAAAAATAACAGCTAGAGAGGTATTAGATTCCAGAGGAAATCCAACAGTTGAAGTCGATGTTATCACAGAAGATGGAATATTTCGTGCTATGACTCCAAGTGGTGCCAGTGCAGGTCAGCATGAAGCGCTTGAACTAAGGGATGGTGATAAATCTAGATATTTGGGAAAAGGAACCTTAAAAGCAGTTGAAAATGCTAATAAAAAAATTGCGCCAAAATTAATTGGTCTTGATCCTATTGCCCAAGAGACAATTGATAATATCTTACTAAAACTTGATGGAACGTCAAATAAAGGAAAGTTTGGTGCTAACTCAATTTTACCTATTTCTATGGCTATTACAAAAGCAGGAGCTGCTTCTAAAAATCTACCAGTTTATCAATACATTGGTGAGTTATTTGGAGTTATTCCACATAAACTACCAGTTCCAATGTGCAATGTAATCAATGGTGGAAAGCATGCTGGTCAGGAAAACTCAATCCAAGAACATATGTTAATGCCTACTGGTGCAAAATGCTTTTCTGAAGCAATTAGGATGATATCTGAAAGCTATCACCATCTGGCAAAGCTCTTAAAAGATAAATTCGGAGCAGGGGGGGTTTTAATTGGTGATGAAGGGGGATTTGCACCTGCACAAATAACAAATATTGAGGATAGGCTCAATCTTATGTTAAAAGCGGTTACTAATGCAGGTTATGAAGGTATGATGCATATTGCTCTTGACCCTGCATCTAGTGAATTTTTTTATAACGGGATTTATAAAATTGGAAACAAGTCCTATAAAGGTGGAGAACTAGTGGATTTTTACATTGAATTATGTAAAAAATATCCAATATTATCAATAGAGGATGGGCTTGCAGAAGACGATTGGGATTCATGGGTTGAACTTACAAAAAAAATTGGAACTGAAGTACAAATAGTTGGGGATGATTTATTTGTAACAAATACCAAGAGGATAAAAAAGGGAATTAAACTTGGTGCTGCAAATTCTGTTTTAATCAAACTAAATCAAATCGGGTCAGTAACTGAAACTTTAAATGCAATAAAGATGGCTCATGACCAAGGATGGACTGCTGTTGTAAGCCATAGAAGTGGAGAAACAGAGGATAACTTTATTGCAGATCTTGTTGTTGGAACAAGTTCCGGTCAAATTAAAACCGGTGCTCCTGCAAGAAGTGATCGAAATGCAAAATACAACCAGCTATTAAGAATTGAAGAAGAGTTAGGAGAAAAAGCCGAGTACCCGGGTATTGATTTTCGAATGGATCATTTAGCATAAACATTTTTATACCATTTTATATACCAGACCTTGAGGCAGATTTATGAAAATATTGATTACTGATAAAATGGCTAATGAAGCTATACAAATTTTAAAAGATGCAGGTCATGATGTCACCTATGATGAAATGGATGGTGAAACATTAGTTAAGGAAATTTCAAAATATGATGCTTTAATGGTCAGAGGAAGAACAAAAGTTATAAAGGAAATTGTACAAGCTGGAGCAAAGGGGAAATTAAAAGTTATAGGAAGAGCAGGAATAGGCGTTGATAACGTAGATATTGAAACTGCTGGTAAAGAAGGAATAAAGGTAGTAAATGCACCAACTGGTGCAACTTCAAGTGTTGCAGAACTAGCTTTAGCACACATGTTATCATTGTCAAGACACATAATAAAAGCAGATTCAACTATGAAGAATGGCGAATGGGCAAAAAAACAACTCAAAGGAAATGAAATATTTGGCAAAACGCTAGGCCTAATTGGTTGTGGAAATATAGGAAGGCTTACTGCAAAATATGCGCAGGCATTTAATATTTCAGTTGTTGGTTATGATCCTTTCATTTCAAAAGAGGATATGCAGAAAGACAAAATAAAAAAGATAGAGAACCTTGAAGAACTTATGAAAGTATCAGACTTTATCTCTCTTCATCTTCCGCATATTCCCAAGACTCATCATATAGTAAATAAAGAAATGATATCTAAAATGAAACCAACTGCCAATATTATAAACTGTTCAAGAGGCGGAACAGTTGATGAAAAAGCACTCTATGAGGCTTTAAAAAATGGAAAAATTGCAGGTGCAGGAATTGATGTTTTTGAAAATGAGCCGCCAAAAGACAGTCCTTTATTGACACTAGATAATGTAGTTTTGACACCACATATTGGAGCAAATACTTATGAAGGTCAAATCCGAGCTGGAACTGTTTGTGCAGAACAGATAGTTAAGGTATTAAACGGAAAGGACCCTGACTTCTGGGTCAATAAAAAATATATGTAAAATTTGGAGTAAAAATGAAAAATTTAGATAAAATTGTTGATAAAATTGAAAAGAGCATTGACAATAAAGATAAAATTCGTGAACAAGCTCTTAGATCATCTCGGGAAATTATAATTGGATGCAGAAAGGCAATTCAATATATCCATCAAGATTTGATGAATGATGCAATAACAAACATTAAAAAAGCATCTGTAAAACTCCAGGAATTATACAATTTAACAGGGGAGCATCCTGAACTTTATCATGCTGGTTTTGTGGAAAATGCTGCTCAAGAATTAGTCGAAGCACATTGTTTATATAATATCATGAAAGGAAAGGACCTACCTGATCCTGATAAGTTACAAACAACTTATAGTTCTTATCTTTTAGGTCTTTGTGACTTAGTTGGTGAATTAAGAAGAACTGCTTTGGATGCCATTCGTTCGGGAAAATCAAAAAAGGCTGATAAGTGTTTGAATATGATGGAAGAAATATATGATGTCATTATTCGTTTTGATTATCCTTCAGGACTTATTCCCATTAAGAAAAAACAAGACATGGTAAGAGGTTTAATAGAGAGAACAAGAGGAGAATTAGCAGTTGCCAGTTGCGAGAGACGCATAGAATATCGTACTGATGAGTTCCGAGGGATGCTTGATAGGGTAAATAAAAAGAAAGAAAAAAGAAAGAAAAAAGAAAGTGATCTAGATATCGATGATATCTGGTAAAAAAATCATTCCTCTTTTCTCCTTAAAGTCAACGAAATGTTTATAAAAAGCCTTTATATACTCCAGGGAGGGACGGCCGGCTTTGTATGACTGATGTGGACATTGAAAATATTATTGCATATTCAAAGATTGCCAATAATTTAAATATCGAAGATATTGCTGAAAAGTTACCAGAGTTTAGTTATGATCCAGACAAGTTTTTAGGTTTGACCCTACGAATGAAAAAACCAGATGTGGCAGCTTTACTTCTTAAGGATGGTAAAACTGTTTTGACAGGTGCAAAAAAATTAGAAGATATTGAAAATGCATTTGAAACAATAGTTGAAAAAATTGAAGGAATAGATATCAAACTAAAAAAAACACCAACAATAGTAATTCAAAATATTGTTGCTTCAATAGATTTAAAAAAGGAGCTAAACCTTGACTTAATATCCAAAGGATTATTATCAGAAAACATAGATTACAAACCTGAACAATTCCCAGGTTTGATTTATAAAATAGGTGAAAAGGGTGCATCAATACTTATTTTTGATAATGGAAAAATTGTATTTACAGGTTTTTTAACTATTGAAGAAGTAACCGATGCCGTAGAAATTATAAAAGGAAAACTTTCAACAGTGAAAGTTTTATAAAAAGGAGATGAAAAATTATGCCAGAAGTAATAGTAGAAAATATTGTTGCGTCTACATCTTTTGCAGATAAACTTGATTTAGACGTAATAGCTCAATCATTAGAAGAAGCAGAATATGAACCAGAGCAGTTTCCAGGTCTTGTTTATCGGCTGAGTGATCCGAAAACAGCAACACTTTTATTTAGAAGTGGTAAAGCCAATTGTACCGGTGCAAAGAATGTTGAAGATGTACGTAAAACTGTGGACTTAATAGCAGATAAACTTAAAAAATTAGGAGTAGATGTTTATAAAGACCTTAAGATAGTAATTCAAAATATCGTAGCAATATCTGATCTTGGAACAGAACTTAACCTTAATGAGGTTGCTATGGGACTGGGACTTGAAAACGTCGAATATGAACCAGAGCAATTTCCAGGTCTTGTTTATAGAATACGTGAGCCAAAAGTCGCGATGCTGCTTTTTGGATCAGGTAAAATAGTCTGCACAGGTGCAAGACAAACAGAAGATGTTTCACTTGCTGTAGATAAACTATCCGCAGAACTTAGCTCCCTTGACCTTATTAGAAAATAGGAGCTATTTTCTTCTATTTTTTTCTGTAAAATAAATTAATTAATTTAACTATTAATTTTTATATTTTAAAAACATTTATATATCTACTAACCTATAATAACTATAAAAATTAACTATAATAACGGGGATTTGATATGAAGAAATTGTTACCAATAATTGTAATTGGAATTTTGATTTTTAGTGGACTTGGAGCAGTTGGCTTTTCAAGCATTTCAGTAAATACCGAAAAAAATAAAATGATGGATGAACAGTCTGATCATATTGCGTTAACGTTTTCTCCTTTTAGAATAGAAAAATATAATAAGGAATATCTTGAAATCAGCTTGGAGGGCGTATCAACATATTTATCAAGACCAGGCTATCCTGTTGTTCCAAAGGTTGTCAAAACCTTTGAATTACCGTTTGTTGCCTGTAATATAAAAGCTGAAGTGGTTATAAATAACGTAAAAGAATATTACATTGATAAAGAAATTCATCCTGGGCCTCCACATATTCCACTTATTGCAACAGAGGAAGAAGTGCCGATAGTCTCAATTAAAAAGGATTTTATATATTCAAGTGAGAATCTGTATCCTTTGACATGGCATGATATTGATATTAGTGTTGGTTTAAATGAAAATAATGAAAGGGTTACAAATGTAGCTATTCCTCTTTATCCAGTAAGATATTCTCCAAAGTTAAATAAGATATCTGTTGCAGAAACTGCAGATATTAAAATAACTTATGATTTATCAGATAACAATCCCTTTCAAGCAGAAGATAAGTATGATATGGTGATTATTGCTCCAAGAAGATTTTCAATAGCATTAAATAAACTTGTTAGACACAAGAACAGTTATAGTATCGAGACCCGTCTAAAAACTACTGAGTCAATTTATAGAGAATATAGGGATAAAGGAGTTGATAAACCTGAGCAGATTAAATATTTCATCAAAGATGCAATTGAAAAAAATAATATTACATATGTTATGCTAGTTGGTGGTTTAAAAAGTCAAATCTATGCAAACCCGAGCGAACATCTCAACTATGGAGCTAGAGGATGGTATGTTCCTGTAAGATACCATAATTTCTATGATAATCCAGAACACCCCTTAAGTTTTGAAAAAATCTATGATCCTGGTGTTATAAGTGATCTTTACTATTCAGATGTTTACAAATATAATGAATCTTCTGGGCAAAATGAATTTGAGGATTGGGATTCTAATGGTGATGGAATAATTGGTGCATGGAACTTCCTGCCTGATGAATCTATTGAAAACGATACCTTGGACTTATATCCAGATGTCATTTTAGGCAGGCTTGCCTGTCGTAATATAGTCGAAGTCAGAAGTGTGGTCAACAAGATAATAAATTATGAGAAGAAGACATTTGGTTCAAATTGGTTTAAGAAAATGGTTGTCATCTCAGGTGATGGATTTATGGACCAAGAGGATTTAGACTTCCAATGGGATACAACTAATCTATCAGAAGGAAAATATACGATCTATGGACAAAGCAGGGCTGGAGATGGGCCATCTGGTGTACCAGATGTAATTGAAGTTACAATTGACAGAAGTGTAGATACCCTGTTAACTTTTAACCATGATGATGACACCCGAATAGATGGATATCCAACATTACCAATTGCAGAAATCGTTTCGGTATCTGACGGAGATATACTTGGTAAAACAGATTATTTTGAAAATATTACTGAAAACTATGCATATGGTAATTCTCAGAATGGTTGGGCCAATTTAAATTTCAGTAATGGTATCCTTCATATCCGTGGAAAGACGTATGACCCTAAAGCCTATGGAAATGTTACAGACATTCGTGTATGGGTTCTAAATGAAGCAGGAGAAATTGTTTTTGATGAAACAAGATATGACTGTGAGATGTACTATGAGGGAGAATGGGTTACAGGTAATAAAGTACTAAAAGGCGGCGGAGGGGCACTTTACTATATGCCTGAGGAATTCGAACATGAAGTTATTTGGGCATCAAATGGAAAACTAACAGGACCTGATGATATAATCGAATCGTTAAGGGAGGGATGCGGATTTGCGTTTTTATCTGGTCACGGCAGTCCAAATGTTTGGACGGATCATTTCCCAGGCATTCCTGGAAATCGTAGGTCAGGTAGCATTCCAGCATTATCAAGTATAAGTTATAGACCAGTAGGACTACCATTAGTTCCTATCTTTCCATTAAGTAAAATAAAGAATTGGAACAAACTACCAATTATTCTTATAGGTGGATGCCACAACAGCCAATTCAATGTTTCAATGATTCCTACTTTGCTTGACGTATATGGCAAAAAAAACACATGGTGTCATGGAACTGCTACCCCTGAATGCTTCAGTTGGGTCCTTGTAAAAATGCCAAGGCAAGGTGCTATTGCAACTATTGGTAATACAGGTCTTGGTTATGGGGTTCCTAGTAAGGACTGTCTTGTAGAAGGTCTTGACGGCGGAATTTGTATTGAGTTTTTCAAACAATATGGAATAGATTACAATGCCCAAAATTCCGCAATTTTAGGTAATGTATACACAGATACTCTACGAGCATATCATAATCAGTTTGACATGGATTTCTTGGATCATGCAAAATCCTTAACACAGTGGGTTCTACTAGGCGACCCAAGCTTGATGATTGGTGGATATCAATAAAATCCATCTTTTCATTTTTTAGATAATTTTCTTTCAAAAGATTTTTTAATAAGTTCTTCTTATTTGCTACTATTATTCCAAATTGTAATCGGGGGACATTATGACAATAAAAAAAATATTATCATTTATTACAGCTATAGTTATAGTATCATCCATATTTGGCCAGCCAACAGTTTCAGTAATAATTCCTGGTAAGATATCTGAAGAAGAAGTAACGGTATTTTACCGAAATATAACTGTTTATGCACCAGCTGTTGGAAGTACAGATGAAGGCTATATAGGTATTATTTCAACAATTACTGTTAAAATTCAAAGCAATGGTAGCGGAAGGGTCTTTGTAGATACCTTACCTCTGACACAAGTCGATATGCAAGGATCAGCTCGTCTAGCAGTAAAAGTAGCAAGTACTATTGTTGAAAATGATGAAAATTGTGATGTTAGTCCATCTGATTATGATTATTTCTTTGTAGTAAGAACTGACGCACCTATAATAGGCGGTCCTTCTGCAGGAGCCGTGATGACTGTTGCAACTATTTCCCTTCTTGAAAATTGGGAGATGAGTGATAAAACAGTTATGACAGGTATGATAAATCCAGATGGAAGCATTGGTCCAATTGGAGGAATTCCTCAAAAAATTGATGCAGCATATTCTGTTGGAGCAACACATTTTTTAATTCCTGAAGGTCAGGGGACATATACTGAGATGGTTGTAACAACTGAAAATATTGGCGGATGGATTAGGACTGTTACTAAACCTGTAACAAGAAATGTTGTAGATTATGCGATGGATAACTATGGAATAACAGTTACTGAGGTTGCTGATATTTATGAAGCTTTAGAATATTTCACAGGTTATAAATTTTCATTTAATAACTCAAATGGCGAAATAACCACACAGGACTATATTGATTCAATGACACCTCTTGCTACAAATCTTTTGGAAAATGCAAGGGATTCTTATGAAAATGCAAGTAGTAAGTTTAAAAGTGCAAATATCCCGAATCAATATCCTACTTATTATAAAAATGATATTCAAGATAATCTCGAAGCTTCAGAAGAAAGATTAAAAGAATCTGAAGATGCTTATCAAAATGAAACATATTATACTAGTACCAGTAAATCCTTTCAATCATTAATTTTTTCACGATTTATATCATATACTTGTGATTATTGGGATACAGATGACGATTCTTTTATGGAAAAATTACTTCAAGAAGTAAAATCCTGGTATAACAACGCAAGTAAGCAAGCAAAAAATGCAGAGATTAACGGTTTTATATCTTTGCAATCAGTTGGTGCAGCGCAAAGGAGAGCATCAGAAGCAAAACAGTATCTAGATTCAGCAGAGAGCATGTATGAAGGAGGTATAAGTTATTATTCTGAGGTTTTAGACTTTTTATATAAACTTTCATTTGCTTACGAAAGAAGTAATAGCATTAGTTGGTGGATTAGCATCGGATCATATTTTAATGAAACAGGGAATCTTGATAAAGATATACTTGAAAATCTTGCTCTTGAATATATTGAAGAAGCACAACAATCAACTTTTTATTCTACTATTATTTTAAATGAGTTGAGTTCGATAAGTACTGAATCGTCAAGTTATCTAAATTATGCTGAAGATCTTTTAGAAACATCAAGAGATGATTTAGAAAAAGGTTATCCTGCATCTGCATTATTTCAAGCATTGGAAGCTACAGTTAGAGCAAATCTGGCAATTGAAATCATTGGTGTTGCACCAAAAGATAGAATTCAACTTGCAAGTGAAACTGCTAGCAGTAAAATTGCAAAAAGCAGACAGCAAGGAATCGAACCTGTGTTAGCAGTAAGTTACTATGAATATAGTGAAAGTTTGGTAAATGAATCAGATTTTGATAATGCACTTTTATATTACAAATATAGTGGTATGATTGCAGGTGTCTTAAGTTTTACAAATTCAAGTCTTGGAACAACATCATCTAGATATTTTGGTTTACCAAATATAGAATTATCCTTTCCAAAAGACTGGTATTTAATTATAGCAACTATTGGTGTTCTTTCAATTATTGCAGGAATTGGATTAGGATTAATTATTAGTGGTATTAGTCAAAAAAGAATAAAAGATAGAGTAACAAAAAAGGAAAGATTAAAACACCCGTATTTTTCAAATGAAGACATGCCAAGAAGTATAAAAGATTATTATAAGAACAATAAATTCTAGGATTATTTAAATAAAAAATCTTATTTTTTATAATTTAAAACTATATACATTTAATATTAATATACAATAATTTTAACATAATATTTTAAATAGTTGTAATATTATAAGATATTATATTTCGGAGGTGTATAACTTGAAAAACAAGTATTATAACAAAATTATAATCTTAAGTATCATATTTTTGTTCATCGGAGCAAGTGTTATTCCAAGTATTAGTGGATATACTAATCAATCATACAATAAAACTCCTACTAATTCTCTTTCAAATGATGATTATGTCAATGTCTATTGGAAGTTTAATGATTGTAGTGGGTCAACCTTAGCTGATTCTGCACATAATTATGATGGATCAATTAGCGGAGCTACATGGACCACCAGTGGTTATTCTGGATGTGCATTAATTTTTGATGGAATTGATGATTATGTAAATCTAAATACCCATACAGCAGAAATTGCTTTGAATAAAACAGATGATGTTATCTATTCATTTTATTTCAAATCAACCACTGGAGGGATAATTTATTCTTCAACTTCATCAGTGGGATATAATCCAGCGATGACTATTGAGTTAATTCCTAATAACGGTACTTTAATGTTTAAAATTTGGACTTTAGTATGTGGTATCTCTCTATATTCAACTGGCTCATATAATGATGGTGCATGGCATCATGCTGAGTTCTATTTCAATGGAATTACAGCAAATCCAACAGTAACTCTTTATGTGGATAATACTTATGATACAAAAATAACCCATTGGTTATGTGAAATATCAAATACTGACTTCAAAAAAACCAGGTTAGGCATGCATGCATATTCTTCATCAGATTATTATGAAGGATATCTTGATGAGTTTAAAATAGTTAAATTTGAGGGGGGTAATAAACAGGTAACACCGATTATTGATGGACCAACTTATGGTGATCCTAACGTATATTATGATTTTACATTCATAACAAATGATCCTGAGGGCGATGATATATTGCTCTATGTTAATTGGGATGATGGATATCCAGATGAATGGATTGGTCCTTATGCATCAGGTGAGGAAGTTGTTTTAAGTCATAAATGGCCTGTTGATGGATTATATAATATAACAGCTAGATCTCAAGATAGCTGGGGAAAAAGTCACTCATCAGCACCATATCAAATAAGAATCGGAAATCATCCACCTGAAGCACCAACAATAAAAGGACCACGTTATGGAGAGGATTATGATGAGCTAACATATAAATTTAAAGCAACTGATTTTGAAAACCATAATCTATATTATTACATAGACTGGGGGGATGATGATCCTGACGTATGGATTGGTCCTTATAATTCAGGTGAAGAAATTTCTGTAAATCATATCTGGTACTTTGAAGGTGATTATGCTATAAAAGCTAGAGTCAGAGATATTAAAAATTTACAAAGTGAATGGTCAGAAGAGTATCTAATACGATTAGGTGACGAGCCTCCATCAATACCTGATATAAATGGGCCAAGAGTAGGCTCCCCAGGAGTTGAATATGACTACTCCTTTAGATCATATGACCCAGAGGGAGACAATGTTTCATATCATATCAAATGGGGAGATGGAGATGAATTAATTACTACCTATTATACGTCGGGTAGTGATTTGACTCTAAGCCACAAGTGGGATGAAGAAGGCAAATACAAAATAAGTGCAAGGGCAAACGATACTTTTGGCTACCTAAGCGATTGGAAAGAAATAACTGTTACAATGCCGCGAGAAAAAATAGTATCAAATCCATTTTTCATTAAATTTTTAGAACACTTTCAAAACATATTTCCAATCTTACACTTGTTGTTAAGTCAACTCGGACTATAATAAAAATAGTCCTTCTTTCCTTATTTTTAAGACCCATTTAAATTAAATTGAGAAGTAATCTAGTGATATATCATAATAGGTAAGGTTTTTTTAATAGATGATAATAACACTTTGAATCTTAGGTTAATAAAATGCAGATTTGTGGAGAATTAATAAAAGAAAGTATTATAATAAAAAAACCAAAAGATATTGGACGGCTAAATAATAAAAGTCACTTTGGTAAATTTATTGATAAAAACAAGTTACAATTAAACCTAATAGAAGGAGTTTTTTTATTAGATGAGGGAAAAATCAAGATTACCAAAGGAAAAGATGAAATTGATTTTGAAACACTTCTTTCACTTGCCGTTAATAAAATCTCACATTTTGAAATAAAGTATCTTGTGTTTAAGGATCTTAAAAAAAGAGGGCATTCAATTCAAATTTATGATAAAGATAAAATATTAACTTTTAATCAGGTTAAAAACCAGTTCTATGTAATTGTCTTTTCTGAGAGAGACGAGCTTAATCTTATTACAATAAAAAAAACAATCAAAGAGGTTACAAAAGATGGAAAAGCTTTGTGGATTGCTATTGTTGATGAAGAGGGAGACATTACTTATTATGATGCTTCAATATTAGACATAACAGGAAGTATTAATAAACACATATTTCCTAAAGGCAGATGTATTTTACTTGAAAATAGAGCAATTATTTTTGATAAAAAACTATCAAAGATTTTATTTGAAAAAGAATTTTTTGGAAAACCATTTGGCGAGTGGTTGCAAATATCATTTGTCGAAACATTATATCTATATAAAAATAAGATACTTGATATTTCAACTTCAAAAGAAATTGAAATATCCGGTGATAAATTTGAGAAGATTATTTACAATAAACAACCAGATATTAAACAAAGATTAGTTGTTTATGAAGATTTAAAGAAACGCAAGCTTATCGTTAAAACAGGTTTTAAGTTTGGATCTCATTTTAGAGCATATACAAAGTGTCCTGATGAGACACATGCAGAATACTTAATTCATGTTGTAAGTAATAATTTTAAAGGCATTTGGGAGGAAATATCAAGAGCTGTAAGACTTGCACATTCTGTAAATAAAGAAATACTACTTGCTCAAATTTCAAAGTCAGAGATTAATTACATTAAATTTGGACGACTTCGGCCATAATTTTTTTATAATAATTTCGTGTTGTCCTTTTCTTACCGGGGGAGAAAAAAATGTTGCAAATAAGATGGCATGGTCATGCATGCTGGGAAATTACAAATGATATAACACTTGTGACTGATCCACATGACGGCAAGTCTATAGGAATCCCAGCACCAACAGTTGCTGGAGATATTATCCTTATATCTCATGATCATTATGATCATAACAGTGTTAAATCAGTCGAAAAAGATCATTCAAAAGTAGTTACTGATGGACGAAAAAGAACTATTGAAAATATCGAAATCAATGGGTTTGAATCTTTTCATGATGAAGATATGGGGGCAAAACGTGGTAATAATATAATCTATAAATTCATCATAAATGAAATTAAGTTTTGCCATCTAGGTGATTTAGGACATGATCTTGACAAAGATATCATTCAAAAGATTGGAGATGTTGACATTTTATTTATACCAATTGGCGGAACTTTTACAGTTGATGATAAACAAGCTTGGAATATTGTAAATAAAATAAAACCAAAAATTATCATTCCAATGCATTATAAAATCGGTGGTCTATCACTTCCTATCGCAGGTATTGATTCGTTTTTATCCCAAGCAAAACACAAGGTCATCCATGTTGGAAACGAAATAGATATTGAAAAGGAAGATATTCCAACAGACCCTGAGATTTGGACGTTTACTTTGTAATATCAAATAGGGATAATAAATATTATTTCAAATAACAAAATTTGAAGGTTAGATTGTACTAGACAAATGAGACGCATTATTTATCTTTAAAAACTTCTCTATTGATACAGTTCGGCGGGATTTCTCCCTTTAAACCAGCTATCATATTTTCAGCAGCCATTATTGACATCTTGGTTCTTGAGTCAATTGTTGCAGATGCTGAATGAGGTTGTAAAACTACATTATCAAGTTTCTTAAGTCCTCCTGTGATTTTTGGTTCTTTTTCATAAACATCAAGTCCTGCAGCAAATATCCATTTTTCTCTCAGTGCTTTGATAAGTATCTTTTCATTGACAATCGGGCCACGGGAAGTATTAATAAGAATTGCTGTTTTTTTCATCATTTTTAGTTCTTTTTCACCAATGAGATGGTGTGTTTTTGAAGTAAGTGGGACATGTAGAGATACAAAATCAGATTTTTTTAAAAGTTCAGTTAGTTCAACTTTTTTAGCACTTAATTCTTTATCCAATATCTCATTTCTGTGACTGGAGAAATAAAGAACCTTCATATTAAAACCCTTACTTTTTAAGGCAAAAGCAGTACCAATTCTGCCTGCACCAATTATGCCCAAAGTTTTATTTGTTACATCCTGTCCAAGCATCAATAGTGGCCCCCATCCCTTATATTTACCCTGTCTAGTAAACTTGTCTCCTTCAACTATTCTTCTCGCAGTAGAAAAAAGAAGGGCCCATGCCATCTCAGCTGTTGCATCTGTTAAAACACCAGGCGTATTGCTTACCGGAATACCTCTTTTTGTTGCAGCTGAAACATCGATATTATCATAACCAACTGCATAACTTGCAATCGTTTTCAAATTTGGTTCTGAATTTATTACATCCGCATCTATCGGATCAGATAATAAACATATTAGACCATCTTTACCTTTTAATCCTTTAATAATTTCATCTTTAGTAGGAACTCTATCATATGGATATACTTTTATATTATGCTTCTTTCTTAGAAGATCAAGACCTGGTTCTGGAATTTTTCTTGTTACAAATATTTTCATAGTTTCTACTCAACTGTATTAAATTATTGGAATAAAAACAAATTATAAAGGTGTTTCTTAAATAATAAAGGAAAGAGGAGATTTTAGAGTTGTAAATATAACTCGTTAATTATCTCCTGTTGGGAATAAATTTTAAAATTACCCTCTGAATCCAGTTCTCCTTCTGCATATTCAGCCCACCCAGCATAAGGAACATCTGGCTGAACCATTATTTTAATATCTTTATAGTCTGGATTTATATCTTTGTCTTCGAGTTTAAATACTATCCAATTAGCTTTTATTGGATCAACTGGAGACCACTCACCCATATACCTAATAATCCTCTCTGTTAACTCTGCATCATATGAATAACCAGTAATACCAGTCTCAGTTTCACCATAAATTACTTTGTCAAATCCAGGTGGTTCAAAGTAAATTTCTTCAATTAATTCAGCGGGATATTGGAAGCTTGCTACAAATAAGTTAAGCCAATCGTTTTGATCATAAGGTGGACCATTTTTTCCATGGGAATAATCAAGTAGATTGGTATCATATATAGTATAATAATTCAATACGCTATAATATTGTCCCCATGTCTTGTCGTATTTTGCTTCTGCTTGTTTACTTGAATAAAATGAGATATTGTCACATCCTTCGAAAGTCCAAGGAGATATTCCTACGCTATGCCCAAGCTCATGCATGAGTGTTGATGCTACTTTTATTCTCTGACCTCTACCAGTAGGGGGTATTTTATAGACTAACCAAGCCTTAAGAATATCTTTTATTTTATTTTTATAGCCTATGACCATAACATCATATATATTTCCCTTGGCAGGATGATTAAAACCACTAGCATAGTACATGATAACATACCTAAAGCTACCTTTTCTTTCATCAGGGAAATTATGGTTATAAAACTGCAGAACCTTTCCAGAATCCTGTGAGAGATCTGCCTTTGGAAGAAGTTCTCCACCACCATTATTAGGGGTATCAGGCCATCCATCATCGAAATATATATTGATATTATGCTCTGCATATTTTTCAATAACAGCCTGGATACATTCTGGCCAAAGTGTTCGATCTGGCATATGATCTACTTCACAATAGATATCTTGATGATATGGATCTGAAAGCCATCTGGATGTTTTATATTCCTCAATGTTTTCAAGTCCATCAATATCTGGGTCAAGCATCTCATGATCATCCCATGTAAATGGATCATAACCCCACTTCCATTCCCAAGTGGTTGGAATACCATCCCCATCAGGATCTTTATCGCTATCATCTCTCATTGGATCTGTACCTAAGACATTAACTTCAGTCCAATAAGGAATATAATCGGTATCAAAGTCATTTTGATAAATGTTAAACCATACTTCAAAGGTATTACCACGATAATGGCCATATCCATCATAATCTCTGAAATAATCATCACCAGTCCATCGACCAGTACGGTAATCATAGGTAACAGTAATCTTTTCCTTTTCAACTTCTTTTGTAGTTTTTTTCAATAGACCCGATTTAACAGTTACACGTTCTATGATTTTAATAACAATTGTTGAAGTTTCTTGTTCTTCATCAGCATCTCTCAACATCTTGCTTTCTTGAAACATGGTGTCCCAGCTTTTAAAAACTCCCCCGCTAACAACATCCGTACTCTTAGCTGTCAAACCATCCATGGTTAACTCATAAATAAAGGTAGGTTTATTCTTCCAGGAATTACTGTACCAAGTCATTAATCTATCATATAAGCCTCTATGACGAATCCTTAAAATTTCTACAATCAAACCTTGATTTTCCAACGGACTAATCCTATTGTCAACAACCTCAATTTCATTCTTCACAACTGGTTTTTCTTCCTCTTTATAATATATATAATAACCTAACACAGAAGAAGCAACTAAAAGAACTACTACAATAAGAGCAACTATAGCTAATGTTTTTTGTTTTGATTTCTTTTTAACTTTCTTCATATGATCGCCCTAACCATTTATATAATATTTATATTATAATTTATATTGTTTCCCCCATTTATATAATTTTTTATATTTATTATTTTATTTTGCTGAATCGTAAATATGTTTTAATATTTAAATGCTTTTTTC
>Ga0209536_100002965_pt1 | contig 27498 bp, 28 predicted proteins | sample DeeMarSeWOR28_12_FD_187461 | JGI IMG/M metagenome (GOLD analysis project Ga0209536, IMG submission 187461) | Marine sediment microbial communities from White Oak River estuary, North Carolina - WOR-2-8_12 (SPAdes) (version 2) | ecosystem: Environmental > Aquatic > Marine > Intertidal zone >... | reverse complement strand
CCGCGAAGGCATCTGGAACGCCATGATGTCGAAGGAGACCTACGGCACTTCCGGCACCATGATCCGCCTGCGCTTCTTCGGCGGCTGGAAATATTCGAAGAATCTGGTCAAGGACAAGAACTTCGTCAAGAAGGCCTACAAGGGCGGAGTGCCCATGGGGCAGGATCTGCCGAAAAAGGCCGGCAAGGCACCGACCTTTGCTGTCTGGGCCACGAAGGACCCCGAGAGCGGCAACCTCGACCGCATCCAGATCGTCAAGGTCTGGGCCAATCCCGCCAACGGTTTGCCCATGGAGAAGATCTACGATGTCGCCTGGTCGGATGACCGCAAGCCCGATCCCGATACCGGCAAGCTGCCGGCGGTGGGCAACACCGTGGACGTGAAGAAAGCGACCTACACCAACGACATCGGCGACACCCAGTTGAGTGCCGTGTGGACCGACTTGGATTTCGACCCGAACAATTCGGCGGCCTACTATGTCCGCGTGCTGGAAATTCCGACGCCGCGCTGGTCGACCTATGACTCGGTGAAGACGGGCCTGCCTGTCCCCGAGGGTATACCGGCGACCATCCAGGAGCGGGCCTGGTCCTCACCCATCTGGTACACGCCAGAGGCCATGACGACGGCTAATAAATAGCGCAACGTCATTCGCCTATCCAACCGCAATACAGGGAGCACCTGACATGAAACACACGACAACACGACTGGCGGCAGTAGCCGGCCTGCTGGCGGGGCTTGCCTGCGGGCAGGCCTTCGGTGGCGAGGACCTGAGTGAGGCGGCGACCAACCCGGTATCGAACCTGATCCAGTTCCGCCTGCAGAACCAGCACAACTGGGAAAACCATAACGCCGACTCCTGGGGCAATGCGGCGATTGTGCAGACGGTGGTGCCCCTTCCGTCCCTGGCGAAAAAATTCGACGGTCTGAAGGGGATCGTCACCCGTACCACCTTGCCTTATGTGTCCACCCCGGAACTCGAGGGCGTCGGCCGCAAGCACGGCATGGGCGACACCAACTTCCTCGGCTTTGCCGTCCCCAAGGCGGCCCCGAAGAATACCGTGTGGGGCCTCGGCCCGGCGCTGAATATCCCCACCGGGGGCGATGACCGGTTCACCGGCTCCGGCACCTGGCAGGGCGGTCCCGCCGCGGTGGCCATGGTTACACCCAGAAAGGGCCTGCAGGTGGGCGCCCTGGTGTTTCACGTCTGGGATTTCTACGACATCCGCTCGGACGCGGCCGATGTCAGCACAACCTTCATCCAGCCCATCCTGACCCAGCATTTCGACAAGGGCTGGTACATCTCCCTGCCCGACACGCCGCAGAGTTATGACTGGGAGGACGAAGACTGGACCTATAATATCGGTGGCGTGCTCGGCCGGGTGATGCCGGTGGGCGGCCAGCCCATGCAGATCTTCGGCGGTGTTTACTACAACCCGGAAGAAAACGACGGGCCCGCGGCGGAATGGACGTTCAAGTTCCAGGTCGGCTGGTTGTTCCCGCAATAAAGGATGATGGAGATTGAGATGAGAAACTTTCGAAGCTTACTCCCGGTGCTGTTGCTCGCGCTGTTCGCCGGCTGCAGTACCACACCCTCCACGCCGACCCCGGATGGACTCACGCAGTCCGGATCATTCACGATCAGGGAAAACCAGGTCTTGCGGGCCGCGGTCGGCCACGCGGGCGAAGGTACCCTGATATTCCAGGGTTGGCAGTATCCGTTCATGTTCGAAAACATGAAGGTCGGCGTTGCCGGCAACGCTGCTGTGGAACTGACGGGCACGGTGTACAACCTGAAGCAGGTGGAGGATTTTCAGGGTACCTACACGCTGACCACGGTCAACATCCAGTCGAAGGACGCGGTCACGGGAATTTGGGGAAAAAATGACAAGGGCGTAGTCGCCAACATCCGTTCCCAGGGCCAGGACCTGGAGATAGACCTTGAAGCGACCGGCGCAACGTTCACCCTCAAATAGGGAGAGGCAGGAATGCGGGTCGCCGCGTGCCAGGTTTGCAGGCCACGAAACGGGCGGCGCCATGGCCCGGAATGGGCCTGGTCGTCACCCATCGGGTACACGCCGGAGGGAATGAAGACGGCGAAGAAATAACTAAGTGCTACATCGCGAGCGGAGTGAAGCAATCTCGTAAAGTTAACCATAAATATTGGGAGATTGCTTCGTCGCCGACGCTACTCGCAACAACGCAAGAACCATGACTATGAGGACCAAGAACATGAGGACCAAAACCATGAGGACCAAAACAATCGTAACGACGCTGTCCTTATTGTTCTCGGCATTGTTCGCAGCCGGTGCAATCGCAGCCGACTCCGCCGGTGAACCCGGCCGCAGTTCGGGTAAGAAGAATCCGCTGAACAATGTGTACTTCGGCGAGCAGCACCTGCATACGCAGAACTCACCGGACGCCTATGCGATGGGCACGCGCAACACCACCGACGATGCCTACAACTTCTGCAAGGGCAAGGCGGTGAAAAAGAACACCTCCGGCGAGGTGGTGCAGAAGAAGACGCCTTATGACTGGTGTGCGGTGACTGATCACGCCGAATATTTTGGCGTCATGCCGCAGCTCTCCGATCCGAAGTCCGAGCTGATGACCAAGAACAAGGACAATGAAATCATCAAGCTGATCCTGTCCGGCGACCCCAAGAAGGGCGACGAGGCTTTCGCCAAAATCGCGGTGGGCCTGACCACCAACAACCCCGACCCGGTATTCAACGACCCGAAGGTCCTCAAGTCGAGCTGGAAAAAACACGTCGAGGTCACCAACAAGCATTACGAGCCCGGCAAGTTCACCACCCTGATCGCCTTTGAGTGGACCTCGATACCGGTCAATCAGAACCTGCACCGAAATGTCTTTTTCCGCGACGACAAGGGGCCGGCAGCCCCGTTCTCGGCCTTTGATTCCGACCGCCCCGAGGACTTGTGGACCTATCTGCAGACACAACGCGACGCCGGCCTGGACACCTTTTCGATCTCGCACAACGGCAACCTGAGCAACGGCCTCATGTATGCGCCCAGAGACTCCGCCGGCACACCGATCAATGCGCGCTACGCCAGGCTGCGGGCCGAGAATGAGCTGGCGACCGAGATCATCCAGACCAAGGGCCAGTCCGATACCAATCCGGCACTGTCGCCAAACGACGAGTTCGCAGGCTTCGAAAAGCAGTACGCCCGCCTGATCGGCACCAATCCGCCGGTGGTCGGCCGGGTCAGCTACAGCTACGTGCGCGAGGCCTTGATCAACGGCGTTGGCTACCAGGAATACCTCGGCGTCAACCCGTTCAAGTTCGGCATCGTCGCTGGCGCCGATGCGCATACCGGGTTTTCCGACAACGAGGAATTCAACTATTCAGGCGTTCACGGCAATCTTGATAAGACGGCCAAGATCCGGCTGTCCGGTGCCGGAACGACGGCGGGTGAATCGGCGATCAACTTTGGCACGCCCGGCGCGACCGGTGTCTGGGCTCCGGAAAACACCCGTGAGGCGATCTTCGATGCCCTGCAGCGCAAGGAAACCTTCGGTACCTCGGGTCCACTGATCCGGCTGCGTTTCTTCGGTAGTTGGGGTTATGACAAGAAGCTCGACAAGCACAAGGACTTTGTCGCGAAAGCGTACAAGGGCGGGGTACCTATGGGTGGCGACCTGCCGAAGAAGCCGGCCAGGGTCAAGGCGCCGACCTTTGCCGTCTGGGCGCTCAAGGATCCGGATAGCGGCAACCTGGACCGGGTGCAGATCGTCAAGGGCTGGTACGAGAACGGCTACCCGCAGGAAAAGATCTATGACGTCGCCTTGTCGGACGATCGCAAGGCCGATCCCAAGACCGGCAAAGTGCCACCGGTGGGCAATACGGTGAATATCAAGGCGGCCACGTACACCAACGATATCGGTGACTCGCAATTGAGCGCAGTGTGGACTGATCCGGATTTCAAACCCGAACATCACGCGGTCTATTACGTCCGGGTGCTGGAGATTCCGACACCGCGCTGGTCAACCTATGATGCAAAGGCGCTGGGCATCGATCCGCCCGAGGGCGTTGACGCGGCGATCCAGGAACGCGCCTGGTCGTCTCCGATCTGGTACACACCGGATCCGAAACTGGTGAAAAAGGCGGAGTTTTATCCGGATCTGCACCAGATCATGAATTGATGGGTTGACTCGTTTGCGGATCAATGGGTCAGACCCCATTGATCTCTAGCACGCCTGACTCAGGCTTCGTTAAAAGGGAGTGGTAAGAATAGTGAATTTGCTACGTGAACCGCTGGTGCATTTTATGTTTATCGGTGCAGCGATCTACCTGCTGTACGGTGCTTTCGCCGAACCGGTGATGGACGAGACCGACAAGACCATTGTCGTCAGCGCGGGTGAAATCGAGTGGATGCAGTCCAGTTGGCAGAAACGCTGGAACCGGCCACCGACGGACAAAGAGATGGACGGCCTGGTTCAGCAATATATCCGCGAGACTGTACTGTACCGCGAGGCGTTGACCATGGGGTTGAACCAGCACGACCAGGTCATACGCCGCCGCCTGGCGCAGAAACTGGAGTTCCTCGCCAAGGACCTGGTGGCATTGACGCCACCGACCGACGAAGAACTGCAAGCGTATTTCGTCGAACATCAGGATCGCTACCAGGAACCGGCGCGTTATACCTTTACCCAGGTGTTTGTCGATCCGGACAAGCGTGGAGATGCGACGCTGGCTGATGCCGAAAAGATCAAGGCGACATTGATCGCGCAGGGCGATGCGATCGACGCCGCCGGTGCCCTGGGCGATGACTTTATGTTGCAGAACTATTACCCGGAAAAGGATCCGATTGAAATACAGAAAAACTTCGGCAGCGGCTTTACCGAGTCACTGGTTGATCTGTCACCGGGTCAATGGCATGGACCGGTATTGTCCGGCTACGGTGTGCACCTGGTGTATGTGAGCAACGTCAGTGAACCCCCGGCACCGGTGTTTGCCGAGGTGCGCGAACGTGTGACGCAGGACTGGAGGACCGACAGGGGTGAGGAACTCAACGAGAAGTTCTACGCCAATTTACGCGACCAGTACACCATCGTCATTGAAACGCCGGAAGAGGGTAACGCGGTTGCTGCCGTGCAGGAGCAGATGCCTTGATGCGGTTTATCAAACACCTCTTGTTGTCAGTGGTTGCGGTGATGGTGGTCGGGCTTTATCCGGTGATGCCAGTCAACGCCGATGAAATCCGTCCCGCGCTGCTGGATATCAAGGAACAGAACACCGGCCTGTTTGCCATCACCTGGAAAGTCCCCACGCGTGGCAACCGGGTGCTGGCCATCACGCCACAACTGCCGGAAAGCCTGGAATTGCTAGGCACGCCAACGTTGCAGGACGTGCCGGGCGCCCTGATCGAACAGGCAACTTATAAAAATAATGCTGAGTCGTTGACCGGCCAGACTATCGTCATCGATGGCCTGGCCGCCCTGCAGACCGATGTGCTGCTGCTGGTCCAGCTACAGGACGGCACCCAGCATTCAGCCATCCTGCGGCCGGCTTCGCCCGAGTTCACCATCCCGCTGCAGGCATCCAAACTTAAAGTCGCCGGCGACTACTGGCGCATGGGTACGATTCATATCCTGGAAGGGGTGGATCACCTGTTGTTTGTGCTGGCGCTGTTGTTGATCGTTGCCGGACTTGGTCCGCTGATAAAAGCCGTTACCGCATTTACGGTTGCGCACAGCATCACGCTGGCACTGGCGACCCTGGGTGTCGTGCATGTACCGTCAGCACCCACCGAAGCCATCATTGCGTTGAGCATCCTGTTCCTGGCCGCGGAGATCGTCCACCAGCGCAACGGTGTTATTGGAATCACCGAACGCTATCCCTGGATGATTGCATTTATCTTCGGCCTGTTCCACGGGCTGGGATTTGCCGGTGCGCTGTCTGAAATCGGCGTGCCGCAACACGAAGTGCCGCTGGCGTTGTTGATGTTTAACGTCGGTGTAGAAACCGGGCAGTTGTTGTTCATAGCCGTGGTGTTGAGTCTGATCGCCGTACTGAAACGGCTACCGCTAACCGTACCGCAGGGAACCTGGCGCTTGCTGCCTTACAGTATTGGCGGTGTGGCGGCCTACTGGACGATTGATCGGGTGATCTCGTTTATGCCTTTGTCAGCATGATTGTTCGAATTTTGGCTGGAGAGTAGCGATAGATATGGGTATGCAAATCAGGCCTGATTGGGTAACAAGGATCAGGTTACTCCGATTATCCCGGGATTAATTCAGAAACTTCTCTTTGGTGGCTGAATGCCTCATGAAGACAGCCATTTATAACAGGTGAAATAGCGATGAACATAAGTCTTTTTACATCCCGGTCATTGACCCTGGTGGTTTGCGCACTACTACCTGCCACGACCTACGCAGGTGCGCTCTATTTCCCTGAGATGAGCAGCGCCTCGGAGAGTGCTTACGCCGGCGCCGGCATGGTGGCCCGCGCCAACGATGCAGGCACGGTGTTTTCCAATCCCGCCGGCATGACCCGCTTCGATGAAGCGGAAATGATGGCTGGTGGCATCGGTGTTTTTATTCCTGCGGATTTCGATACGGGTCCCAACAACACCGCTGACGGCAGCAGCAGGGGGATTAATAAAAGGGTTGTACCCGCAGGTTCGTTCGCCTATGTGCGGCCACTTTCGGACAAGCTTAAAGTGGGTGTCAGTGCGCACAACTACTTTGGTCTGGCGCTCGACTGGGACGACAGCTGGATAGGGCGTTACAGTTCCGTCAACGTCGCCGTGCTGGCACCACAGGTGCAACCCACCGCCGCCTACAAGGTGAATAACTGGTTGTCGGTCGGCGCGGGCGCGGCGCTTACTCTGGGTTACATGAAAGACAAAATGCGCGTGGAGTCGATTCCTCCTGGCGGTGATGACGGCAAACTGCGGATCTCTGATACCGATTTCGCCGTACAGTACAATCTCGGGGTGATGCTGGAGCCATGGGAGCACACCCGCATTGGCATACGCTATCTGAGTGAAACCGACCTCGACTTCGAAGACGATCCGGATGTCTCCGGCGTCGCGTTGCCCCCGCTGCCGGGAGCGAAGCTTGATCTTGGTGTCAAGATGCCACAACAGGTGCATGCCGCTATTCACCATCAGTGGAACGATAAACTGGCGTTGTTGGGCAGTGTCGGCTGGGAAGAGTTTTCAGAGTTTGGCCATGTTCAGGTCGAAGGGAATGCCACAGGGATAAGCACCTCGCTGGACGAGGACTTCCGCGATGTCTGGCACTTTGGTGCAGGTGCCGAATATCAATACAAACCCAAGTGGGAATTGACGGGAGGGTTTTCGTACGACACCTCTATGTCGACCGATCGCACACGCCCGATCGTGATTCCACTGGGTAACATGTACCGCTACGCCATCGGCGTCAAACACCAGAAGCGGGAAGACCTGACCCTGGGTGGTGGCCTGACCTTTATCTGGGAAGGCAACCTGCCAGTCAAGGACACCAGTGCCGGCGTTTCGGGTAAGTACCAGAATGTCAGCATCTGGATTGCGTCTGTTTACGCGCGCTGGCATTAAAACCGGGGTCGGAGGTAGATGAAAGCCATTCTCAGGTACCTCCGACCCCTTATTTCACTAGTTATTCACTTTTCGGTGCAATTTAACACGTTGGCCTGATCTAGCCTGATGGCTGGAGCCCTTCATTAGAAGTATTTTGTTTCTTTGTTGTCGACATATGAAAAAGTGTTTCTGCGCGAGCCCGTATTGCGGAAGAGATACGGGGTGGTATGGGTAGTTGATCCAGAAGGCGTTCAAATTCACGCATGCGAAAGTTTGTCTGTTCGAGCGCCACCTCTGGTAAGCGTGCGAAGCGCCGGTTCTTGCGTGTTGAGAGATACAAGGTATCAATGAGTGACTTCTCGGCAGTGGCAATGAGATATGGCAAATGTGCATCACTCCATACGCTGCCTTGTTGCATGAGTTCCGGTTTGATTTGCAGAAATTCATATTGGCCGATGGGTGAGTTCAGTGTACGCGCATGGCCAGTGGTGGCGATCTGTATGGTTTTCGGGATTTGAGATACCAGGCCATGAAGATGGAGTGCTGTCAGGAAAGAAACATAGCCTTGCTCCTTGCCAAGCAGATAGGGTACGCATGCCAATGGATGAAACCAGGGGTGGCTGGTGTTTGCCCAAACGCCCTTTGTTATCCGCTGCAGAAGCTTTTGTTCGCTGAGACGTAGCAGGCGTTTGGACGCAGCAGACATGGAAACGCCGCTGTAGCCGGCATAATCACGCGTCGTGAAAACGATAAAATCCGCACTGTTGAATATATCAAGCATAGGGGCTTAGTGTATCCAGGACCAATTCCTGGATGTTTGTCCAGGCAGAGTGAGTGCCATATTCCGAGCGGTGCTCGCTATCCAGAAATTCAACCACCTGTCCCTGGTAGTCTTCCCAGGTCAGCCCCATAAGGCAATCGATTGCCTGGATCACAGACGGTTTGGGAATTAGTTTGTCTAATGGCGTCGGTGGCGCGTGGCCTCCGGTGAACAGGATGCCGAGATCAAACACATCGCGAGCCTGTGTAACCGGTCGACCGGATAGCGCTTTGATTTTCTGCACTACAGCAACGTCGCCAGGGTAATGACAGCAGCGATAGGCAAGCTTTCGATACTGGCGCGCGATACCAGGATCGATGAGCTCCATAACGGCAGCACTGTTCATGTCTTGCGTGCGCCGGGAAAACTCGACCTTGGTGGGAAGGCGGAGACCAGCAGGTGTGATCAGGGAAAATCGAAAACGTTGTGTTGTCGTGGTTTGTTTTGCCTTGCCTGGATCATTGATCTCGATATCTTCAATATCGAACAGTCGCAGGCTGCGTTTGAATGCCGCATCCTGCAGGATTTTGTAACCATTTTTTTTCAAAGTCGTGACACCACCTGCGAGTACATCGATATCCATGTCTTCAGAGTATCGCGGGCTATTGAAGAAGAAGCGCAGATTCACCCCTCCCTTGAGCGCATAAATTCTCGGGTCGGATAATTTCAGGAGTCTTTCCAGGAAGCAGAAATGGAAGACCTCGCGTATCTGGGCATCACTGAACATATTTAATTATGTATCCATATCAACTAATAAGTCAATATAGATACTTATTTAAATAGTGCTTATTGTGTCTGAATGGGGAAGTGGGGAGCTGGAATTAGCGAGCATGAAGGTAACATGCTGATAATTAGTTATATATTTAATGTTCTTGAAGTTGTGCGTAACTGGGGGATAAGGTGGCCTCCCCTTGGGGACGCCACTTTGATCAAATAGTCAGTAAAACTGGCAGTCACCGTACGCTACAAGTACGGTGCGTCTGCCAGAAACAGGTACAGAAGATGTCGATCTTCAAGAAAGCAAAGCACTGCACCAGTCGCATACCGTGCCGCTACAAGCTGGCCACGTTCGCGCTGTCTGCCGCTGTCGTGATTTATGCAGTAGCAGTGCCCGTCATCATGGAGATGGCCTAGCGCTAGGCGGGCGGGGACGCGGTCCCCCGTCCGTTTCCGTTTCCTAACACCTCCCACCTGTTGCACTGAGGCATCGCTCAAGGCGAAGGACCTCCAGTGCCTGTCCTCTTTAGGTTGTGTCACTGAAGTCGCCGATCATCGTCATGTGTGTGCCTTTATCCGGATAAGTTTGCCGGGCGCTGTGCCGGGTCTCCCTGGTCAGCGTATATGACTGTATTAATGTAAATTTATTGATATACATCAAGTGCCTCGGGTGCAATTTCGTACATTTTTACTAATATTAAAGATAAATCAGAGAAGATTTTCCGGTTTGGCGGAAAACGGAGGGCGCTACCCTAACGGGCGCAGGAGATCATGCAGGACAGGCGAACTAGAGACAGGCGGGATTTAGGTTCCAGATCACCACATTTCACAAGATTCAACCGTGAAAAGGTCATATTCCTGGAGCGGCGCCGCATGCCTGACAGGCGGCTTAACAATATCCAGTCGGAATTCATACCGCTGGAAGAGTTCTATAAGTAGGGCTGCACACTGGCAGGTTTGCAACTGCCTGTAATTTATATGCTTTTACATTTATCCGCAGTGGATGTTCCAATCCGTGGACTATCTGTGAGTACTGACCGGCTATAAATAACTCAACGAATAGATATCTATTCGTCTCCGTAAATTCAAATCCCCCGGTCAGCAATGCCCGGGGATTTTTTTGCCTGTAATGGCCGCGCCATTGGCGCTGCGACCAGCGGCTCAGTCCTTTCTCAATCGGTCGCTCACTGCGATGGGTGTCGGGTATCTCAGCATGATGAGATAGGCGGACACGATGAAAGTGATCAGTGTGGTTGTCTGTATCAGGTAGGATGCGCGTAAGCCGATGGCGCCTGCATTGAGGGCCAGCACGGCAATCATCAGCGAAAACTCACTGACCTGGCCAAGTCGGACCCCGACCTCTGCGGGAAGGCCGCCGCTTTCACCCGTAAACTTCAGCAGCTTGCTGAACACCAGCGGTTTCATCGCCAGCATCAGCGCGGCCAGACCGGCTGCCGGTATGGCAATGCCCGGCAGCATGGACAGATCGAAACCGGCACCGAGCGAGAAGAAGAACATGACCAGGAAAAAGTCTCTCAGTGGCTTGAAACTTTCCGCTATGAATCGTGCGATTGGATTGGTTGCCAGTGATACGCCGGCAATGAAAGCGCCGATCTCGTAGGACAATCCGGACACCTCCGCCAGTTGTGCGATACCAAGGCACCAGCCAATGGCCGTGAGGAAGACGTACTCCTGGATGGTATCAAACCGCCGCATCAGCGGGACCAGTGCATAACGCTCGAACAGCAGGCAAAGTGCTACCAGCAGTGGCACGGCCAGGGCCAGCCAGCCAACCCGGTGCCATTCCACGCCTGCCTGTGTGGCTCCCTCGAGAAACAGCAGGATGATTATTGCGATAATGTCCTGCAGCAGCAGGATGCTGATCATTACCTGGCCGACATGCCGATGGTGCAGTGCGGTAGTCGGCAGCAGTTTGATGCCGATAATGGTGCTGGAGAACATCATCACGGCGCCGATGACGAGTCCTTCGGTCTGGCTGAAACCACTCAGCCTTGCGACCACAAGGCCGGTTGCGCCGAAAGCAAGTGAACTCAGCAGCGTGACGAGCAATGCCTTTTTCAGCATCCTCGCTAGCTGCCAGGGATGCAGGTTCAGGCCCAGCAGAAAGAGCAGAAAGATGATGCCGATGTGTCCGGTACCCCGGATGATCGAGGCATCACTAACCAGGCCGAGTCCCCATGGTCCCAGCAGTCCGCCAAGCAGAATATAGGCAACCAGCAATGACTGGCGCGCAAACAGCGCAATGGCCGCAAGTAAAGCGGCGCCGGTAAAAACCAGGAAAATTGAATAGAGAATGGAATCATCCGGCATGTCAGGACGATTCTATAGGCTTGCACAGGCAACACAAGCCCCGTGCTGCGGCGGGCGCGGGGTACCGGTCAGTTTTTGCAGGGGCATCCCGAACCGGTTCTGGCTACTGCAGGAGGGCGGCTTCTTCCGGCACCGGCACCCGCAGGGCCCACAACAGTTTGCCGTTCCCCGCGAGGATGCGATAGACGGAGAAGTTGACGTCATGAATGCCGTTCACATAATCGATGCGGGCGGTGAATAGCTCGTTCTCCGAGTCGGGTACGTCCAGCACGGTGCGCTGGCCGATCCTGAACTGTTTGGCGCAGGCGTTGCAGGCCTGTTCCATTTCCTGCTCGACGGCGTTTCGCTGGTTCCTGGCGATCAGCACGTTCTGATTGGTATAACGGTTTCTGAAACTACGTCGCGCAGCGACTCGGCCGTGGCCACAGGAGCGAAAGAGAATCCAAAGGTGTCGGCCAGAAGAATCCCTGATAGCAGGTGGCGCATTTACGTGAACCCAATATTCCCTGTGAGGGTAATTGCCAGAAGCATTGCCGCTGTGGAGTTTGCTCAATCCACTTGCGATTATCAAGTGACGTCGTTGAGAAACAGGGCGAGATGCAATCGGTTCTGAATATTGAGTTTACGAAAGATGGCGCTCAAGTGTGCCTTGACGGTGCGCTCCGAAATTGCCAGTTCGCGCGCGATGGTCTTGTTGTTGCCTCCAAGGTGGACCATTCGGGCAACTTGCAGCTCGCGGGCTGTCAAACAGTCGACGGGGCTGTCATCGGCTGCGGTACCCCCGCCATTCGGAGCTGGCTTTTTCTGTGCCAGGTTCTCGATGATGCGGGTGATCAGGGTGCGTGGCATCCAGAGCTCGCCAAGGCACAAGGCATGTACGGCCTTGTTGAGCAGTACCGGTGAAATGTCATGTCGAATGAATCCATGCACCCCGGCCTTGTACAGCGTCACCTCATCCATCCCGGGCGTGGTGGGGGATGTCAGCAGGGCAATGCGCAGTTCCGGATGCTCCGCCGACAAGCCTGTAACGGCCTGTGCAGGTGAGATACCGGCAAGGCGCGGATCGATTAACAGCAGGCGGGGTTGTTCGCTGATGACATGTGCGAGCGTATCGGACCAGGATCCGGTCGTGAACAGCACAATGCCTGCCTGCAGTCGGCCCCGGAAGCTGGACACCAGGGACGCGTCCCGGCTGGCGAGCACCACGCGGTGTGATTTCTGGTATTCGGTCATGATTCAGTATCGTGGCCGCGCTTACACTACTATCTCTCGCGCAGGGCCATCTCTCTTGCCCTCAGTACCGGTTTCATCAGATAGTCGAGGACGATCTTCTCGCCCGTCAAAATGCCGACTACCGCAGTCATGCCAGGGAGGATCTTCAACGGGTTGTTCTCGGTGCCAAGGTGGCTGCGATTGGTCCTAACCCGGATCAGGTAAAAACTATCCCGTCCTCATTGGTGATCGTATCGGCACGAATGTGCGCGAGTTTAGCCGGCAGCCCCCGTTAGATGCCGTAGTCATAGGCGGTAAGCTTCACCAGGGCATCCTGATTCGGTCGCAGGAAGGCAATATCTGCGGGTTGCACGGGGCCTCGACCAGCAGGTCGCCCTCGATGGGGACGATCTCTATAAGGTACATCCCTGCCTGGATAACGCCGCCGATGGTCGTGATCTTGACCTGTTTCACCTCGCCCTTTACCTGTGAACGCACAAGCGTCCGTGAAACGCGGTCCTGCTGGCTGCGGGGCCTCTTCGACACAGGACAGCTCAGCCTCTACCTCGTTGAGTTAACCGCGCGCCTGGGTGCAGAAGCTGATCTCGAGGTCCTCTGTCAGGGTTCAGATCGGTGTCGGCTTGCCGTAAAGGTGTCCCTGCACGCCATCGACATTCAGTCTGGCGATCATCTCTGCATCGGCCGCGGTTTCGACTGTCCCGGCGATCACCTGAATATCGATGCTGTGGGCCGTATCGCACAATGCCCTGACAAGGAACTGGTTGTCGCTGTCCCTGTGTATATCCCGGGTGTACGCCCCATCGATTTTCAGATACTGCACCTTGAGGCTGCGAAGATGTGCCAGTGACTGGAAGCTGCGGCCGAAATGATCGATGCCGCAGCTGTAGCCGGCAGCTACCAGTCGTTCCATGGTGGCTGCCACACTCCGGATATCGGTCACAATGGCACTCTCCGGCAATTCGAATATCAACCGGTTTGCCGTGCCAGGTTTGTCCGAGAGCGTAGCATGCAGCCAGTCAAGGAATGCCGGGTCGTGCACCGAGCGGGTGGTCAGGTTGACGGCGACCGGCGTACTGTCATCCTGGTGCGCTTGCAGGTGCTGTATTGCCAGGCTGACTATGGCCTTGTCAATCTCGGCGGCCAGTCCGAGACGTCCCGCCATGGGCATAAACAGGCAGGCATCTATCGGGTTACCGTTGTCGTCTGCCACGCGTGCCAGGAGTTCGAGGTGTATGGGCCTGGGAGGGTTGTCCTGCAGCATATACACGGGCTGCGTGAGCAGGGTGATGCCGCCGGTGTGGATGGCCTGGCGCAGATAATCGCGCCATTCGATATTGCCGCGCACCGGTGTGGCCCCCCCTGTCGCTGGCTTGAAGCGATGCCAGGCATTGTCACCGCTGGCCTGTGCTGTACGCATGGCGATATCCACCTCGGCAAGGAGTTTACCCGTTGTGTCGCCATGCTCCCACATGACCACGCCGATGTGTGCAACACCTGTCCCCGTAGTCATGTCCGCGATGTCGGGTCGCGCAAGGTCACCCGCAAGTACGCCTGCCAGTTTTTCTGCTTCGCGGACCCCAAGATCGACGCCGATGAGTCCGAACTCTGTGCCGGATATCCTTGACGCGTAACAGTGCGTGTAGTTCCCCGCGCGTGATTCGATCAGTCGCGCCACCGTCTGCAGCAGGTTGTCACCTGTCTGGTAACCGGATTCGGCATTGACCCTGTCGAGCTGCTGCAATGCCACGAGAATCAGTGCACCCCGGGCAGGCGTTTCCAGCTGGTAGTGCAGTTGCTGATCAAACCAGCGCCGGTTGCCCAGCCCGGTGAGCGGATCCTGATAGGCCTCGTTGCGCAGGCGATCGGTCAACGCGGAGTGTTTCGTGAAACTCTCATTGACCTTGTGGCTGAGCCGGTTCATGGCTTCCACGATACGGCGCAGTTCCCGTGTCCGTGGCAGCTTCTCCTGGATCGGGTAACTGCCGTTACAGATAGCCTCCGCCTGTGATTCCACGCCCTGCAGCGGGCGCAGCATGACGCGTATCATCAGCAGCCCGAGGAACATGACTGCCAGAGCGGTCAGGAAAAACATCCAGAAGGTTTCCACCGTGTTTTGCCATAACTCGTGGTAGGCATGCCCCGGGTGGCTGCGGACATGCACGGTCGCGGCCTGTTTCCAGCCAGCCATCACCAGTGCCTCGGCTCCCGGTGTATCGAGTCCCACGTGGCTGACGAACCAGTCGGGTACGTCCTTGATCCTGACCGGGTTGCTGCGCTCGACCAGTGTCTCGCCGTTGACGGCAGTCACCTCGATTCGCTGGTAATAACCGCGATCAAATACGGCATCGATCATGGCCTCCAGAACAGGCCGGTCATCGCTTTGGATGGCTGACGAGAGGGAAAGGCCCAGCGAGGTGGCGGTGTCCTGGGCATGCGAGACCAGCTGCTTGTCGAGAAAATGGCGCAGGTTGGCGGAACTTATACTGAACGAGCCGACGAAGCCGGTTATGAACAGGGCGATGACGATGACAATAAGCTGTCGGTACAGGGTCATGGTTGCGCTGCTACTGACTCAAGCCGTTGGTATATAGGGCAGTCCGGGACAAGGTGTGTTTCACGGCCTGGCGGTGTATTCGTCGCTGATGCGCGCGATCACGTCACGCCAGGGGCCCAGGCGGCTGGAATGACCCACATGTTTGTCATTGCCGGCCTGGTTTTTTGCCAGCCACAGGCCTTCGCCGTTGAAGCTGTATACCGGCAGCAGGTCGGTGCGTTCGCTGGATGGCCGGATTTCCGCAACCAGATTATCCAGTATCATGGGCTCAGCATCCGGTTTCGGGTAATAGGTCAGTACCATGTGAGCCTGATTGAGTTCCAGCGCCTTCACATAGGTAAGCCGCATGCGTTCGGCCGGAATGCCCATCTCGATCAGGGTGAAGTATTTCGCGATGGAAAAGTCCTCGCAGTCACCACCATTGGACGTGAGGGTCTGTAACGGGGTTGCCCAGTAGTCAGTCTTGCCCCAGTGATCACTGTCGTTGATGAATTCGAGTTCGTTGAAGAATGCATTCACCTTTTGCAGTTTCATCATGTCGCCCAGTCCGGTACCTGACTGAATCAGGTCCTGCCAGAAGACGACGCGTCGCCAGGCATATTCTCCATGCTGACGGTGGATTTTCTCGATCGCCTTGTTATCCAGCGAGAACTCGCCGGCGAGGCACAGCGACTGGCCAGGCAGGATGAGGACAGTGAACGCCAGCAGGAATGGCCATAAGCGGAATGCGATGGCGCGGCGGCTGCAGCGCTTGCCGGTTGCCGGGGCTGTCGATGCGATGGATTCGTTCACGGATGGCCTGTTCTGGGTACTCCACGGGTTATCGGCAGGCCGGCCATGCTTCTTTGATGTTTTGTCAGTCAGCGAGCGGGACGCGGCCTCCTGGGGCGGGCTGCCGGAAAACCACGGCCCCGGAAGGGCGTTCGTACCTAAGTCCAATTGTGCCTGCCTGACGCCCGGCGTAGACTCTTTTGCTCCATAGGAAACAAATAGTTATGAAAACAATAAAGATAACGCTTGCGTCGGACGAGGGGGCAGCGATGGTGGGATGCACGGATATGCTGGATGACGCTCCGACAATCGAACTGGTTGCGTCACTGACCGATCTGACCAGCCGCGGCGCCTGGCTCGCCCTGGCCCGGTCGGAGGTGTTGCTCATTGACGAGGCCCTTGTTCTGCGTGACGGCTTCGAGCCCTTGAATATGCTGCTTTCCAGCTATCCCGAGGTTCACTGTCTGCTGGTTCTTGGGGACACCTGCAAGCACAAGACGATGTGGGCTCTCATGCAGGGCGTTCGGGGTGTCCTTACTATCGGGGAAATCCAGCCGCTACTACTAAAGGCGATTGCCAAAGTGATGGCCGGAGAAATCTGGGCTCCGCGTCACCTGATGCACCCGATCCGACAGGGCTTGCGACAGATTGATGATGGCTCTTATATCTACCGGCAACCGGACAGGATAAAAGAGTGGGTGAAATGGCACTGAGCGGTACCATACAGTGTACCTGTGTACCATAGACAGCAGAGTTGACGATATGTCAAGGATTGGACTTAAGAGAGTTTATTTAAGTCTACGCTGCCTAAAGAAATTATCAGCATGGTTGCCATAAAAAAGAGGGGATCTGTATGGCGATTATCCAGATCGGTGTCATCGAAGCATCCGCTGATGGCACCCTGGTGACGATCCAGACCGGCGAGGACACCACGGAAACGCTGGTCGTAGCCTGAGCGTCATACCCCGGTCACGGCGCAACAGGGGGCCACGACAGGCTGGAAGAGGGCGCTGACCAGGCCTTTTTCGCAGGGAATCTTTCGGGCGAATTTCACAGGGAGATGTGATTTAATCCACCACCATGTTTCGACCTCTCGAATTGTTTATTGGCCTGCGTTACACGCACGCCAAGCGACGCACCCACTTTATATCCTTTATTTCCCTCACCTCGATGCTTGGGATCGCGCTTGGTGTCACGGCACTGATCACCGTCCTGTCGGTGATGAACGGTTTCGAGCAGGAACTGCGGCAGCGCATTCTCGGCATGGCCTCGCACATCACGGTGAGCGAGTTCGGCGGCAAGCTGCGGGACTGGGAAACGGTGCAGCAGAAGGTCAGCCAGCATGACCAGGTCATAGCCATGGCCCCCTACGTCAGCGGGGAAACCATGCTGAGTTCCGGCACGCAGGTCAGCGGTGCGGTTGTGCGCGGCATCCTTCCCGGGAAAGAAGCCGGTGTCTCGGACGTGCTGGAGCATATCCAGCGCGGCGATATCTCGGACCTCGAGCCGGGCAGCTACGGCATTATACTTGGCAGCGAGCTGGCCTTTTCCCTGGGTGTCGGCCCTGGTGATGCCGTCACGGTCGTATCACCACAGGTCATGGTGGGGCCGGTCGGACTGATGCCGCGGTTGCGACGCTTCACGGTTGTTGGCCTGTTCGAGGTCGGTATGTATGAGTACGATCGTGGTGTGGCACTGGCACACATACAGGACGCGGCGCGCCTGTTTCGGCTCGGCGAGGATGTCAGCGGCATCCGGCTGAAGCTGGATGACCTGTTTGATGCGCCGCGCGTGGCGCGTGAACTTGCCGTGACATTGCCCGGCGACTACCGGGTACAGGACTGGACCCGTCAGCATGCCAACTTCTTCCGCGCGGTAAAAACAGAGAAGCGGGTCATGTTCATTATCCTGACGCTGATTATCGCCGTGGCGGCATTCAATATTGTCTCAACCCTGGTGATGGTTGTGACAGACAAGCAGTCCGACATTGCGATCCTGCGGACGCTCGGCGCCTCGCCACGCAGCATCATGATCATCTTCGTAATCCAGGGCGCGGTCATAGGCATACTGGGCACGCTGATGGGCGTGGCCGGTGGCGTGGCGCTGGCGCTGAATGTTGAAACACTGGTGCCTGCCATCGAGGAATTATTCAATGTCCAGTTTCTGGCGCCGGATGTCTACTACATCAGCAAGCTGCCCTCGGACCTGCACTGGGACGATGTGATCGCCATGACATCCGTTGCCCTGGTTCTCAGCCTGCTGGCGACGCTCTATCCGGCCTGGCGCGCGGCGCGCACCCAGCCAGCCGAGGCCCTGCGCTATGAGTGACGTGCTGACCTGCGTGGAACTCGCCAAGACGTTCCATGACGCGGAGGACTCGCTCGAGATCCTGAAGGCCATCAACCTGTCCATCGGCGAGGGTGAGCAGATCGCCCTGATGGGTGCCTCGGGCAGTGGCAAGAGCACGCTGCTGCACATACTGGGCGGCCTGGATCTGCCGACTCGTGGCCACATCAGTATCGACGGCACCCGGCTGGACAGCCTGAATGCCGCCCAGCTCGGTCGACTGCGCAACTCTGCGCTGGGATTTGTCTACCAGTTCCACCATCTGCTGCCGGAGTTCACGGCACTGGAGAATGTCGCCATGCCATTGCTGATGCGCGGCCTGTCACCACGCCGGGCACGTACTTCGGCGCATGACATGCTGGAGCGTGTCGGGCTGGTGACGCGCGCTACACACAAGCCCGGCGAGATGTCGGGTGGCGAGCGCCAGCGCGCTGCCGTGGCGCGTGCGCTGGTGACCCGCCCCCGCTGCGTGCTGGCGGATGAACCGACCGGCAATCTGGATCGTCAAAACGCAGAGCAGGTCTACCGGCTGATGCTGGAGTTGAATCGTGAGCTTGGCACGAGCTTTATTGTCGCCACGCATGATCCTCAGATCGCGCAACGTATGGACCGTATCTACACACTGGATGACGGTCTGCTGGTCCTGCAGGAGACGGGATAGGCTCCCAGGGAAGACTGATCAGGACAGACACAATGTTCAGGGACGAACATGATACTCAAAAGCCTCGCCTTTCTGGCCGGCATACTGGCGCTGCAGTGTTGCGCTGAGTTGCCGTCCGGCCGCTGGTATGCGGTGGCCACGATTGCTGCCTTGCCGGCCTTCTGGCTGCCGGCGTTGCGATTGCCGGCCATCGTGCTGCTGGGGTTTTTCTGGGCAGCCTTCCACGCCCAGGTGCAGCACGACAGCCTGCCGGGCAGTGACCTGGAGGGCCGGACCCTGCTGATCGAAGGCCGGGTTTCCGATATCCCAGTGCGTCTTGCCGATTCCGGCTGGCGCTTTGCCTTTCAGGCGGAACGCATAGACAGCGGCTCCGGCTGGCAGTCATTCAACAGGCGGCTGCGTCTTGGCTGGTACCGCGCGCAGGTGCAGCCGCAGGCCGGTGAGCGCTGGCAACTGGCGGTTCGGCTGAAACGCCCGCACGGCTATGCCAATCCCGGTGGGTTCGACTATGAACGCTGGCTGTTCCAGCAACGCATAGCCGCCACCGGTTATGTCCGGCAGGATGGCCGCAATCATCGCCTCGGTGACCACGATCCGTACTTTCTCCGCCGTATGCGTTACACCCTTGCCGTCCGGCTGGATGACGCAACTGTCGCGGCGCCGGCGCTGGTGCGGGCACTGACGATCGGTGACCGCAGCCGTGTTGGCACCGGTCAATGGGATGTGTTGCGAAAAACAGGTACCAGTCACCTGATGGCCATATCCGGGCTGCATATTAGTCTGGTTGCGGGACTGGTGTTCTGGTTGTCGCAGTTCTGCTGGTCGCGCCTCGGCGCGCTTCCGGAAATCATCCCGGCACGCAAGGCGGCCGCACTGCTGGCATTACTTGCCGCGCTGCTGTATGCCGCACTCGCCGGCTTCAGCCTGCCAACCCAGCGTGCCGTCATCATGGTCGGTGTCGTCATGATGGCACTTGTGTCGGGCTGGCAGACCCGGCCGGCACAGGTGCTGTGTCTCGCCATGCTGCTGGTTCTGCTGGTCGATCCCCTTGCTGTGCTGTCAGCGGGCTGGTGGCTGTCGTTCTGGGCAGTCACCCTCATACTGTACGTTGGCGGCGGCCGCATCGGCCGGCAGCCGGTCTGGCGCCGGTGGGGCCATGTGCATCTTGTGCTTGCCGTCAGCCTGTTGCCGGTGCTGCTGGTATCTTTCCAGCAGGCGTCCCTGGTGGCGCCACTGGCAAACCTGATTGCGGTACCCTGGGTCAGCCTGCTGGTCATCCCGGCATCTCTGCTGGGGGTCCTGCTATTGCCGGTCAGTGAGACGGCCGGCAGCTGGCTGATCGATCTGGCAAGCCTGCTGCTCGATACGCTCTGGCCATTGCTGTCGTGGCTGGGTGACTTCGGGCTGGCCACCTGGCGCCAGCCGCAGCCACCCCTGTGGACGGTCCTGCCGGCGGTGGCCGGTATTCTGCTGCTGTTTGCGCCGCGCGGCGTCCCCGGCCGGTGGGCCGGTCTGTGGCTGCTGCTGCCGATGCTGACATTTCGACCCGTGCCGCCAGCGCCAGGCGCGGCCGTGGTGACCCTGCTTGACGTCGGCCAGGGTCTGTCAACCGTGGTGCGTACCCGCAACCATATCCTGATTTATGATACCGGTCCGCGTTACAGCCCGACCTTCGATACCGGCAGCAGCGTACTGGTACCGTGGTTACACAACAGGGGTATACGGCACGTCGACCGGTTGCTGGTCAGTCATGGTGACAACGACCACATCGGCGGCCTGCGCCCGGTCATGGAAAGCATGCCGGTAGGCCGCGTGTCTGCCGGTGTGCCGTCAGCCGTTACCGGGTACCCGGTGGATGCCTGCCAGCAGGGCGAACGCTGGAACTGGGATGGCGTCGGATTCAGCATCCTGCACCCGCCTGCAAACAGCGACCTGAGCGGCAACGATGCCTCCTGCGTACTGCGCATCGAGTCTGCCGGCGGGCAGGTGGTCCTCCTGACCGGAGACATCGAGGCTGCCGTGGAAGAGCGGCTGTTGACAGAGCAGGCCGCTGCACTGCAGGCCGATGTGCTCGTGGTTCCGCACCACGGCAGCCTGACATCTTCCAGCATGGCTTTCGTCTCCGCGGTCGGGGCAGACACGGTTCTTTACCCCGTGGGCTATCGCAACCGTTACCGCTTTCCGCGTCCGGAAGTCGTCGCACGCTACCGGAATACGGGTGCCCGGCAGTATGACAGCGCCAGTCACGGGGCGATCCGCGTCAGCCTGCCGGCGGCTGGTCGGGACCCAGAGATCATGGCCTGGCGCTGCGCCTTCGCACGCTACTGGCGGCCGGGCGAGTGTTTGTGACGCAAGCGGTTTGGCAGATGCCGCAAATACAGTATGATCGGCGTGGCTTGAACGGGAACCGGATGGACAAAGGAAGGTGACTTCGTGTTAGAACTGGTGGAAGCGGGTGGCTGGTTAATGCTGCCGATCATTGCCTGTTCGATTGTGGCGCTGGCAATCATCGTGGAGCGTATCTGGTCATTGCAGGTACGCAAGGTACTGCCGAGGAACCTGGTGGCCCAGGTGTGGCGCTGGGAGAAGATCAATCAGCTGAATGACCAGCACCTGCAGGAACTGCAGTCCAGCTCGCCGCTGGGCAGCATACTCGCAGCCGGCATCATCAACCGTAACGAGAGCCGGGATGTCATGAAGGACAGCATCCAGGATACCGGGCGCCACGTGGTGCATGAACTGGAGCGTTACCTCAATTCGCTGGGCACCATCGCTGCCATCACACCGCTGCTTGGCCTGCTGGGCACGGTTATCGGCATGATCAAGGTGTTTGCCACCATCACCACCCAGGGTGTCGGCAATCCCGGTGCACTGGCCGGTGGCATTTCCGAGGCCTTGCTGACTACCGCCGCCGGCATGTCCGTCGCCATCCCGACCCTGATGTTCTACCGGTATTTCCGCGGCCGCGTGCGGATGCTGGTGGTACGCATGGAGCAGGAGGCGATGCGAATGGTGGAAGTGATGCATGCCGAGCGCGGGGGCAGCAGGCAGGACGGGGCGTGAACATACAGCCGGACAACCAGGAAGAGCCCGAAATCAACCTGACGCCACTGATCGATGTGGTGTTCCTGCTGCTTATCTTCTTTATGGTATCGACCACGTTCGAGCACCAGTCGCGAATCCAGATCGAGTTGCCCGAGGCCACGGCAGAAGCCAGTAAACCCGAGGACGAATCACTTGAAATCCTGATCGACGCCCAGGGGCGGTACTTTCTCGGCGACCAGCAGGTGGTCAACACCGAACTGAAGACACTCAAGGGCGCAATCCGCAAGGCAGTCGGACAACGCGAAGTCATACCGGTCATTATCCGTGCAGACGCCAGGACACCGCACCAGGCAGTTGTCCGGGCACTGGATGCCACAAGTCAGCTGGGCCTGGTGAATATCTCACTGGCGACCTCCAAGATTGAGGAGTAACAGGTCCGGGCAGCAGTGGCTTGTCGACAGCTGGTACAGGCGCAGCCCCTGGCTGCTCCTGCTGTCGCCACTGTCACTGTTGTACCGCGTTGCGACCAGCCTGCGACGATTGCTCTACCGGGCCGGCCTGCTCAAAATGCACAGGCTGCCGGTACCGGTCATCGTGGTGGGCAACCTGGCGGTCGGAGGTACAGGCAAGACACCGCTGGTCGCCTGGCTGGCGGAATACCTCAAACAGGCTGGCTACCGGCCGGGTATTGTGGCGCGGGGCTATGGCGGCAGGGCCGGGCACTGGCCGCAACAGGTCAGGCCGGACAGTGATCCGGTAATGGTGGGTGACGAGGCGGTGCTGCTCGCCGCCCGGAGCGGCTGCCCCATGGCGGTCGGTCCTGACAGGGTGGCCGCGGCGCGTTCCCTGCTGGAACACCGCGACTGTGACCTGATCCTCAGTGACGATGGCCTGCAGCATTACGCCCTGCAGCGTGATATCGAGATTGCGGTGATTGACGGTGTACGCCGGTTCGGGAATGGCTTTTACCTGCCCGCCGGCCCGTTGCGAGAGCCGGTGAAACGGCTGGCCCGGGTAGACCTGGTCGTTGTTAATGGACTTGGCAACCGGGGTGAGTACCCGATGACCATGCGACTAAACAGTGTTCACGAGTTGCAGGACGGGGAGGCGGCGGCGCGCGACCTGCGCAGCTTTCGCGGCCAGTCCGTGCACGCAGTCGCCGGCATCGGCAATCCTGAGCGTTTTTTTGCCGCACTGCGCCAGGCCGGGCTGCGCCTTGAAGAGCATATCTTCCCCGATCATCACCTTTACGCGCGCGGGGACCTGGAATTTGGCGATGGCCGGCCAGTCATCATGACGGAAAAGGATGCGGTAAAATGCCGGGGTTTCGGGATGCGTAACTGCTGGTATGCCCCTGCTACAATAGAGATGCCGCGGGAGTTCGCTACCCGGGTATCGACACTGCTGACTGATGCTGCATGACACTGCGGGAGCCGACGGATGGACAAGAAATTACTCGATATACTCGCCTGCCCGGTATGCAAGGGACCCCTGGTTTATCGCCAGGAAGAAGGTGAACTGATCTGCAAGGTCGATCGGCTGGCCTACCCGATACGTGATGACATCCCGGTCATGCTGGAGGAAGAGGCGCGCCGCCTGCCGGCGGAGGAGGAGGTCTGAACTCGGGCGGCCGGAGCATGCAGGAATGCATACACCGTAAAGACACAAAGGGTGCCAGGAAAAGACTGCATTCTCCACGGTTATTTGACGAGCCATGAACATGCCTTTCAAAGTTGTTATCCCCGCGCGTTATGCCTCCAGCCGCCTGCCTGGCAAGCCGCTGCTGGAACTGGCCGGGCAACCCATGCTGCAGCATGTGTATGCCCGCGCCACCGAAAGCCGGGCGGCGGAGATTATCGTTGCCACCGATGACAGTCGTATCGAAGTGGCCGCCGGAGCGTTTGGTGCACAGGTGTGCATGACCTCGGACCGGCACGAGTCGGGCACCGAGCGGCTTGCAGAGGTGGCGGAGCAGCGGGCCTGGCATGACGATGTCATCATCGTGAATCTGCAGGGTGACGAACCCCTGATGCCGCCGCACCTGATCGATCAGGTGGCTGCTGACCTGGCATCGCACGACGATGCTGTGATTGCCACGCTGGCCTACCCGCTGGAGGCCTCGGCCAACGAAGCCGACCCGCACGTGGTAAAGGTCGTGCTCGACGAGGCCGGCTATGCCATGTATTTCAGCCGCGCGCCGATACCCTGGCACCGTGATCCGGAAGAGACCGGCAAGGGTATCCCGGGCAGTAATCCCGTTCTGCATCATCTCGGGCTTTACGCCTACCGCGCCGGGTTCCTCAGACATTACAGTCAGCTGACACCGTCGCCACTGGAAGTCTACGAGAAGCTGGAGCAGCTGCGAGCGCTCTGGCACGGCCTCAGAATCCATGTCGGCATTGCCGGCGAGATACCGGGTCCCGGTGTCGATACCGAGGCGGACCTGCAGCGTGTGGCCGCGGTGCTGGCCGGCCGCTGAATGGCAGCTTGATAACCCCGGAAGATCTGTTAACTACACGGCTGACACCGCTCAGAAATACCGATAGCTTATGAAAGTTAAAGTTCTTTTTGTTTGCATGGGAAATATCTGCCGGTCACCTACGGCGCAGGGCGTGTTCGAACAACTGGTCGAGGCACATGCCCTGTCGGATGTCATTATCGTCGATTCGGCAGGCACCCATGCCTACCATGTGGGGGAGCGTCCCGACGCACGCGCCACGCAGGCCGCCTCGAGGCGGGGTGTCGACATGAGCCTGCAGCGTGCGCGTCGTGTCAGTGAGGAGGACTTCGAGGAGTTCGACCTCGTGCTGGCCATGGACCGCGCCAACTACGAGGACCTGGGCGCTGTCTGTCCGCCGGGTCACGAGGCCAAGCTGCGGTTGTTTCTGGATTTTGCGCCCGATATCGATGAGCGGGAGGTGCCGGACCCTTATTATGGTGGTCCGGGCGGATTCGAACGGGTGCTCGATCTGGTTGAAATGGCGGCTGCCGGCCTGCTGGCGGAAATCCGCCAGCAATACCGGTTGTGATGCCGCGGGACTAGTCGGAGGCGACCTTTTCCTTGACCGGCTGTGTCTGCTGTTCCGGCGTCAGCCGGGCAGCTGCGGGTTTTGCCGTTGTGGCGCTGCTGTCGTCTTTACTGTCGCGCTGGCCGGCCTGCGGTCCTGTCGCAGTGCGAGCAGAGGCGGATTTCACCGTTGATTCTTCCCGGGGAGCAGGCTTGGTGACCGTCTTGACCTCCGGTTTGCTGCCAGTGTCTGCAGTGCTGGCCGGCTTGTTCTCAGGCTTGCTCCCGTTTGTCGCACCGGTCTGTCCGGCTTCCGGTTTATTGCTTTTTGTCTCACTGACCGGTTTCGGTGTGCCGCCTTCGGCCGTTTGGTCCTTGTTCGCGGACTGACTGCCGCTGCTGCGGGCGTCCGCTGTCCGCCTGCCGCCGCGCCTGCGTCCGCCCCGTCGGCCGCGTCGCGACCCGGTGCCCTGACTCTTTCCCTGCTGCGGGGTGCCGCCGCCTGTATCCGCTGCCTGCTGGTCCTGGGAACTCGCTGTTGTGGTCTCCTTTTCGCCTGTAGCTGCCGCCGTGCCTTTGCCTTGGGTATTTTCCCGGCGCGGGGGGCGGGAGGAACTGCGCTGCCGGTCGTCGCTGCGTCTTCTGCGGCCCTGGCTGCTGCGTTGTCCGCCGCCACCACGAGGCCTGTCTGGCCTGCTGCGTGTGCGCTGGGTGTCACTCCTAGCCGTGTCTGCCTTCTGTGTCTCCTCGGCTGTCTCCGGCGATGCGCCGATCAGGCCGGAGAACAGACGGCTGAAAAGGCCGGGTTTTTTCGCCGTGGGTTCTGTTTTGACCTCCTGAGCCCTGGGTTCCGGTGCCGGTGCCGGTGAGGCAGGGGCGACCGCCCTGACGGCAGGCACCTCGGCCATTGGTCTTGCCTGCTCCGTGAACTCGAGGTCTTCTGATTCCGGCTCTTCCTGCACGATGTGGTAGCTGCGCTCCGCCTGGGAACCCAGTTCATCCCTGCGGATGCGCTGTATATCGTAACTGGGTGTTTCCAGTGACGGCGTGGGTATCAGCATGACCGATATCTGATGACGTGATTCCAGTTCCAGCAGAAGTTCCCGCTTCTCATTCAGCAGGTAGGTGCCGACATCGACCGGTACGCGCGCCACGACGCGGACGGTATTGTCCTTCATGGCCTCTTCTTCGATGATGCGCAGTACGGACAGGGACAAGGACTCGACGCCACGGATTGTGCCCTGACCGGTGCAGCGCGGACAGACAATCTGGCTGGATTCGCCAAGCGACGGACGGAGCCGCTGCCGTGACATTTCCAGCAGGCCAAAGCGGGATATGCGTCCGATCTGGATGCGTGCCCGGTCCATTTTCAGTGCCTCGCGCAGCCGGTTTTCCACTTCACGGTGGTGCCGGGAGGGCTGCATGTCGATGAAATCAATCACCACCAGTCCGCCGAGATCCCGGATTCGCAGTTGCCGGGCAATTTCATCGGCGGCCTCGAGATTGGTGTTCAGGGCCGTCTCCTCGATATCGCTGCCCTTGGTTGCCCGGGCCGAGTTGATGTCGATGGAAAGCAGGGCCTCGGTGTGATCGATGACAATGGCACCACCCGATGGCAGCGATACCTCGCGCCTGAAGGCCGACTCGATCTGGGATTCGATCTGGAAGCGGCTGAACAAGGGTGTGGAGTCATCGTAGAGCTTCAGCTTGTCCAGGTTATGGGGCATGACCTGTTTCATGAAGGCCCGTGCCTTGTCATGGACTTCCGCGCTGTCTACCAGGATCTCGGCGATATCCTTGCGCAGGTAATCGCGCAATGCGCGAATGATGACATTGCTTTCCTGGTAGATGAGGAACGGGGCGGGCTTGTCCTCGCTCGCCTTGGTGATTGCGCCCCATAGGGTGACCAGGTAGTCGAGGTCCCACTGCAGTTCCTCGGTGCTGCGGCCGACTCCGGCGGTGCGCACGATCACTCCCATGCCCTCCGGGATGTCCATGGCACTCATCGCATCACGAACAAAATTGCGGTCTTCACCCTGGATGCGACGGGAAACTCCCCCGGCACGCGGGTTGTTTGGCATCAGCACCATGTAGCGCCCGGCCAGGCTGATGAAGGTGGTGAGTGCGGCCCCCTTGGTGCCGCGTTCCTCTTTCTCGACCTGAACGACCAGTTCCTGGCCTTCCGTGAGGGCATCCTTGATACTGAGACGTTTGCCACCCTCTTCGCGGGCACTGTCGGAGAAATAACTGCGGGCGACTTCCTTCAGAGGCAGGAAGCCATGCCGTTCCGCGCCATACTCAACAAAGGCCGCTTCCAGGCTGGGTTCGATGCGGGTGATCTTGCCCTTGTAAACGTTGGATTTTTTCTGTCCCCGGGAAGGTACCTCGATATCAAGATCGTAGAGTTTCTGGCCATCGACCAGAGCCACACGCAGCTCTTCCGGCTGCGTGGAGTTGATGAGCATTCTTTTC
>Ga0209536_100002964_pt1 | contig 27500 bp, 25 predicted proteins | sample DeeMarSeWOR28_12_FD_187461 | JGI IMG/M metagenome (GOLD analysis project Ga0209536, IMG submission 187461) | Marine sediment microbial communities from White Oak River estuary, North Carolina - WOR-2-8_12 (SPAdes) (version 2) | ecosystem: Environmental > Aquatic > Marine > Intertidal zone >... | reverse complement strand
ATCTCGCTTTGAACCACTCTGCGGCCGGCGTATCAGCGTGGTTTGGCGGGTGAAAACCGAGTAGCATAGACGCCTCTGACGTGTCCTAAGCGCAGTCAGGCCGACAATTCACCGCTCTCGCACCCACTCAAACCATGTTGCTTTCTCTACGTTACGGATTCCTATTCGTGCATATCGCCAAGACCGGCGGCACGAGCGTGCGCGCGGCGCTCCAACCTTTGCGCTGGCGCGATCCCTGGTACATTCCGCAGTTCATCTGTAGCCGCCTCAGCCATCTCACCGGTCACCGCATCGGGAGCAAGTTTCCGCGCCACGCCAAGATCATCGCCGCCAAGGAAATGCTGCCACACGAGCTGTTCGAAGAGTTGTTCAAGTTTGCGTTGGTGCGAAACCCCTGGGACCTGCAGGTGAGTTCTTACCACCATATCAGCCGCGAGCGACCGCAGTTGATGATTGGCATCAAGGACTTCCCCAGCTTCATCCGTTACAAACTCGATCCGGAGCGCCCGTATCAGTTCCATATGGATACCTCGATCGAACTACAGTCCGATTACGTCAGGGGGCTGGACGGCAAGATCCTGGTGGATTTCATTGGCCGCTATGAGAATCTCGAAGCGGACTTCCGGGAAGCCTGCACGCGGATTGGCATTCGCGCGCCCGCCCTGCCCCACAAACGGCGGGCCGCAGAGCGCAAGAGCTATCGCGACTATTATGATGACGACACGGCCGAGATGGTCGCCAGACATTTCGCCGCTGATGTGGAAGCTTTTGGCTACAGCTTTGACTAACGGAGTTGCGAGATCGGCTTTCGTGCTAGATTTCGCGACCACCGTTATGTTTGGGGAAGATCCTGCCGATAGACTGGCGGGGGCGCGTCTTGGTTGCCTTGGGATATTTCATCGGGAGAAGACATGAACATAGTTGTTGTAGGAACCGGCTACGTTGGCCTGGTAACAGGCGCCTGTTTTGCTGAAATGGGCACGAACGTCACCTGCGTCGACGTGGATAAGAACAAGATCGAGGGTCTCAAGAACGGCATCCTGCCGATCTACGAGCCCGGCCTGGACGCCATCGTCGAGGAAAATTTCCGTGATAGTCGCCTGCGCTTCACCACTTCTCTGGCCGAAGCGATGCAGGACTCCAATGTCTATTTCATCGCTGTGGGCACACCGCCGGGCGAAGACGGCTCCGCCGATCTGCAATATGTCCTGGCGGTCGCGCGGGAAATCGGCCGGCACATGACTGACTACTGTGTCATTGTCGACAAGTCCACGGTGCCGGTCGGCACCGCCGACAAGGTCAAGGCGGCGGTACAGGATGAGCTGAACAAGCGCGGCGTTGCCATCGATTTCGACGTTGTCAGCAATCCGGAATTTCTCAAGGAAGGCGCCGCGATCGATGATTTCATGTATCCCGACCGCGTGGTCATCGGCGTTGAGTCCGAGCGTGCCGAGCAGATCATGCGCCGACTCTATCGGGCGTTCACCCGCAATCACGAACGAACAGTGGTCATGGGTGTGCGCGATGCGGAAATGACCAAATATGCGGCCAACGCAATGCTGGCAACAAAGATCTCATTCATGAACGAGATTGCGCTGCTTTGCGACACGCTGGGTGTCGATGTCGAAAACGTGCGCCAAGGTATTGGCTCCGACGACCGCATCGGCTTTCACTTTATCTATCCGGGCTGCGGCTACGGTGGCTCGTGCTTCCCCAAAGACGTCAAAGCGTTGGTGCGTATGGCCGAGGAAGTGAAGATCGTACCAAACGTCCTGCAGGCGGTGGAGGATCGCAACGACCAGCAGAAGCAACGTCTATTCGAGAAGATGGTCGATCGCTACGGCAATGACCTGAGCGGTAAAACCTTCGGACTGTGGGGACTGGCATTCAAACCCGGGACCGATGACATGCGCGAGGCGCCGTCCAAGGTCGTGCTAAACGCGCTGATCGGTGCCGGCGCCAAGGTCAAAGCGTTTGATCCGGTTGCCATGGACGTCGCTCGGCGCGAGCTCCCTGAGGAATGGTTCAAGAGTGGTCAGCTGGCGCTGGTCGACAACCAGTACGACGCTATTGAGGGGGCCGATGCGCTGCTTCTGGTTACCGAATGGAAACCGTTTCGAAACCCGGATTTCACGCGCATGAAAGGCCTAATGTCAGCGCCAGTGATCTTCGATGGCCGCAATCAATACGACCCTCTGCTGATGCGCGAAATCGGATTCGAGTACACCGGTATCGGACGACGCGGCGCCTAGTGCGCTGACTGGCTAAATCAGGCGACGGGTTGATGGGTTTGCTGGGGTCTTGGTCCAGCAGACCCGTCAACTAGTCCTGCGAATCGACCCATCTCGCCGCTCGACTAGTCCTTCAACACGTACTCAGCCCCGCAATACGGGCACTTCGCGCTGCCAGTCTCCTCGATCGGCAGATACACCCTGGGGTGGGAGTTCCACAGGCTCATACTGTCCATCGGACAGTGCAGCGGCAAATCGCTACGCGTCACCTCGTAGCGATTCTGCGCGTTGGGTTCAATCCTCTGTGTTCCGCTGACACTCTTCTGGCTCACCACGTCGGTCTCCTCAGTCTGAGCATTCTGTGCGATTGGCGCTGTGGCGCTTACCACTAGGCAACTGGTGTCAACCACGCGTCGTGGCCGGCAACACGGCCATGGACGAGGTCAAAATACAGCGACTGCAGCCGCTCGGTGATAGGACCACGGCCGCCATTGCCGATGGCTCGGCCGTCCAGTTCGCGTATTGGCGTCACCTCGGCCGCAGTACCAGTAAAGAACGCTTCATCGGCGACATAGACTTCATCGCGCGTAATGCGCCGCTCATGCACCGACACGCCTATCTCGGCCGCCAATCTGAAAATGGTATCGCGGGTGATACCGTCGAGCGCAGAAGTCAACTCAGGTGTATAGAGCACGCCGTTGCGCACGATAAATATGTTCTCGCCGCTGCCTTCGGCGACAAAACCTTCACTATCGAGTAACAAAGCTTCGTCATAGCCATCACGCAGCGCCTCCTGCAGCGCCAACATCGAGTTCATGTAGTTGCCGTTGGCCTTAGCCTTACACATGGTGATGTTGACGTGATGCCGGGTAAACGACGAGGTCTTTATCCGAATGCCACGTTCCATGTTGTCAGCACCCAGATACGCCCCCCAGGACCAGGCCGCCACAATAGTGTGTACCTGCAAGTTATCCGCACGCAGACCCATGCCTTCAGAGCCGTAGAAGCACATCGGTCTGATGTAGGCGGTCTCGAGAGCGTTCTCACGCACGGCTGCGCGTTGCGCTTCATTGACCTGTTCCTTCGTGTAGGGAATGTGCAGCCCAAGGATATGAGCAGATCGATACAACCGGTCAGTATGGTCGTTGAGGCGAAAAATAGCCGGGCCTGCAGCCGTTTTGTAAGCGCGCACGCCTTCGAACACGCCCATGCCATAGTGCAAGGTATGCGTCAGCACGTGCACCTTGGCGTCACGCCAGGGCACCAATTCCCCATCAAACCAGATGACCCCATCACGGTCAGCCATCGACATCGAAATATCTCCCCATTCAGTTCCGTCGCCACTCGAACCGCGCTGCGCTCAGTCCGCCATGAGTTGCTCCCACAGCGCAATGACCCGCTCGCGATACGCGGCGAACTCTGCCGCTGGCACCACCGTCGGTTGCTGCTGCAGCGCCTGGCGATGGCCAACAGCCCGGTAGGCGCGATAGGCGTCGGCCAGCAGTGCGCAGTCAGCGGGCGACAACAGACCTTCCGCAGCAAACCCGTCCAGGATGCGGATATTGTCCGTGTAGGTCAGAAGCTGCGGATGAGCATGAGCCCAGGCCAGAGCGCCATATTGCACCATAAATTCGATGTCTGCGATACCTCCACGGTCCTGCTTGATGTCGAACTCGTCGGGGCTGTGTGCCTTGGTATTGGCCTCGCGCATGCGCTCGCGCATCTCACGTACCTCGCGGCGCAATACCGTCGGATCCCGCTCACGGCTCAGAACGTCACCGCGAATGCGATCAAAGCGCTCACGGACCTGCGCATCCCCGGCCACAACACGGGCACGCACCAACGCTTGGTGTTCCCAGGTCCAGGCCTGCTCGCGCTGATAGCGGTCGAACGCACCAAGGCTGCTCACCAGTAGACCCGAGGCACCGCTCGGTCGTAGCCGCATGTCCACCTCATAGAGCACGCCAGATGGTGTCTGCGCCGTCAGGATATGAATCATGCGTTGGCCGAGTCGAGCGAAGAACGTTGGCACGGCAACGGGCTGCTCACCATCGGTATCGAGCTCATCGCTCTCGGCCGCATGGACGAAAACGAGATCCAAATCTGAGCCGTAGCCCAACTCGATGCCACCGAGCTTGCCGTAGCCAATCACCACAAAGCCCTTGTCACATACCTCGCCGTCTGGCGAACACAGTGGCCGACCGTGCTTGGCCACCAGGTGGTTCCACGCCAACTCCAGCACCTCCTCGACCACAGCCTCGGCAATCCAGGTAAGCTGGTCGCTGACTTGCATCAGGGGCACGGCGCCGGTGACATCAGCCGCCGCGATCCGCAACATGTTCGTCTGCTTGAAGTGACGCAAGGCCTCCATCTGCGCTTCCAGGTCATCGGCAGGCAACTCGGCCAAACGTTCGCGCAACTCAGCTTCCAGCTGCGACTTGGTCAAGGGAACATAGAGCGTGCGCGCGTCGAGAAGCTCATCGAGCAGGACGGGGTAGCGCGTGAGCAGGTTGGAGATCCAAGGGCTGCTGTGACACAGGCGCACCAACTGGGATAGCGCCATGGGATTCTCGAACAACAGCGCCAGGTAGGCGGTGCGGCGCACGACGGTGTCAATGAGATCGAGCACACGCGCCAGCGTCAAATCCGGTGCCCCGGCACCCGCCACCGCGCCCAACAGTAACGGCATCAGCCGATCGAGACGCTCGCGCCCGCCCGCGCTCATTGCTTGAACCTTGCGACTGTCGCGCAGCACGTTCAAGCGCCGCCAGGCTTCAGTCGGGTCCACGAAACCGTGTCGCTCCAACACGGCTACCGCGCGCGCTTCATCGAGCATGGCGCGCCACAGCGCATCCAGATTCTGCTCTTGATTTTCAACCCGCCCGCTTTGCGGTGATTCAAAGACTTGGTCGAAGTGACTGTGAACGCGCAGGCGGTGCTTACGCAGTGCCGCGTCAAGAGCCGGCCAATCATCGAACCCCATGCTGAAGGCGAGGCGCAACCGGGCGGCCTCGTCCTTCGGCAAGGCGTGGGTCTGTTGATCGGCGTACTCTTGCAGTCGATGCTCGACTCGGCGCAGAAACACATAGGCCTGGGTGAGCTCATCCACCACATAATGTGGCAAATAACCGGCCGTCGCCAGACGCTCCAACACCACGACAACGCGCCGCTCTTGCAGTGCCGGCTCGCGACCGCCGCGAATGAGCTGAAAGGCCTGGGCAGTGAACTCCACCTCGCGAATTCCGCCGGCGCCAAGCTTCACGTTGTGCTCCATACCCTTGCGTTGTACTTCGCGGGCGATGAGTGCCTTCATGTCACGCAAGGACTCGAAAGCACCGAAATCCAGGTAGCGGCGGTAGACGAACGGCTTGAGCAACGCCATGAGCCTCTCGCCCGCCTGACGGTCGCCACCGACAACGCGCGCCTTGACCATGGCGTAACGTTCCCATTCGCGACCGTGGCGCTGGTAGTAGTCCTCGAGCGCGTCGAAATTGCTCACCAGTGGGCCGCTGTCACCGAAGGGGCGCAAACGCATATCAACGCGAAACACAAAGCCGTCCGCGGTCTTCTGGTCGAGCGCAGCGATGAGTCGGCGCCCCAAGCGCGCGAAGAACTCATCATTGCTCAGAGGCCGCGGGCCATCGCGGGTTTCACCCGATTCGGGGAAGGCGAAGATAAGATCGACATCAGATGAGAAGTTCAGCTCCCACGCACCAAGCTTGCCCATGCCGAGCACGACCATGCGCTGCGTCGTTCCACCCTGACTCACGGGTGTACCCAGCTCTTCGCACTGCCAGTCATAGAGTCGACACAACGCCGCATCGATGCAGGCCTCAGCGAGGGCCGACAAATGCCCCGTGGTTTCCTGCAAGGTGGCCCAGCCAGCCAAATCCCGCCAGGCCGCGCGCACGATTTCCCGCTGGCGCAAACGGCGCAGTGTCGCCATCAAACCGGCTTCGTCGGTAACCACCTCGACGGCGTCGGACACAGCGCGGTCGATGGCGGCGGGGGCGGCCTCGCGCTCCAGGTCACCGCTGCCTACCAACTCGGTAAACAACTCCGGCTGGCGCAGCAGCGCTTGGACCACGAACTCACTGCTAGCCCAGACCCGTGGCAACGACGCCAGCACGTGTTCGCTCGGTGGCGACAGTTCGGCCTGGGCGTTGGCCAGCCGTCCCGCGAATTGCTCCAGCCAGTCCTCGACTCGTCCGCGCAGCACCTCGGGCACATCGTCGACGGCCTGCTTGAGCGCGGGTTGTTGCAGAAGGTCGCTCATGGTCTCAGATTAAGTGCACTGCGCTTGGCCTGGCAACAGCCGGGGCCACGGCCGAAACCCGAGGCCCCCGGCTGGACCGGTTGTGACGAAGGGCGTCGGGGGCGGGCAAAATAAGAAGGGCCCCGCCGCTGTCGCGACGGGGCCCTCATCTGCATCGGCAGCGGTGCCGCCGGGCGTTACATCATGCCCATGCCGCCCATGCCGCCCATGTCTGGCGCACCACCTCCGCCCTTCTCGTCCTGCGGGTGCTCGGCGACCATGGCCTCGGTGGTGATCATCAGGCCAGCAACCGAACCGGCGTTTTGCAGTGCGGTGCGCGTGACCTTGGTCGGGTCCAGAATACCCAGGTCGATCATGTCACCGAACTCGCCCGTGGCGGCGTTGTAACCAAAGTTGCCCTTGCCTTCCACCACTTTATTCAGGATGACGGAGGGCTCTTCCCCGGCGTTGGCCACGATCTGGCGCAGCGGCTCTTCCATTGCACGACGCGCGATATTGATGCCAACATCCTGGTCGTGGTTGGCGCCCTTCAGGTCCTTAACGGTCTGCAGGGCACGAATCAGCGCCACACCACCGCCCGGGACCACGCCCTCTTCGACGGCTGCACGGGTAGCGTGCAGGGCGTCTTCAACGCGGGCCTTCTTCTCCTTCATCTCGACCTCGGTCGCCGCGCCGACTTTGATGACCGCAACACCGCCGGCCAGCTTGGCCAGGCGCTCCTGCAGCTTCTCGCGGTCGTAGTCAGAGGTCGTGTCGTCGACTTGCTTGCGGATCTGGTCGCAGCGCGCCTTAATATCAGTCTCCGAGCCAGCACCGTCGATGATGGTGGTTTCTTCCTTGGTGATGATGATCTTCTTGGCGGTACCCAGATCATCAAGCGTGGCCTTCTCCAAGCTCAGGCCAACCTCCTCGGAAATTACCGTGCCGCCAGTCAGTACCGCGATGTCCTGCAGCATCGCCTTGCGACGATCGCCGAAGCCCGGTGCCTTAACGGCAGCGCACTTGATAATGCCGCGCATGGTGTTGACCACCAGGGTAGCCAGCGCCTCGCCCTCGACATCCTCGGCGACGATCAGCAGCGGCTTGCCGGACTTGGCCACCCCTTCGAGGACCGGGAGAAGCTCGCGAATGTTCGAGATCTTCTTGTCAAAGAGCAGGATGTAGGGGTCTTCCAACTCGGCCGCCATGCTCTGCTGGTTGTTGATGAAATAGGGCGAGAGATAGCCGCGGTCGAACTGCATGCCCTCGACAACGTCGAGCTCGTTCTGCAGACCGGAGCCTTCCTCAACCGTGATAACACCCTCTTTGCCGACCTTCCCCATGGCATCGGCAATGATGCGGCCGATGGACTCATCGGAGTTGGCCGAGATGGTGCCAACCTGGGCGATGGCCTTGTCATCGGTGCACGGCGTCGACAGTCCCTTCAGTTCCTCTACTGCCGCCTCGATGGCCTTATCGATGCCGCGCTTGAGATCCATCGGGTTCATGCCGGCGGTGACCGCCTTCATGCCCTCGAGCACGATCGACTGGGCCAGCACAGTTGCCGTGGTGGTGCCATCGCCGGCCACGTCGGAAGTCTGCGAAGCGACTTCCTTGACCATCTGCGCACCCATGTTCTCGAACTTGTCCTTGAGCTCGATCTCCTTGGCGACGCTCACGCCGTCTTTGGTGATCGTCGGCGCACCGAAGCTCTTGTCCAGCACGACATTGCGGCCCTTGGGGCCCAGCGTAACCTTGACCGCGTTGGCAAGTATGTTCACACCGCGGACCATGCGCTGACGCGCGTCAACACCAAACTCTACGTCTTTTGCAGCCATTGAAATCCCCTTCAATACTTGAATTCAGTCTGTTCGAAGTTTCTGGTTTCGGCGTTGCGGGCAATTAGCCTTCGACAACCGCCATGATGTCTTCTTCGCGCATCACCAAGAGCTCGTCGCCTTCGACTTTCACCTCGGTGCCGGAGTACTTGCCGAACAACACCTTGTCACCGGCCTTCACGTCCAGAGGACGCACTTCGCCGTTCTCCAAAATCTTGCCGTTGCCCACCGCGACGACCTCACCCTGGATTGGCTTCTCCGCCGCGCTATCGGGGATCACGATGCCACCGGCAGTTTTGCGCTCTTCTTCCATGCGCCGAACAATGACACGATCATGCAAAGGACGAATCTTCATTTACTCACTCCTTAACAGTCTTCTTGGACTCGAAACGCGACAGGCCGCGGCGCAGCGCCACGGCCCACGTGTCCGGGCGCCTGTTAGCACTCGCCCGAGATGAGTGCTAATGATAGCGACGAAATGGAGGGAGTCAAGGCCGATCGCCAGCCGCTTAGTCGTCCTCGCGCTGGAACTCGCCGTCGATGATACGACCACCCCCTGGCGGCGGCCCCCCTGGCCGGCCGCCCGGGGGGCCACCCGGCGGGGCACGGGTCACGACAATGGCACTGGCTAGAATGCGCTGCGCCAGTCGTCGGCGCAGTGGAGCGATAAGCAGGGCAAAGCCGATGGAGTCGGTGGCAAATCCGGGCGTCAGCAGCAGCGCCCCGGCCGCCAGCAGCAGACCACCCTCAACGATTGAAGTGGCCGGGATTTCGCCACGGTCCAACCGACCACGGATCTCGTTCAAGGTCGCGAAACCCTGTTGGCGCAACAGCAGCGCCCCCAGCACCGCCGTGAACACGACCAGGAACACCGTGGGCCAGGCGCCAATGAGCCCCCCCACCTTGATCAGCAAGTAGATCTCAATAAGGGGAGTGACGATGAGGGCAAGAAACAGGATCTGAAAAGCGCTCATTGTGAAACCATGCTACCAGATGGCGCGTACCGATCGAGGCATAACTTGCTGTACGTGGACAATCTGCCCTTTATACTGGCCGACTTATGTCCGATTACATGCTGGGATTCTGCTCCTGCCCCGACCCCGAAACTGGGCGGGAAATCGCCATGGCGCTGGTCGAACGCCGACTGGCGGCGTGCGTCAATGTCCTACCTGGCGTGACATCTGTCTACCGTTGGTTGGGTGAGGTGGAACATGCCGAGGAATGTCTGCTGGTGATTAAGACGCACTGGGAGGCCTATGCGGAGTTGGAAAGCACGATTCAGGAGTTGCACCCGTACGAACTCCCGGAGGTCGTCGCGGTCAACATCGAGGAAGGCCTGCCCGAGTATCTGGCCTGGATAAGCACAAATGTGGAAAAGACCAATGAATAAATGGGCTTTGATCGGCATCGCTGCCCTGGCGGCATTCATCGCGATGCTACCCGCCACTGCGGAAGAGGACTTCCTCGAGCCCGATGTGGCATTCAAGTTCTCCGCCAGCCTCGCCAGCGAGGATGTCGTCGAGGTGCAATGGAGCGTTGCGCCTGGCTACTACATGTATCGCGACAAGATCAGCTTCAGCAGCGACAGCGCCGCTGTCGAACTCGGCAGCACGGAGCTGCCGCCCGGCAAGGTCAAGCACGACGAATTCTTCGGTGACGTGGCTATCTACCGCGATACGGTTAGGGTGCGCATGCCCATCACACGCGTCCAGGCCGATGTCACCACATTCACCTTAGTCGCAAAGTCGCAGGGCTGCGCGGATGCGGGCATCTGCTATCCGCCACATACCCAAAAGGCGTCACTCGAGTTGCCGGCACGAGCGGCGCCACTCGCCGCGTTGGATCAACTGGGCACGCAACTCGGCCTGGGCGCGGCCGAGCAGGAGTTTCTCGAGCCGGATGTAGCTTTTGCCTTGTCGACAGAAGTCCAGGATGCCGACACAGTCATCGCACGCTGGAACATTGCTGAGGGTTATTACCTCTATCGCGACAAGTTCAAGTTCGAGCTGGTGGACGCTACCGGGGTCAGTCTGGCGCAAGCGGTGCTACCCGAAGGCGAAATCAAGAACGACGAATTCTTTGGCCGCATCGCGGTCTTCCATCACGGCGTCGACGCCGCGCTCAAGTTGCAACGGACCAGCAAAGCGGCAGCAGACATCACGCTCAAATTGACCTACCAGGGTTGCGCCGAGGCGGGTATCTGCTACCCGCCGATCAAGAAGGAGGTCAAGCTGGCTTTGCCGGCGGCCGGCACCGTGACGACGGAGGCCGCGGGTATTGCCCCCACCCCACTTCAGTCAGCACAGGAGTTTGTCTCAGAGCAGGATTCGATTGCCCAGTCCCTGGCTGCAGGCAGCATGTGGGTCACCATCGCGAGCTTCTTCGGCTTTGGTCTTCTGCTCGCTTTCACGCCCTGCGTCTTCCCGATGATACCGATTCTGTCGAGCATCATCGTCGGTCAGGGCGGCGAAATGACAACCCGCAAGGCCTTCACAATGTCCCTGGTTTACGTGCTGGCTATGGCGCTGACCTACACTGCCGCCGGCGTGATCGCCGGACTCGTCGGCGAAAATCTGCAGGCGGCATTCCAGAACCCTTGGGTGCTGGTGAGCTTCGCGGCCATTTTTGTGGCACTGGCCTTTTCCATGTTTGGCTTCTATGACCTGCAAATGCCGAGCTTCATTCAAAGTAGGCTCACCGAGATTAGCAATCGCCAACAGGGCGGTTCGCTGGCCGGGGTCGCCATCATGGGCTTTCTGTCTGCGCTTATCGTGGGCCCATGCGTTGCGGCACCACTGGCGGGTGCGCTGATCTACATCGGTCAGACCGGTGATGCGGTGCTCGGCGGCCTGGCGCTGTTCGCCCTGAGCCTCGGTATGGGTGCGCCACTGGTGGCCATTGGCACTTCCGCTGGCAAATTGCTGCCCCGTGCCGGAGGCTGGATGGACGCTGTCAAGGGCGTGTTCGGCGTCTTGCTGTTGGCGGTAGCGGTGTGGATGCTCGAGCGAGTCTTGCCAGCCCAAGTCATCATGATGTTATGGGCGGCATTGTTGATCGTGTCGGCAATCTACATGGGCGCGATGGAGACTTTGGGAGCAGAGGCCTCGGGCTGGCGCAAACTCTGGAAGGGATTGGGCACCGTATTGCTTGTCTACGGCGCGCTTTTGGTCATCGGTGCGGCAGCAGGCGGCAAGGATCCGCTACAGCCACTGGCCGGATTGTCCGTCGGCGACGGCCAACATGGGCAAGCCGAGCACATTAGCTTCAAGCGCATCAAGACTGTGGAAGATCTGCAGGCCGAAGTTGCCGCCGCAAATGCCGCCGGCAAGTCGGCCATGCTGGATTTCTATGCCGACTGGTGCGTGTCCTGCAAGGAATTCGAGAAGTACACCTTCGCCGATGCCGGTGTGCAACAGGCACTGGCCCAGACCGTGCTGCTCCAGGCTGATGTGACGGCCAATGACGACGAGGACAAGGCGTTGTTAAAGCACTTCAAGCTCATCGGCCCGCCGTCCATACTGTTCTTTGGCAAGGACGGGGTTGAGCGGCGCAACTACCGCGTGGTGGGCTTCATGGGAGCGGACCAGTTTCGCGCCCACGTCCAACAAGCGTTGCGTTGAGTAACACCCACGCTGACGGAAATCTGACCAATAGTTCGCGCGCAGCTCGATCCTCATGGTGACCCCGGCCATCGGGGGGTATAGTTGGCGCCGGATCAATCAACCTTCGCAACAAATCCAGGTACGAAATCGATATGCGCAAGAGCTCCTTCCTTGCAACAGCCGTGCTCCTGGCACTGGCGGGGCTGGGCGCCGGCCTCATCTTCGATCACTGGTGGAACAAACCGACCAGTGACGCCGAACCAACCACACCGCAGGCAGCCAAGCCGCCAGGCCGGCGCGCTGAGTTTACGCTGACCGATCTCGACGGCAACCCGCGAAACATCTCGGAGTGGGACGGGAAGGTTATCGTGCTGAATTTCTGGGCAACGTGGTGCCCGCCATGTCGACGCGAGATGCCCGCCTTTATTCAGCTCTTTGACAACTACCATGACCAAGGACTGGTCGTGCTCGGCGTGGCCATTGATGCGGTGGAGGGGGTGCGCGATTTCGTCGACCCGATGGGCATCAATTACCCGGTACTGGTCGGCGAAACCGACGCTATAGATGCTGCCAAGGCCTATGGCAACCGACTCGGCGTCTTACCCTACACGGCGATCATCGACCGCAGTGGCCAGGTGGTAGCGACAGAGGCCCGTGAGCTGAGCTACGCGGAAGTCGAATCGCTGGTCAAACCGCTGCTCTAATTATTGGGGCAAGCGCGCTGAAAATGCCCAATCATGCGGGCATCGGCACCGATCCTTGGTGGTCGCCACACGTAGCCTGGACAAAACCCTACGACTGGTGCAAAATTTCGGCGGTTCCTGCGCAGTTCCCGCTAGTTTCCGGCAAACTACGGGAAATTGGCGACCGATTGGCACCCCTTGATGGGACGACTCATGGCTAAGCTGCTCGTTCTCAACGGCCCGAATCTCAATTTGCTCGGTTCCCGCGAGCCGAAGCACTACGGCCAGACCCGGCTCGAAGATATTCAGAAGCGGCTCGAATCTCAGGCGAGCACCGGTGGACACACGTTGCACTTTTTTCAAAGCAACGCTGAGCACGAGCTGGTGACTCGTATCCAACAAGCGCCACAGAACGACATCGATTTCATTGTTATTAATCCCGCGGCATTTACTCACACCAGCGTCGCGTTGCGTGACGCACTGCTGGCAGTGGGCATCCCGTTTATCGAGGTTCACCTGTCCAACGTCCACGCCCGCGAGGCGTTTCGCCAGCAGTCGTACCTCTCGGACATTGCCGTGGGCGTGATCAGCGGCCTCGGGGCTCTCGGTTATGAGCTCGCCCTGCAAGCTGCACTACAGCATATCGAACATCCAACGTAAGGGTGACACACATCAATGGACATACGTAAGGTCAAGAAGCTCATCGAGTTGCTGGAGGAATCCGGGATCGCTGAGATCGAGATTCACGAAGGCGAAGAATCCGTTCGTCTGTGTCGCTACCCGCCGGCCGCGTCGATTCCCTATGCAGCGATGCCCGCCATGGCTGCGCCAGCAGCACCTGCTCCGGCCGCAGCCCCTGCCGCCGAGGCGCCGGCGCCGAGCGAGGCACCCGAGATCAGCGGCCACGTGGTCAAATCGCCAATGGTCGGCACGTTCTACCGCGCGTCGTCACCAGGGGCCAAAGCATTCGTTGAAGTTGGGGATTCCGTCGCCGTTGGCGATACGTTGTGCATCATCGAGGCAATGAAGCTGCTCAACCAGATCGAGGCGGACAAGGCAGGCGTAGTCAAAGCGGTACTGGTTGAAAACGCCCAGCCGGTCGAATACGGCGAGCCGCTATTCATCATCGACTAGGTACACAGCACAACTATGTTCGACAAGGTACTGATTGCCAATCGTGGCGAGATAGCGCTACGCATACTGCGAGCCTGTCGCGAGCTGGGCATTAAAACGGTCGCGGTCCATTCTGACGTGGACCGCAATTTGAAACACGTACGTCTGGCCGACGAATCGGTGTGCATCGGACCCGCGCCCTCAACGCAGAGCTATCTCAATATCCCCGCCGTGATCAGCGCAGCCGAAGTCACGGACTCGGTGGCCATTCATCCAGGCTATGGGTTTCTGGCCGAGAATGCCGATTTCGCTGAGCGAGTCGAAGAAAGCGGTTACGTCTTCATCGGGCCGCGTCCCGATACGATCCGACTGATGGGCGATAAGGTCTCCGCAATCAGAGCGATGCAGGAAGCCGGTGTACCCTGCGTACCGGGTTCCGAAGGTCCGCTTGGTGACAACGATCATGACAATCTGGGCATTGCGCGCACGATCGGTTACCCCGTCATCATCAAGGCCGCTGGCGGCGGCGGCGGACGCGGCATGCGTGTTGTGCACAGCGAAGCTACGCTACTCAATGCCATATCACTCACGCGGGGCGAAGCAGCAAGCGCGTTCGGCAACGATATGGTCTACATGGAGAAGTTTCTCGAAAACCCGCGCCACATAGAGTTTCAGGTGCTGGCCGACGAACATGGCAATGCTGTGCATCTCGGCGAGCGCGACTGCTCGATGCAACGTCGTCATCAGAAAGTTATCGAGGAAGCGCCCGCACCGGGCATCTCCCTCGAGCAGCGCAGACACATCGGTGAACGCTGTGCCGAGGCCTGTCGCGAAATCGGCTATCGAGGCGCAGGCACGTTCGAATTCCTGTATGAAGGCGGCGAGTTTTACTTCATCGAAATGAACACGCGCGTGCAGGTGGAACATCCGGTCACTGAGTTCATCACCGGCGTCGACATCGTCAAGGAACAGATTCGCATCGCAGCGGGCGAAGCACTGTCATTTAGCCAAAATGACGTCACTTGGCATGGTCACGCGATGGAATGTCGCATCAATGCCGAGGATCCCGAGAGCTTCTTACCCTCGCCAGGAACCATCACCGCGTATCATGCCCCCGGCGGCATCGGTGTGCGGGTCGATTCGCACATCTACACGGGTTACACCGTGCCCCCGCACTATGACTCGATGCTGGGCAAGCTAATAGTCCATGGCGAAACACGCGACTCCGCAATCGCGCGCATGCGCACGGCACTCAGCGAAATCGTCGTTGAAGGAATCAAGACCAATACACGGCTGCATCAGGATCTGTTCCGCGATGCGGCGTTCATCGCCGGCGGTACTAACATCCACTATCTGGAGAAGAAGCTGGGCCTGTAGTGTACGTTGACGCCTTGTGCAGCAGTGTTGGCCGCGCGCATCCTGAGCTCGCGTGATGCCCTGGACACAGCTGCATCTCGATACCGCCCCCGCCCAGGCACCGGAACTCGCCGATCTGCTCGCTGAGTTCGGCGCCGTATCGGTCAGCCTGACCGATGCGGCGGATACTCCTTTGTTCGAGCCTGCGCCCGGTACCACGCCTCTGTGGCAACACACGCGCGTGACCGGACTGTTTGGTACGGACAGCAACGCCGAGGATATCGTCGCCCGACTGCGCGCAAGGCTGGGCCGGGAGGCGGTAACCGACTGGCGGTCTGAACCTCTAGCCGATCAGGCCTGGGAGCGCACCTGGATGGATCGCTTCGAGCCACTGTGCTTTGGTAGGCGCTTGTGGATCTGCCCCAGCTGGCATCAACCGCCCCAGCCGAATGCAGTCAACATCCTGCTCGATCCGGGCTTGGCCTTCGGCACCGGGACCCATCCCACCACCGCAATGTGTCTGCAGTGGTTGGATGCGCACGAGGTCTCGGGCCTAAGCGTCCTGGATTATGGCTGTGGCTCGGGCGTGCTCAGCGTCGCTGCCGCCAAGCTTGGCGCACACGACGTGTGGGCGGTTGACCACGACCCGCAGGCATTGGAGGCAACGCGTGGCAATGCGGTCAACAACGGCGTGAGCGACGCCATCAACACGCTCCAGCCCGCGCAACTGCCTGAAGGCCACTTTGATGTAGTGATTGCAAATATTCTGGCCCAGCCCCTAATCGATCTGGCGCCCCAGCTGCTCGCTGCGCTAAAGCATGGCGGTGCCCTGGTGCTGTCCGGTATCCTGAGGCAACAGGTCGACAGCGTGTGCGCTGCCTATAGCGCTGACTGTGAGCTGAATATATATGCCGAGCGCGAGAACTGGGTGTGCCTGAGCGGCGCCTCACACGATGCCCATGGTAACCATGACTTAGCCGAAGGCTAGCGGAGATCGATATGTACACCGCGTGCCCGTTCTGTCAAACCATCTTCCGCGTCACCGAGGCTCAGTTGGAACGCGCTCGGGGCAGAGTACGCTGCGGGCAGTGCCAGCAGGTGTTCAATGCTCGCGAGCACCTACGCCACGAGCCGCTGGGGGACAGCCCTACGACAACGAGAGATACTGCCCCAACAGCAGAACCGGCCGACAGTGACTCGGTGAGGCAGTCCGCAGCCCCATTCGCGGCCGCCCACACCGCCAACGAAGAGCCGCCGGCCGTTGGTGCGACTGAAGAAGACGAGGCTGCGCAACAAGACGTCGACACCGGTGATGCAATGGCCGAGTTGGAGCGGCTCGATGTTGACTTGAGCCTGCCACCGGCACGTGGCGCGACCGAGGAGACGAGTGAGGACTTCGACTTCGAGTGGCCCGCGCAAGATGTCGAAGAAATCACCTTAGAGGGTGGGCCGCTCGAGCCTGAAGTCGAGGAACAAGCGACTGATAGCGTTCACGCAGCCGATGCGGAGCCAATGGTGGCCATCCGCGCGGCAGCATCCGAGGAAGAACACAGCGAGACGACTGCGTTCGGCGAGGCGCCTGATGACAGCGAGGCTGAGCCCATCATCAGCCGCGCCTGGAGCAGGACTGAAGGCCAGCCGCAGGAGCCTTCTCAAGGCACGGACGAGCAGGACACCGAAGCCGAGGAGCTGCCACCGACGCAGCCTGCCCCGCAACCGGAGCCAGCCTTGCCCGATGAGCAGCTCGGAGCTGCGACCGGGCGGCAACGACTTGCGGCGAGCAACGATGATGTCCCCGTGGCCCTGCGCGAGGCTTTGGCCCAGGCACAGGCGCCCGCCCGCAGTGGCTGGAAATCGGCCGCAGCGATCGGGCTCAGCGTATTGCTGTTGGCAACCCTGGCCGGGCAGCTCGTCTACTACAACCGCGCAGAGTTAATTCAGCGTTATCCCGGGTTGACACTGGTCGCCCAGCGCGTGTGCGCGGCACTCGGCTGCACCATAGAGTTACCGCGCGATGTATCGCGCATTGTTCTCGTGAGTCGTGATGTACGTCTGCATCCCAGCGTTGCCGGCGCATTGTTGATCACCGCCACCATGAACAATGAGGCGACATTCGCTCAACCATGTCCCGACGTTGAGCTGTCGTTGTTCGATCTAACTGGTACGCTTGTTGCACAACGCCGTTTCGCGCCGCTCGAGTATCTCGATCACGCACCGGAACCGGGCACAACAGCCATGATGCAACCGAACAAACCAGTCCGGCTGCGCCTCGAAGTTCGCGATCCCGGCCAGCACGCGATCAATTACGAGTTCACGTTTCTGTAAAAAACTCCAAGAACGTCACGACGTTACTGAGCTGACCCAAATCAGTGTGCGATTCGCTCTTTCGCAGCACTGATTGAATCGCTATTATTGCTCCCCCCGCGTTTCTTGATTACACGACCACTGGCATGAAGATTGGACCGTACCAACTCGGTAGCAATGTCATCCTCGCGCCTATGGCCGGCGTCACCGATCGGCCCTTCCGCCAGTTGTGCAAGCATCTGGGCGCGGGTATGGCCGTGTCAGAAATGGTTTCGTCGAATTCATTGCTATGGGGCAGTGCGAAGACAAAGCGCCGCGCCGATCACCGCGGCGAGATAGAACCGCGGTCGGTGCAAATCGCGGGCGCCGACCCGGCGATGATGGCTGATGCGGCACGCCACAATGCCGACAACGGCGCCCAGATCATCGATATCAACATGGGATGCCCAGCCAAGAAGGTCTGCAACGTGATGGCCGGCTCTGCCTTGTTGAAGGACGAGACATTGGTCGCCGGGATTCTGGAATCCGTGGTCGGGGCGGTGGATGTGCCGGTGACCCTGAAGATTCGTACTGGCTGGGACAAGAGCACACGCAATGCGGAGCGTGTAGCCCGCATTGCACAAGAGTCCGGCATTCAATGTCTCGCCATCCACGGGCGCACCCGCGCGTGCGCCTACACGGGCGAGGCCGAGTACGACACCATCGCCGCAGTTAAGGCATCCGTTCGTATTCCGGTCGTTGCCAACGGCGACGTAGCGACACCTGAGAAGGCGAAGTATGTGTTGGACTACACTGGCGCCGATGCGGTCATGATCGGTCGCGCCGCCCAGGGCAGACCGTGGATCTTTCGTGAGATCAATCATTTTCTGCGCACCGGACAGCGCCTACCTGAGCCATCAGCCAAGGAAGTGCGCGACATCCTGCTGGGCCATCTGAACAACCTGTACGCGTTCTATGGCGAGTACACGGGTGTAAGAATGGCACGCAAGCACATTTCCTGGTACAGCAAGGGGCACGCCCACGGGGCCGCGTTTCGCCACGCTGTAAACCAGGTGGAGACCGTGGCGGATCAGTTGGACATGGTCCGGCACTTCTTCGATCACCTCGCGGAGGAAAAGGAGCTCGCCGCATGACAAGACTGCAATCGCACCGCAACGTCGTCGCGTTTGGGGTCGGATCAGAGTCCGCCCAGAAGCCCCTGCGAGAATGCGTCACAGTCGCCCTGCGCAATTACTTCGAGCATCTCGATGGCACCGATGCAGCCGGTCTCTACCAGATGGTGCTACAGGAAATTGAGGAACCTCTGCTGCAGGCGGTACTGGACTATACAGGTGGCAATCAAACCAAGGCCGCTGAGATACTCGGCATCAATCGAGCTACGCTGCGCAAGAAACTGAAACACTACGGCCTGGACTGAGTACGCTGCAAGGCACCGGCGATGCACGCTGGCAGCGGTACGAGTTTATAGCACATCTGCGCACGCGCGCTGGAGTGCCTTTGGGGGATAAACCATGACAAGCATTCGGCGGGCGCTGATCAGCGTTTCCGACAAGACTGGTATCGTTGAATTCGCCCAGCAGCTTTCCACATTGGGCGTGCAGATTCTCTCCACCGGTGGAACGGCCAAGTTGCTCGGTGACAACGGTGTCGAAGTAGTCGAGGTCTCGACCTATACGGGTTTTCCGGAAATGATGGACGGCCGGGTAAAAACCCTACATCCCAAGATCCACGGCGGACTGCTCGGCCGACGTGGTGTCGACGACACTATCATGCAAACTCATGATATCCCGCCGATTGACTTGGTGGTCGTCAACCTGTATCCGTTTGAACAGACCGTTGCCAATCCGCAGTGCGACTTGGCCACTGCGATTGAGAACATCGATATCGGCGGTCCAACCATGTTGCGCGCAGCGGCCAAGAACTACAGCGCTGTCACAGTTGTTGTCGACAGCGCCGACTACGCTGGGGTCCTCACTGAGCTCAATGCGCATGGTGAGGTATCGGAACAGACCCGTTATGGCCTGGCCGCCAAAGTCTTCGAGCACACCGCACGCTATGACGGCGCCATCGCCAACTACCTGGGCGCCCGCAACAGCGACGGCGAGCTTCAGGGCCATTTCCCGCGCACGTTCAACGCCCAGTTCACAAAGAAGCAGGAAATGCGCTACGGCGAGAACCCCCATCAAGGGGCAGCGTTCTACGTCGAACCGGAACCCGGTGAAGCAAGCGTGGCCAGCGCTCGTCAGACGCAGGGCAAGGAGCTGTCCTACAACAACATCGCCGATACCGATGCGGCACTCGAATGCGTCAAACAGTTCTCTGGGCAGCCTGCCTGCGTCATCGTCAAACACGCTAACCCCTGCGGGGTTGCGCTCGGCGACACGCTACTGGAAGCCTATGACCGTGCCTACAAGACCGACCCGACCTCGGCGTTCGGCGGCATCATCGCATTCAATCAGGAACTCGACGAGCAGACCGCCACGGCCATCATCGAGCGCCAATTCGTGGAGGTCATCATCGCCCCCAGCGTCAACGACGCAGCGAGCAGTGCACTGGCGACGAAAAAGAACGTGCGCGTACTAGCCTGTGGACAATTGGCGGCGCAGCCCAGTCCCGGCTACGATTTCAAACGCGTCACCGGGGGCTTGTTGGTTCAAGACCGGGACCTGGGCATGGTGGATGCCGCGGATCTCAAGGTTGTAACCCGGCGCGCGCCGAGCGAAAGCGAAATCCGTGACCTGTTGTTCGCCTGGAAGGTGTGCAAGTTCGTCAAGTCCAATGCCATTGTCTACTGCAAAGACACCATGACCATTGGTGTGGGTGCCGGCCAGATGAGCCGTGTGTACAGCGCACGTATCGCGGCAATCAAGGCGGCGGACGCCAACTTGCAGGTGCAAGGTTCGGTCATGGCCAGTGATGCCTTCTTTCCGTTTCGCGACGGGCTCGATCAGGCAGCGGAAGTCGGTATTCGAGCCGTGATTCAGCCCGGCGGTTCGATGCGCGACGACGAGGTAATCGCAGCGGCCGACGAGCACGACATCGCCATGGTATTTACCGGGATGCGCCATTTCCGGCACTGATGGGCGGCGATCATCGGAGCAGGATGCAACCTGCGCTCGGCACAGGCCGTCGATCACTGCTCAGTGCTAACTTGAGGAGATCGCTTAGATGAAGGTCCTGGTCATCGGTGGCGGCGGGCGCGAGCACGCCTTGGCTTGGCGCGCCGCGCAGTCAGACCAAGTCGACGCGGTCTACGTTGCGCCCGGCAACGCCGGCACGGCCCGTGAAGCCAAGCTGTCCAACATCGCCATCGCAGCTGAAGATATCGGGGCTCTGGTTCGATTTGCCACGGAGCACGGCGTTGATCTGACTATTGTCGGCCCCGAGGCACCGCTGGTGGCGGGGGTCACGGACGCCTTCACCGCTGCTGGCCTGCGTTGCTTTGGTCCCACAGCGGGCGCCGCTCAATTGGAGGGCTCCAAAGCATTCACCAAGGACTTTCTAGCCCGCCACGCCATTCCTACGGCCGCCTATGCGACGTTTACCGAGGTGGCGGCTGCTAAGGCCTACATCGAAGCCCAAGGCGCCCCGATCGTGGTCAAGGCCGACGGGCTGGCCGCTGGCAAAGGCGTAATTCTGGCACAGACTCAGGCTGAAGCCATTGCGGCGGTGGAGGACATGCTGGCGGGCAATCGCTTTGGTGACGCCGGTCACCGCGTAGTCATTGAGGAATTCCTGACCGGCGAGGAAGCAAGTTTCATCTGCATGGTCGATGGCGAGCACATCCTGCCTATGGCGAGTTCTCAGGACCACAAGGCACGTGACAACGCCGATCGGGGACCGAATACCGGCGGCATGGGTGCCTACTCCCCCGCCCCCATTGTCACGCCTGCGATGCACGATCGCATCATGCGCGAGGTTATTGAGCCCACGGTCCGCGGCATGGCCGCAGAGGGCCACCCCTATACGGGGTTCTTGTATGCCGGCGTCATGGTCGACGCCGCGGGCACACCGAAGGTACTGGAGTACAACTGTCGCTTTGGCGATCCAGAGACTCAACCCATCATGATGCGCCTGCGTTCGGACCTGAGCATGTTGTGCCTGGCCGCACTCGAGCGCCGTCTAGACCAAGTCACGGCCGACTGGGACACGCGCTGTGCCCTGGGCGTAGTCATGGCGGCCGGCGGCTACCCGGACGCCTACCGCAAGGGGGACATCATCAGCGGGCTTCCGGCGACGGAAGCTGAGGACTGCAAGGTGTTTCACGCCGGTACCGCCGAACGCAACGGGCAGGTAGTCACCAACGGCGGCCGCGTACTCTGTGTGACGGCACTCGGCGACAGCGTCTCCCGTGCGCAGCAACGGGCCTATGAGCTGGCGCACCAGATTCACTGGCGCGACGCCTACTTCCGCACCGACATCGGCTATCGCGCCATCGCCCGCGAGCGAGCACAAGCTTAGGTCCGCGGACGCGGGCCAATTTTCGGGACTTACCTACGGCTTTCGATTAATATTGGGTGTTCGGCCATAAGCATAAGAGCCAAAGTCGCCGCAGGATTCTGAGTCTGTTTAGGTTGAGGGAGAGCTATGTCTGACAAACACCCGGTTATCGCCGTTACCGGTTCTTCGGGCGCCGGTACGACAACAGTCAAGGTTGCCTTCGAGCACATCTTCCGCCGCGAGCACATCAACCCGCTTGTCATCGAGGGCGACAGCTATCACGCCTACGATCGCCAGGGTATGAAAAAAGCGGTGGACCAGTTCGCCAAGAAGGGCAAACAGCTGAGCCACTTTGGGCCGGAGGCCAACCTGTTCGACGAGCTGGCCAATACGTTCAAGACCTATGGCCAGACCGGGCGCTGCAAGCGCCGCTACTACCTGCACAGCGAAGAGGAAGCGGAGCCCTGGGGTCAGCAGCCCGGCGAGTTCACGCCGTGGGAGCAAATCAAGACTGATACCGATCTGCTGTTCTACGAAGGTCTGCACGGCGGCGTTGTGACTGACAAGGTCAACGTTGCCCAGTTCGTCGACCTGCTGGTCGGTGTGGTGCCGATCGTGAATCTGGAGTGGATTCAGAAGATCCACCGCGATAACAAGGAGCGCGGCTACTCGGCTGAAGCCATCGTCGATACGATCTTGCGCCGGATGCCCGACTACGTGAACTACATCACCCCACAGTTCTCGCGCAGCCACATCAATTTCCAGCGCGTACCGACGGTGGACACGTCAAACCCGTTCATCGCCCGTGACGTGCCAACGCCGGATGAGAGCTTCGTGGTGATTCGATTCCGCGATCCGCACGGCGTCGACTTCCCCTATTTTCTAAACATGATCCACGACTCATTCATGTCACGCCCCAACAATCTGGTCGTACCGGGCGGCAAGATGGGTTTCGCGATGGAGGTCATTCTGACCCCAGTAATCATGAACCTCCTGGACAAGAAGCGACGCGCGGCCAAGGCAAAGCGGCCGACCAAGAAGAAAGCTGGTTAGCGCAGTCGGGGCGCTCATAGCGCAACGAAAAACGCCCTCCTTGAGGGCGTTTTTTTTGCCCACGCAATTGGCTAGTTCCGCGCCAGGGGTGAGGCGTAGAGGTCGTGTTCATCGGCATCGAACACGTGCACTTGAGCGAACTCACCCACCTTGAGACCGGCCGCGTCCTGGACGTAGACGAGACCATCGATGTCCGGCGCCTCTGCATAGCTGCGGGCAAGGGCGTAACCCTGATCGTCGATGGCGTCGACCAACACCAGCAGTTCCTGGCCAATCCTGGCCTGTAGATTTTCCGCGCTGATGTCGGCCTGTTCAGCCATGAAACGCTCGAAACGCTCCTGCTTGAGCGCCTCGGGTACGGCCCCGGGCAACTCGTTGGCGAGCGCCCCCTCAACGGGTGAGTAGGCGAAGCAGCCCACGCGGTCCAGGCGGGCCTCACGAATGAATTCCAACAGGCGTTCGAAATCCGCGTCGGTCTCTCCGGGGAAACCAACGATAAACGTGCTGCGCAGCGTGATGTCGGGACACATCTCGCGCCAGCGCTCGATTCGGCGCAGCACGTCTTCGGTATCGGCCGGGCGTCGCATCGCACGTAGCACCGGGGCGCTGGCGTGCTGCAGCGGTATGTCGAGGTAGGGCAGCACCTGACCATCGGCCATCAACGCGACGGCTTCGTCAACATGCGGATACGGATAGACGTAATGCAGCCGGATCCAGGCGCCGAGCTGGCTCATCGCCGCCACCAGCTCCGTCATTCTGGTCTTGACGGGGCGGCCGCCCCAAAAACCCGTGCGATAGCGCACGTCCACCCCGTAAGCACTGGTATCCTGCGACACGACGAGCAATTCTTTCACACCAGCCGCCACCAGATTCTCTGCTTCCTGCAGCACATCGCCAACCGGCCGGCTGACCAACTTGCCGCGTAGACTCGGAATAATGCAAAAGGTGCAGCGGTGATTGCAGCCTTCTGAAATCTTGAGATAGGCGTAGTGGCGCGGCGTCAGCTTGATGCCCCCGGGCGGCAGCAGACTGGTAAAGGGGTCCTCGCGCGGCGGTAAGTGTTGGTGCACCAAGCCGATGACCTGCTCGGTCGCGTGAGGGCCCGTCACTGCCAGAACGCTCGGGTGGGCCTCACGAACCACGTTGCCCTTAGCGCCGAGACACCCCGTGACAATAACCCGGCCGTTCTCCGCGAGCGCTTCGCCGATTGCCTCCAGCGATTCGGCCACCGCCGCGTCGATGAATCCGCACGTATTGACCACCACGAGGTCCGAGCTCTCATAGTCAGGGGTAATAGCATAGCCCTCAGCGCGCAGCTGGGTAATGATGCGCTCCGAGTCAACGAGTGCCTTGGGGCAACCAAGGCTGACAAAGCCTACGCGGGGAACGTCTTGGGGCATAATCGCGAGAATTCGGGCCAGGTTGGCTGACTACTACTTCTGAGGTCCAGAGGGACACCATTATAGCCGTTAGTGTGCGGCGCACGACAGGCCCACAACGTCCACAGGGTTAAGTCGCAGGCCAACAGGCGGTATAGTAGTGCGCACGCACACAACCATCCCATCGCCCCAAACTCAGCAAATTGGAAAATGCACCCTTTCAAACTTGCACATGCGAGTGGTGACAGCTGCGCCGACGTACTGGAAAGCTGCCTGGCGCAGCTGGCTGAGCACAACGGGAGCCCGAATCTGGGTTTCCTCTATGTCACAGACGAATGCGCTGCCGATTTGCCACGCATGCTGGATACCGTGCGCGAGCAGACCAATGTGCAACACTGGGTCGGCAGCGTCGGCATGGGAATCTGCTGCACTCGCCACGAATACTACGATCAGCCCGCGGCCGCACTCATGCTGGGCGAGTTCGCCCCAGACAGCTTTCGCATCGTGCATGATGCCGCAAGCGAAGTGCATCAAGCTCACGGCGCGGAAGGTCTCCAGGTCGCCGTCGTGCACGGGGACCCGCGCAACCAGGACCTGCCGGGTTTAGTTCGGCGCCTGCCGAGCGCGCTCGGCAACGGTTACCTGGTCGGCGGCCTGACTTCCTCGCGCTCGCATTACTATCAGATTGCCGACGAAGCCACCGAGGGTCGTCTAAGCGGCGTCATCTTTGACGCGCAACAAAGCATTGTTGCTGGTTTGAGCCAGGGATGCTCGCCAATCGGTCCCGTGCACGAGCTCACGCAGTGCAGTGGCAACATCGCCGCGCGTATCGATGACCGTCCCGCCCTTGACGTGTTCTTCGACGACATCGGCGAGGTACTGGCTCGCGACCTGCAGCGCGTGGCGGGTTACATATTCGTCGGCTTACCGGTGCGAGGCACCGATACTGGTGACTACCTGGTGCGCAACTTGATCGGTATCGATACCGAGCAACGGCTGCTGGCCGTAGGCGATCACCTCACGAGCGGGGCACCGATTATGTTCTGTCGCCGCGATGGCCACAGCGCGCTGGAGGATCTTGAGCGTATGCTCAACAGCGTCAAGCGCCGCGCGGCCTCGCCGATTCGCGGCGCGCTCTATTTTTCCTGCCTGGGACGCGGCCGCAGCCTGTTCGGCGATGAGTCACAGGAGCTAAGACTGGTCGCTGAGACGTTGGGCGACGTACCGTTGGTCGGCTTCTATGCCAATGGTGAGATTTGCGGCGACCGGCTGTACGGCTACACCGGCGTGCTAACCCTGTTCCTGTAGCCCGGTCCCCACGCAGGAGACGGCGACCATGCTCTACCGCAAACTCGGCGATACCGACATTGACGTCAGCGTGATCTGCCTGGGCACGATGACCTTTGGTGAGCAGAACAGTGAGGACGACGCGCATCAGCAACTGGATACGGCGCTCGCCGCGGGAGTCAACTTCATCGACACCGCTGAACTCTACCCGATTCCTCCCAAAGCCCAGACGTATGCTCGAACGGAAGAGTACATCGGTCGCTGGATGAAGGCCCGCCGCAGTCGCGACAATGTGATCCTAGCCACCAAGGTCTGCGGTCCTGGTGAAGAATGGATACCGCACATCCGCGGTGGTCGTTCCCGTTTCAGCCGGGCCAACATCAAGCAAGCGGCGGAGGACAGTCTGCGCCGTCTCCAGACTGACTATATCGACCTCTATCAACTGCATTGGCCCGACCGCAAGACGAACTTCTTCGGCCAGCTCGGCTACGAGCACGCCGACGATGATGAGTCGGTGGGGCTCGAGGAAACACTTGAGGCATTGGCGGGCCTGGTGAGCAGTGGCAAAGTACGCCACATCGGCGTGTCCAATGAAACACCCTGGGGCGTCATGAGCTTCATCCGGCATGCCGACATGCAGGGCCTGCCGCGCATCGTCAGTGTCCAGAACCCCTACAGCCTGCTTAACCGGACCTTCGAAGTGGGCTTGGCCGAAGTGGCCATTCGCGAACGCACGGGTCTGCTCGCCTACTCACCGCTCGGTTTCGGGGTACTGTCGGGCAAGTATCTCGATGATGCGCGGCCAGCGGGCTCACGGTTGGTGCTGTTCCCCGATTACACCCGCTACAGCAGTGCGCCTGCCCAGGCTGCCACGCAACAATACGTGGCACTGGCGCGCGAACATGGACTCGACCCAGCGCAAATGGCACTGGCCTACGTCAACAGCAGACCCTTTCTCACCAGCAACATCGTCGGTGCAACGACCATGGCACAGCTACGCAGCAACCTGGCCAGCGTCGAGTTGCAGCTATCTGCCGAGGTGTTGGCGGGCATTGAGCGAATCCACGAGCAGCATCCCAACCCGAGCCCGTGAAGGCGGCAGAACCGAGGAGGCGCCACCGGTCATGCACTGTATTTTCTGCCAAATCGTCGCGGGTGAACTTGCCGCCGATATCGTCTATGAAGACCAGGACGTCGTGGCATTTCGCGACATCAATCCGCAGGCGCCACATCACATCCTGGTCATTCCTCGCAAGCACGTCAGCACGGTCAACGAGTTCGCAGCTACAGACGCCGAGCTCATCGGCAAGCTCGTCCTAGCAGCAAAGTCGATCGGCACCGAACTGGGCATTGCAGAAGATGGCTACCGGCTTGTGCTCAATTGCGGCCGCGATGCCGGTCAAACCGTGTATCACGTCCACCTGCACTTGATCGCCGGGCGCAGTATGCATTGGCCGCCCGGCTAGCGTGGCATCGCTCTATTGCGCGCTGGTTACCATAGTCGGTAATACTTGCAGACCACCGCGCAACACACTGGCCTTGATGCCGTGCTGAGACAGTATGAATGCGGCGGCAGAACTACGCTGGCCCGTCCGGCAATAGCAGATATAGCGTTGTCGGGGTTGTAGCTCGGACACGCGCGACCGGAGCTCATGCAATGGGATGTTGATAGCCCCTGGCAGGTGGTTATGGTGAAATTCCCGTGCCTGACGCACATCCAGCCAGATCGCTCCGGTACTGACCAAAACCTGTGCCTGGTCCGGCGCGACACCGTGGACGAGCGGTTCTTTGAGCAGTTCTTCAAAGTCATCCTTGGCCAGGCGCATCAGGGTTCCGTCACTCTCCATGGTGACAGTCGCGTTGCGCGCTGCGCCTGAAATCAGGGACTCCTCGCCAAAACTGGCGCCTGGCTCCAACGTCGCCAGCTCGACGACGCGCGTTACCCGCGCTTGCCCGTCG
>Ga0209536_100002963_pt1 | contig 27500 bp, 23 predicted proteins | sample DeeMarSeWOR28_12_FD_187461 | JGI IMG/M metagenome (GOLD analysis project Ga0209536, IMG submission 187461) | Marine sediment microbial communities from White Oak River estuary, North Carolina - WOR-2-8_12 (SPAdes) (version 2) | ecosystem: Environmental > Aquatic > Marine > Intertidal zone >... | reverse complement strand
AGTGTGCCTTCTGCAAAGCGTCCTGCCCATCCCGAGAAGAGTTCAAAGAACCCGATTCCGATCTTCCTTTAAAATGCGATATGTGCGAAGGTGAAGAAATGCCCCTGTGTGTGAAGTGGTGCCTGAGTGACGCCCTGATTATCGAAGAGCGCGAAGAGGTGAGCGAGGAAGAGGAAGAACCGGATGAGTTGGAGATCGGATTGGAAGCCCTGGCCAAAAAATACGGATTAAAGAAAGTCAGGGACAGCATTGCGCGAATGTCCATATCAAAGAAGGGCTAAGGTTCCGGTTTCAAGGTTCAGCGTTTCAAGATCTTTGAAGAATGGCTTTGCAGGAAAATGAACAACATTGGATCAGATGATGGTATTCCGACAGGGCAACCCGGAACGGTAAACCCTGAATCTCTGAACCGTAGGTTAGGATAAAACAAGACGATGGAAACGGTAGCGCCTTTAAAAGAGATCATCGATGTCATCAAAGAGTCGGGTGGCGATGGCTTCAAGTTTTGCTACCAATGCGGATTATGCGACACGGTTTGTCCATGGAACAGGGTCAGAGCCTTCAGTATGCGCAAGGTCATTCGGGAGGCGAACTTCGGTTTGACCGAGATCGAAAGTGAAGAAATGTGGCGCTGCACAACCTGCGGCAACTGCCCAAGGCAATGCCCCCGGGGGGTAGAAATAATCGAATCCGGCATATCCTTACGAAGGATTTCCACCGAATACGGGGTTTTCCCGACATCTGTCAGCCCCCTCCGCACCATCAGCGCCAGCCTGGTTGGCGAAGGCAACCCGCTAAATGAAAAGCGCGTAAACAGGGCCGATTGGGCCGACGGTTTGTCTGTAAAGCCGTTTAGCGAGGGGATGGAAGTTTTATATTTTCCCGGCTGCTACCTCAGTTACGACCCGCGATTAAAAAAGGTTGCAGCGGCTACCGCCCAGATCCTTAACAAGGCCGGAATTGATTTTGGAATTCTGGGCGCCAGCGAGAGTTGCTGTGGCGAAAGCATCCGTAAAACCGGCGATGAGGCGTTATTCAGACGCCTGGCCAAAGAAAACATCAAAACCTTCGTCGATAACGGGGTCAAGAAAATCCTTGTATCCTCTCCGCATTGTTACCACACCTTCACAAACGAGTATCCTGAATTCAAGGTAAACTTTGAAGTAGTCCATATCTCCCAGTACATATGCGAGCTGATTGATGCGGGACGGCTTGAGTTCAGCAAAGCGTACGGCAAGAACGTGACCTATCATGACCCCTGTTATCTGGGTCGACACAACGGCATCTATGACGAGCCGAGGGAAGTTTTACAGAAGATACCGGGTTTAGCTCTGAGCGAGATGCCGGAAACGCGTGAAAACAGCCTGTGTTGTGGCGGCGGCGGAGGCCGCATCTGGATGGAGACGCCCAAAGAAGAAAGATTTTCCGATCTCAGATTGGAACAGGCGACCGGGATCAGGGCGGATGTGCTGGCAACTTGCTGTCCGTATTGCATCACTCATTTTGAAGAAAGCAGGCTGGCACTGGCGGATAGCCAAAGCCAGGACCCTGCGGATGGTAACGTCATAGTGATTAAGGACATTGCGGAGATTATTTGGGAAGCGATTTCTTGAAAGGTGCATGAAAATTTAAAAGAGCTGTTTATAAATAATAACAGTGGTTCGTTATCGTTTTAAAAGTTCTACAATTAGAATTTTATCAAATGGGGTATAGGCGGATAGAAATGGAAAAAGAGCAAATTGAGCAGCTCGGTACAGATTTTGCGGAAGGCGATTTTGCGGATGTGATGGTGGTCGGCGGCGGTATCAGCGGGATTCAAGCCTCACTTGATCTTGCCGATTCGGGTTATCGGGTCTATCTGGTTGAAAAATCACCGGCCATTGGCGGCCACATGGCCCAGCTGGACAAGACCTATCCCACCAACGATTGTTCCATGTGAATCCTTTCACCCAAACTGGTCGAGGTCGGCCGGCATCCGAACATAGAGGTTCTGACCTATACTGAGGTTGAGCGTGTAGAAGGAGTGGCAGGAGACTTCAAGGTCACCCTGAATAAAAAACCCCGCCACGTTATCGAGAGCAAGTGCACGGGCTGTGCCACCTGTGTCGAATACTGCCCGGTCGAGATCCCTGATCCGTACAATCAGGATTTATCGTCGAATAAAGCCGTCCATATCTATTTTTCCCAGGCCGTTCCCCTGGTTACCTATATTGATGAAAGCTGCCTTTACCTTAAAGAAAAGAAATGTGCCATCTGCGAGGCTGTCTGTCAGAATGAGGCCATTTATCTTCATCAGGAACCCGAAGAATTGAAAATTAAAGTGGGGGCGATCGTTCTGTCGCCGGGCTATGACGCGTTTAACCCCAAGTTGAGGGGCGATTATGGCTACGGAAAGATGGAAAATGTGGTCACCAGCCTTGATTTTGAACGCCTGCTGTGCGCCACCGGTCCCCACGAAGGTGAAGTATTGCGACCGTCCGACAAGAAACATCCCAGAAAAGTTGCCTGGATTCAATGCGTGGGCTCCAGACAGGTGATTGCGGGCGGCAACAGCTACTGTTCGGCTGTATGCTGCACCTATACCCAGAAGCAGGTGATATTGACCAAAGATCATGACGCCGGGGTCGAGTGCACCATATTTCACAACGATATTCGTTCCTACGGCAAGGATTTTGAACTTTTTTACCATCGAACCGAGCAGCTTCCCGGAGTTCGATTTATCCGCAGCTACGTGTCCATCGGCAAAGAGATCCCGGAAAGCAAGAATGTAACGATCAGATACGCGACCGCCGAAGACGGTGTCAAAGAAGAAGAATTCGATCTGGTGGTCTTATCAGTCGGGTTGAATCCGCCTGATGAAGCGCAAAAATTGGCTGAGGTCTATGGCATCGAGCTCAATTCACACGGGTTCTGTCAAACCCATCCGGCTAATCCGATCGCGACCTCTCGGCGCGGCATTTTTGTCAGCGGTGCCTTTCAGGGCCCGATGGATATTCCCGAGTCGGTTTTTTCCGCCAGCGGCGCCGGCTCCCAATGCGGTGAATTCCTTGATTACCGGCGAGGGAAACTGTCTAAAGAAAGGATATATCCGCCGGAAAAGGATGTCTCGCAAGAAGAACCCCGGGTGGGTGTTTTCGTGTGCCATTGCGGTGCCAATATCGGAAGAGTGGTCGATGTGCCTTCGGTCGTGGAATATGCTTTAACCTTACCCAATGTTGTCTACGCTACGGAGCAGCTGTTTTCATGTGCAACGGATTCAGCCGAGTCGATAACTGAGACCGTCAAAGAAAAGGGGCTGAATCGAGTGGTTGTGGCGGCCTGCTCCCCCAGGACGCTCGAACCGTTATTTCGCGACACGCTGCGGGAGGCGGGTATCAATCAATATTATTTTGAAATGGCCAATATCCGAGAGCACTGCTCCTGGGTGCACGCAAAAGAAAAGGAAGATGCCACCCAAAAGGCCAAGGATATCACCCGCATGTCGGTTGCCCGCGCCAATTTTTTAAAGCCCTTGCAGCAAATCGATCTGCCGGTCAACGGGGCGGCCCTGGTGGTGGGCGGCGGTATCGCCGGCATGACCTGTGCGCTTTCGATTGCCAATCAGGGACATGCGGTTTACCTGCTGGAAAAGGATGCCGAGCTGGGGGGTAAGGCCAGACGCATCCCTTACACCTTGGACGGGATGGACGTTCAGGCCTATTTAAGTGATCTGATTCGCAAGGTTTATCAGAATCCCTTAATTCAGGTATATACGGAGGCGATCATCACAGAGGCGAGCGGTTATGTCGGAAATTTCGTAACTCAGGTAAAATCTGACATTGGGGTCGCAGTGCTAAAACACGGCGCAACCGTAATCGCTATCGGTGCGGACGAGTATAAACCCACCGAATACCTTTATGGGGAGGATGATCGGGTATTGACCCAGTTGGAGCTGGGGGAGAAAATTGCCGGCGGAGATGAAAAGCTACTCAACGCGCAGAGTCTGGTGATGATCCAGTGTGTCGGCTGCCGCCAGAAGGACCGGGATTACTGCGCGCGGGTATGCTGCAGTCATGCGATTAAAAACGCCTTGAAACTCAAAGAGATAAACCCACAGATGGATATCACCATTTTGTTTCGGGATATGCGAACCTACGGATTTAGCGAAGATTATTACCGGGAAGCGTCGAATAACGATGTGAAGTTTATCCGCTATGAACCGGATGATAAACCCCGGCTCGAAGCTGCCGAGGCGGAAGGCCGACCCGTTTTAAGGGTGATGTTGCCGGAGTATATATTAGGTAAAAAACTTTCGATCGATGCCGACTACCTTGCTCTATCTGCGGCCGTCATTCCCCCCGCGGAAAACCGGGAAATCGCTAAATCTTTCAAGGTCTCTTTGGGGCCGGATGAATTTTTCAAAGAAGCCCATGTTAAACTCAGACCGGTTGAGTTCGGCACCGACGGCGTCTATCTGTGTGGGATGGCGCACTATCCCAAACATATACCGGAGTCGATCAACCAGGCTTACGGAGCCGCCAGCCGGGTGTTAACCCTGCTTTCACATGATATCGTCACCGTCTCGGGGGCCGTTTGCGAGGTCAAAGAAATCGATTGTGTGTCGTGCGGAGCCTGTATGACCGTTTGTACGTATGGTGCCATCGAGTTTCGTGAGACACCGCACGGCCCGAAGGCCTGGGTAAATCCGGTTCTCTGTAAAGGGGATGGGCTCTGTAATGCAAAGTGTCCCACTAATGCGATTTTTCTAAAGCACTTTACCGATGAAGATCTCCTGAGCCAGATCGACGAGGCGTTCGAGGCCTAATTGAGCGTGAAACGCTCAATCATGTAAGTGTTATTCGTTATTTGTTAACCGTTATGCGGTTGAAAGCATACGATCTGTAAAAGACGGAAATTATGCCTTAATTACTAAAGTGTGACCATTGGAAACGGCAGATTTTAGTCCAAGACAAGGCCACAGGGATTTTTCAAATCGAGGCGTAGTGTGTTCTACGTCGAGGTTTGAAAAATTCCGAGAACGCAGTATTGGGCTAAAATATGCCTTTTCCGATTGGTCACTAAAGGAGTTGAGAAAGAATGAGCACAGGAGCTCGGTTTAAGCCCAAAGTATTGGGTTTTGTATGCCACTGGTGAGCTTACGGCGCTGCTGACATGGCTGGAGTTTCCAGACTGCAATACAGAACTGAAATCAGACTTATCCGGGTCATGTGCTCCGGCAGAGTCGACCTGGAATTTGTACTCAGAGCGTTCTCAAATGGCATAGATGGGGTGTTCATCGGGGGCTGTCGTCTGAATGAATGCAATTATATCACTCATGGGAATTATGATGCATTGAGCAATGTACTTTTGTGCAAAAAAATAATGGAACACCTCGGGCTGAGCCCCGAAAGACTCCGGATCGAATTTATGTCCTCCGGTGAGGGAATTCTTCTTACGGAAGTTATTAATGATTTTTGCAAGCAGGTGGAGCAAATAGGACCGCTTGGCAAAAGTGAAGGAATAGACGAAAAAGGACTAAAGTTTAAACTTGAGGCCGTCACCAAATTAATCCCTTACATCAAGCTGGTGGAAAGGGAACGGTTGAGGGTACCGATTAAATCGGAAGAAGCGTATCATCAATTTTTCAGCAGTGAAGAGGTGAAGCGGTTATTTGACGAATTGATCATCGATAAATTGGCCGTCAGCCAGATTATGCTACTTCTGCAAGAAAAGCCCCATTCAACCGCAGAAATATCAGAGATTTTAGGCTTAAACCCGTCTGAAGTATCCAGACACATGACTAGCTCATCAAGATACGGATGGGTCCGGTATGATAAAAGCCGCAAGCGCTTTGCGCTGGCCTGAGGTGGGGCGCAGGTCATGAACTAGAGGTGTAAAGGTTATTCTTTTGCATTTTATGGCAGCAAAAGTATTTGGGCATATTTTGGCAATCTTCCAATAACTGAATATTTTCGATTGAATATTGAATCGTCACCCCGGCTTGTCCGGGATAGGATAACGGATATGGATATCGATAAAATCGATCAGATTATTGATGAACATCAGGGCGAAGCCAGTTCACTGATTCAAGTATTACTGGCGATTCAAAGCGAAAATCGCTGGCTTCCCAAGGAAGCACTAGAGCGCGTCAGTGAAAAATTGCAGGTTCCTCTAATCCGCATACAGCACATTGCGACCTTTTATAAAGCTTTTAGTCTAGTTCCGAAAGGACGTCATGAAATTCACATTTGTATGGGTACCGCCTGCCATGTCCGGGGTGCGATGCGTGTCCTCGAAACGGTGCAAGACCTGACCGGAATTAGACCTGGTGAAACGGACCTGGACCTTAAATTCAGCCTGGAAACAGTTAACTGCCTCGGCTGCTGCGCTTTAGGACCGGTTATGGAAATTGATGGAAAGACTCACGGTAAGGTGGCGCCGGGCGAGTCAGCAGGCGTGTTAAAAAATTATGAGTAGGATCACACTATGTCGCGGCTAAATTCACCCGCTGAACTGGAAGAATTCAGAAAAAGTATCCTGTCGAAAAGAGATCCGGATAAACCCTGTATCACCCTCTGTTCCGGATCTGCCTGCCATGCTACCGGTAGCAGAGAAGTTGCCGCGAGTATTGAAGCGGAAATAAAAAAACAGGGCCTCAGTGCCGCAGTGGACGTCAGAAAGACCGGTTGCCATGGTTTTTGCGAGCGGGGCCCGATTATCGTTATTCACCCGGAGAAAATCTGTTATTTCCAGATCAAGCCTGAGGATGTTCCGGAAATTGTTTCCCGCACCATAAAGGAGAAGCAGGTCATAGAGCGTTTGCTCTACAGCGACCCCAACACCAAGGAAAAGATCATTCATGAATCGGAAATCCCCTTCTACAAGAACCAAGAAAGGCTTGTTTTCGGTTCCAACGGCAGTATCGATCCCAAGCGCATCGATGACTATCTGGCAATTGACGGTTATTCCGCGTTAGCCAAAGTTCTTGCCGGGATGACCTCCGGGCAGGTAGTGGAGGAGGTCAAAAAGTCCAACCTGAGAGGAAGGGGAGGGGGCGGCTTTCCTGCAGGCAGAAAGTGGGAAGGATCCCGCAATGCGCCTGACGAAATAAAGTATGTAATCGTCAATGCAGACGAAGGGGACCCCGGCGCTTATATGGACAGGAGCCTTCTGGAAGGGAATCCTCACGCCGTCCTCGAGGGGTTGATCATCGGTGCTTATGCGATCGGCTCCCACGAGGGCTATATTTACGTTCGACAGGAATACCCCCTGGCGGTGGAGAATGTGAACATCGCTATCCAGCAGGCTGAGGCCTATGGTTTTCTCGGCCAAAATATCCTGGGCTCAGGCTTTGATTTCACTGTTAAAGTGCACCAGGGCGCCGGCGCTTTTGTCAGTGGTGAATCGACTGCTCTGATGACGGCATTGGAAGGCAGGGTAGGAGAGCCCAGACCGAAGTATATTCGCTCCAACATCAAGGGACTTTGGGGTAAACCCAGTGTTTTGAATAATGTTGAGACATGGGCCAATGTGCCGCTGATTATCAATCAAGGCGCTGATTGGTTTACGCGATTTGGAACTGATGGAAGCAAGGGCACGAAGATTTTCTCCTTGGTTGGCAAAATAACCAACACGGGCCTTGTGGAAGTACCCATGGGCATGACCCTGAGAGATATTATCTACAATATCGGCGGTGGGATCCCCGGAGACAAGAAGTTCAAAGCCGTGCAGACCGGGGGACCGTCTGGGGGATGCCTCCCTGAGGAACTGTTAGATTTGGAAGTTGGTTTCGATGAACTCACCAAGGCCGGTTCGATGATGGGGTCTGGTGGGATGATTGTAATGGATGAAGATACCTGTATGGTTGATGTCGCCCGGTACTTCATTGACTTCCTCACGGATGAATCCTGTGGTAAATGTGTCCCCTGCCGTGAAGGCCTGAGGCAGATGCTTAAGAAACTAACGAATATCACCAAAGGCAAGGGAGAAGAAGGTGACATCGAGCTTTTGGAAGAGATCTCCGAGATCGCCAAAGAGGCCTCCCTTTGCGCGTTAGGTACGAGCGCCCCCAATCCGTTTTTAAGCACAGTGCGCTATTTCAGAGATGAGTACGAGGCACACATCAAGGAAAAGAGGTGCCCGGCTTTGTCCTGCAAGGAGCTGATTTCGTACTATATTGACTCGGGTAAATGCCGCGCCTGCATGATCTGCCTCAGGAAGTGCCCTGCTGATGCGGTTGACGGCGGCAAGAAGAAAATCCATATCATTGACCAGGAGAAATGCACAAAGTGCGGAACTTGCTTCGAAGTTTGCCCCTCTCGCTTTAGTGCGGTGAAGAAGATTTCAGGTGAGCCTGTTCCGCCTCCTATCCCTGAAGAAGAAAGAATGATAATCAGAAAGAGCAAAGCGCAATGACCGAAATCCGTTTACAGATTGATGGCAAAGAAGTCGTCGCAAAGGAAGGAATGACAGTCCTGGAGGCTGCCCAAAGTGCGGGGGTGTCGATACCCACATTATGTCACCACGAAAAATTGGAACCTTTTGGGGGATGCCGCATTTGCATCGTAGAATTAGAGTTTCGCGATTGGACAAGGCGTGTTGTTTCCTGTGTTTACCCGGCAGAAGAAAATTTGGTCGTCAGAACCCGGTCTAAGAAAATAGATAAAATTCGCAAAATGATCTTGGAGCTATTGCTGGCGCATGCCCCGGATTCACCGGAATTGCAGGACCTGGCTCAAGTGTATGGGGCAGATAAAGACCGTTTTGAAAAAGAGACCTCATTTTGCATTCATTGTGGCCTGTGTGTCAGATACTGTGATGAGGTCAAGAAAAAGAATGCAGTTGGATTTGTTGACAGAGGAATAAGGAAAGAGATAAGTTTCATTCCGGAAATAGCCTCCAAGGAATGCTGGAACTGCAAGGAATGTTTTCCGCTTTGTCCGACAGAGGCACTGCAAGCCGCTTACTTATTAACTCAATCGCTCACTTCTCCCCCGCCTTCTCCCGAACCCGCATCAGAGTAGTTAGCGAAAATATTAATTTTTTGCTTTGACTATTCTTGGACTTAAAATCCCTCGCTGGCAAGCGGGCAGCCGGTTGAGCCGCAGGCGAATTCCGCTAAATTCCCTTTTTCTGTTTAGGTGCAAGAATGAAAAATTATCTATGTTTTCCTCGCCTTTGTCATGAAGCCTAATAGACTTTGAAGATAAATTTCGACCGACCGCCCTCAATGGAAGTAATACACAGCGGGCGTTGGGTCTTGCCGTTGGGTCCGATGGTCATGTTACCGATAATACCTGTAAAATTGGTCGTTGAACGGATCTGCCGGTTGATGCAATACCGGTCTGCGGGATCGCTGCAGCGGTTCATTGCGTCGAACAAAATCATATATGCTTCAGCGCCAAGGGCTGCATAGACTGTTCTGGTTTCCTCATATTGATTCCTAAATAGTTTTCTTGCCCGCTCCCCAATAGGGGTTAACGGCATCCCATGGGCCATAATATCAGTCGCCAGCATGCCATCGACAAGGTCCAGGTCTTCTTCGTGTTGCGAGAGCATCGTTGAAATAAGCCCATCGGCTCCCATTATTTTAGGTTCCCAGTCCAGTTTTCGGACCTCGCGGATAACACGGAGCACATCTTTTACTTTTATGGGAAGATACAGCAGCTCCGGGCTACGAACGTGCACCCTTTTAACGATATTGGATAAGTCAGCGGTTTCCTCAGTTATAGATATCGTATCGGTAATCTCGCCGCCGATGGATTTAAACTTCCTTTCAAATTCAGCTGCCAGATGGCTGGAGTAAGCGCTGTCCGGGTTGTTGAATACGGCCACTGTGTCGATGAGCAGGTCGTCTCTGACAAAAAGGGCTGCAACGATCCCCTGAGTGTCGTCGTCAAAAACAAGCTGAGTGACAAATTCATTGTGCTTGGTGATATCCGGATGGGTGGCAAGGGCGGCCAGAATAGGCGTTTGATATTCATCGGCAACTTTCGCCATTGCCAAGACCGGCTTGCTGCTTGAAAATGTTATGACGGCCGCCACGTTGTCTTTTTCAACCAATTTCTCCAGCAACTTAACCGTCATAGCGGGATCGTTCTGGTTATCTGCCTCAACCAATTCGATGCGGCTTCCATCTTGTAGATAAGGCTGCAATTGAATAGCGATTCGTATCCCTTTCACACCTTCCTCGCCGTAGGAAAAGACAGGGCCGCTAAAGGGCCCTATGATGCCAACCTTGATTGTTTTACCGGAAGGCGTAATGGCAGATTCCGGGTCGCATGCGCCCAGGCAGAAGACAAATAAAACGAGGATTAAAAGATGGACAACATTTTTCATGGCAACCTTACGGGATGTAATACGTATTGAGTCGAATGATCAACTTCTTGTTAAAATTGGCTTGAATTTTCTTTTTAAACGCATTCAGGTCTTTGCGGGTTAGCGGTTCCCGGGCCAATACGTCCATCAGGATGATGCGGTTATCTCCGCGCCAGATGATTGATGCTTTAACAATGATAATATATTTTTGATTCACCAAAAAGCGTTCCCTCCGCAAGCTTTGTTCGAAAATACGGTCTTCCACGATGCGCGAGTAGGATAAATAAAGGGGAATCGCAATCAATACCAGGAAGGCAAATACGATCACAAGGCTGCGTTTGCTTCGCACAACTGCAGAAAAACCCAGCACCCGGAAGGTGAATGTGGCAGAAATAATGATGCCGACCAGGTTGGTCGAAAAAAGCAAAAAGGCCTGGTAAAAGAAATAGAAATCCAAGCGTCCAATGCCGATCCCGGCAACTGCCAGCGGCGGCACCAATGCCACGGCAATCGCCACGCCAGCCAAGCTCTGGATAATTTCCTTGAATGATTTGGAGCAGGCCGCAGCAATTCCTGAAATGATGGCTACGGCAAGATCCAGCAAAGTCGGATTCAGGCGGGCCAGCATTTCTTCTGTAACAGGTTTATGGGGAAACAAAGACGTAATCAGTGCCGATGAAAACAAGGCAATAAAAATGCCCAGAATGATTTTTCCGATCGAGCTTTTAAAAAGTTCAATGTTGCCCCGCAGTATGCCCATGGACAGGGAAACAATGGGGGCCATCAGAGGCGCTAACAACATGGCGCCAATGATCACAGAAGCGCTGTTTAAATAAAGCCCCACCGCAGCCAGCATGGTGCTGAGTACCATCAAAACGATATAGATGCTGCCGATGCGTGCATCCTCACGCAGCGCCGGAAACAGGTCGTAGAAGCGCTCTTCAGAGGCATAAGAAAAAAAAGGGATTCTTTTTTGCTTCTTGGCTTTGACCAGTTCCTTTTCCCTGGGCAGGTTTTCGATGTCAATTCTTTCTTTGGCATCCTTGGCGCTAATGCTTTCTGTCCGTAAATTGTTTCCGACATTAACATGCACCGCGTTGGCGATGGCTTTGCAATGCAGTGGCGTATGAGTGGTCCGCTTGTCATCGATGATCACCGCCAGCCGGTTTTCCGATTCGATATCGATCTGAGGACTTTTGATATATCCAATGGAGCTGGGAAGTTGTTTAAATCTCTTGGAAGATCTGAGGGCTTGTCGCAGTAGCGTAACATACTCCATAATCGAGATGGGGGCAGAAATAACCAAGGATATCATCCCATCGGTGAAAGAATGATCATGGGCAATTAATCTGGCGGCAAAACTTCCCCGGGAATGTTGCAGGAGCATGCATCCGCTCGCGGCGGTTTCGATCTCTTTCTTGCCGGCTGTTTTGAATTTAAAAGTGTGCAGCTTAAAACGAACAAATTTTTTCAAAGCGTTAACCAGCACCCGCACCCGACTCGCTTTAGCGGGCGTATCTAAAAACGGGATGCGTCCAATGGCGGCCTTAAACAGCATGATCTCTCCATTGCACGTTATAAGATCGATGGCCTGGCCATCACGACGCAAGGCTAGCTCAACAGCAGCTGACGGATTTTTGGGAAGGTCATAAAATTTGATGAGATGCTTTTGTTTTTTGGTTGGAATGATACCGATGCTGAACCGGTATTGCACGGCCAAACGTAAAATTTCTTTTAAGACGTCAATGGGTCCTGCAACCACAACGTGGCCAGCTCCTTCAAGCTGTTGCTGCGGAGCTTGCATTAAAGCATCGAATGCAACAGAGGTGATGGGGGTGCCCAAAGAATTATTTTGTAACGGATCGACCAGATGATTTGTTTCGTCGGTGTAGACAAACAGCGCAGAAGTTACATACTCGGTCATCAGGCAGTCCCCCGGAGCTGAGTCAAACCTTTATATATGAAAAATGCTTTCCTTGACGAATAAACCCAAACAGATAATATCACCGTTGGCTGTAGGAGCCCCGGTGTCGCTGGAAGGCAATCAGGAATGATGAGCCCAAACCGAATACAGCCGTAAGGACATATTCCCAATTCATTCTTGGCCGTCTTGGTTTCAGGTATAAAATGTATCGGGTAAAAATGCAATACCGAGACGCGCGATAGAAGGTAAAAATGATCGACGGCTCGACTTTAACAACCGGGTGTATTATGTTCCTAATCATATTTGACACGTTATTTGAAAAGAATATGCCCGAAGGAGGCGCTTATGTTAAGGTTTTTCTTATATATATTCTCATTTCTATTTTTTGCACCAGTTGCGTTTGGCGCCAATGGCGCTCCGGTGACCTATAAAGTCAATGGCCAATCCTATGAGGGATATTACATCAGCCCTTCTGACCAGGCGCCGCTCGTGCTGTTGATCCATGACTGGGATGGTTTGACCGACTATGAAATTAAGCGAGCCCATATGCTTGCAGATGCGGGTTATGCTGTTTTTGCTCTGGATTTGTTTGGTGCCGGGGTGCGGCCGACTGAAGTAAAAGATAAGCGTCAGCATACCGGTGAACTCTATAAAAACAGAGAAAAAATGCGGGCTTTAATGAAAGGCGCTCTGGATATCGCCAAGAGCAAAGGTGCCAACACCGCCAATGTCGTGGCGGCCGGCTACTGCTTTGGTGGTGCGGCCGTACTCGAACTGGCACGCTCAGGGGCAGATTTGAAAGGTTTTGTGACATTTCATGGCGGCCTCAAAACGCCGCCGGGGCAAAATTATGACAAAGCCCGGGGAAAGATTTTAATCTTGCATGGTACGGCCGATAGCGCCATTTCCATGGACCAGTTTGCCGATTTGGCCAAAGAACTGGAATCAGCCGGCGTTGCCCACGAAATGATAACCTACGGTGGCGCCCAGCATGCCTTTACGGTTTTTGGTGGAAATCGGTATCAGGAAACTGCGGATAAAAAATCCTGGCAGCGCTTTATGGCGTTCCTGGCAGATACGTTGAAAAATTGAGAGATCGGAATCAGGACGTCGGATTCAGTTTGCGAACAGCCATTTTGGCGGTCATCAAACTATAGAGTGGCTTGCAAACCAAAAGAAAAACGAGGGTGGCCAGCAAGCCCAGCGGGATGGCTGTAAAAAACCAGCCGAAATACGCCATCAACTGATAGGATTGCGGATAGATGCGGTTACCTTTAACCTCATAAGTATATCTTTCTTTCCGATCGCCACCGCCAACCCATATATTCAACGTTACCAATTTGCGGGTATCTGAAATCTTCTCGACACGATATCGACCGCTGTCATATTGATTAACGCGGACGTCGCCTTCACCGGGAATATCAAAAAACTTCCTTTGCAGCGGGCCGTCTTTTAAAAGATTAAAAAATTCAAGTTGAGCTGTTGGTTGTCCATCCTTTTGTGCACGGCTGACCAGAACCGGAAACCGATCCGGTAAATTTTCCTTATGATAGGTGACCAACGACTGCTGAGACTCCATATAGGATAGCAGGGCATAAGATCCGGCAACAAAGCCGAAAAGGGAACCAACGCCAAACGTAAGGGCCAGGATGGCTCGAATAAACGCTGCGGCCACATTTTTAATGCGTTGAATTCTGACAGTCGATGTTTCCTTTTTCATGATTATATAATCGGCAAATGTGACCCAGAAGTTTAGTATCAAATTTATAATGGTTATGTTTCATTTCCATAATCATTACCACCTGGGCACAAAACTTGTTTTTCTTTTAAAAATGCAAATAGTATGGATTAATATGCAATGGGTTGAGGGTAGGAGCGTTCAGACAATTCGGTCGCTACATGAATCAGCAGCAACCCCCTAATCGGTTACCTGATAATTTTGGAGGCATAACATGCGTTGGAGAAGCGGGAGGCGAAGTAGCAATGTGGAGGATCGACGCGGCGTGCGCGTGACACGCAAAGCCGCAGGGGGTGGTATCGGTATTATCGTCATCGCACTGATCGCCATGTACTTTGGTATTGATCCCTCTATTTTCTTAAGCCAGCAGGTCCCAACCAGCAGCGTCAGCACCCAACAGACCACCCACCAGATACCCGCGGCTGAAAACCAGCTGGCCGAATTTGTATCCGTCGTGTTGGCCGATACCGAGGATACCTGGAACGATTTGTTCAGCCAAATGGGCAAAACATATCAAGAACCCCGATTGGTGTTGTTTTCGGGAGCAGTGCAATCCGCCTGCGGCTTTTCTCAAGCGGCCATGGGGCCGTTTTATTGTCCGGCAGATCAAAAAGTCTACATCGATCTGAGTTTTTACCGGGATCTAAAAAACCGTCACGGCGCCCCGGGGGATTTTGCCCAGGCCTATGTGATTGCGCATGAAATTGGGCATCATGTCCAAACATTGCTGGGAATATCAGAAAAGGTTCACTCAGCACGCAGACGCGTCAGCCAGGCGGAAGGCAACAGGCTCTCAGTGATGCAGGAATTGCAGGCCGATTGTTTTGCGGGGATCTGGGCGCATCATGCGGATCGGGCTCGCCAGATCTTGGAAGCAGGCGATATCGAAGAAGCGCTGGGGGCAGCCAGTGCTATCGGTGATGACCGCCTGCAACGTAAATCCAGGGGCTATGTGACCCCGGATTCTTTCACCCACGGCAGCTCGTCTCAACGCGTGCGCTGGTTCAAGCAAGGCTTTCAAAGTGGCGATATCCGCGATTGTAACACGTTTAGAGCAGAGAGACTTTAATTCATTTTGATTTTAGGTCCATTTGTTCAATCTGAAAAAGCCTCATCCGAAATAGTCACCTCAAAATAAACCCGATTAGAATCTAAAACCCGATATCAAATGAAAAAACAAATAATACAGACCACCGGCAATGCTGATCAACCCAGCGATGAGAGAGACATTGCGGCGGCGATTGGCGCGGCGTTCTCTGAGCGCCTCTTTCTCGTTTAAATACGCGATGGCGGTGTCGACCACCGTTTGGCGCAGGGCGAGGATTGATGGTTTTCTGCAGTGCGGGCATAATTCAAGGAATCTACCTAGATCCCGGGTTTCGTAATGATAGCGGCTGACATATTGGTGGGGCGTGCTGATGGTTTCATCGATTTTTTTGCTGGGTTTGCCTTCTAAAAGAATTAAGGATCTTTCTTCGGTGACCACTCCGGGTTCGACATCTAAAACGGTTGTTTCCGCCTGATTAATTTTTTTTGCCTCCATAAGACCCACCTTTGACGAATAGAGTTTAGGCTAAAGTTCCCCATTTTTCGAATTTTGCAGAATTCATGCCAAATCCCGTGTGGATAATATCCGTTATAATCAGCAGATGTTGCGTTTTATGAGAACTTTTTTACCCAGATGTTTTTGAGGAAAAAATTGACCAAAAATGGGCAGTATTTTACATGTTTTTAAGGAGTTATATAGATAAGAATACGAATAGTTCCGACCAAAAATTCTGTGCCAACGGATCGATGTGTCGACTCGCTGAAAACCTAAAAACAAAATAGAACAATGTCGATGGTCATGCGAATCGCTCGCCTAAACCATTGAGCAAATTTGATCATACGGATGTGCGGGACGAATTGCCGCCTTCTGAGACGGTGTGCAAAAACAGGTGGTTAGCGCACCCTTTAGGACAACTCCGTCACTCCCCCTTTAGGCTTGCTGTTGCGATTCTGTTGTTGGATGCCGCTTCATTATCAAAATCGAGTGATATCAGCAAATTGGCTTAAGAAATCTTTTCATTTGCCGATAGTACCTTAGGGAATCTGTTGCGCTGACAACAAACGGGAATTGAATCATGGATAAAACAGAATTAGAATCCGCAGAATTAAAACAATCTGAGCCTTCCGTCGCTGATGAAACCGAATCAGATCTAAAACACCAAAAACAACATATGGATTCATCTGACAAGGATGCGGCGAAATATAACAGCGACGATTTGGATGCCGAGCAGGATTCAGACAATGATGATTCTGAAAAACACTCCCTAAATGAACTCCACAACGAATTGGTGGGCGATGAAAAAGAGCCAGCTGCTGAGACAACAGATAGCGTTGATGATGAGGCTGATGCAACCAACACCCATAAAGACATAGCTGTTGAATTCGCATCCGTTGACGCAAATGCGGATGAGGCCCGTCAGTCGCAGGATATCCCGGAAGAAGGATCGGCTCCCAACGCCGATGATGAAGCACCATCATCCACGGTTGCAGACGCTGAAAATGATGATGCAGTTGAACTGACTCACAATGGTCAAGAAAAAGATGATCAAGAAGAACCAGCAAATATTGCGGCTGAAGAAGTAGCACTGGAGACATCCGCCCCTAGCACGCCATTTGTGAAGATAGTGGTGTCTGCGATTCTGATTGTCGCTGTTTTTTCAGGGTTTTTCATTTTTGAAAATAAAACCAAGAAAGCAGTGAGTAAAAGCAAGGACCGGCAAGCATCGGAAGAAGCGGTGCAAACATCGAAGGCTACAAGAAAAGAGATTCTTGATATTCCAATAGTGGCATCACCGAGTATTTACGATACGCAAATACACAAAATCAGTGAACTCAGAGACATCTTACTTAAAAAACAAGCAGAAATTCGTGCACTTAAACAACGCTACCAGCAAAGCATCGAGGAATTGGAAAAAGAAATTTTAGATGAGCAGCGCAACGCCGATATTCAAACATTTTTGCAGGCCTCTGGTAATCAACGCATTATCTTCAGTTTGAAAACCATCCAGCGCCGTCAAGCATATATCGGGCAATTAGAGCGGCCATTTGAATGGGTTTCGGCTGCCTGTGAAGAACTACTGTATTTAAAACGCCGTGTAATGACGGACCTTCAGGTATCGGCAGTTGCCAGTGGAATTGATATGGACAAGCATGTACAGCAGATTCAGGTGGCACTTCAAAAATACCAGCCTACCGCAGACAAGCTTGCCATCGATTTAACTGCTGCCCAATCGAAATCGCTGGAAACAATTTGGCAGCGGGTCCAAAAGAAGGAGGATCAAATTTCGCCTGAGCCAGCTTACTCCAAAAACCAGATTATATCGGAACAGATTTGTGCTGGAGATTTTAATCGCTTGGGCGAACTATCCGAAATTTCTGTTTCGACGGCAAAGTGTATCAGCCAGATGCAGGGTTCCGATCTTTTTCTCAATCGCATCCGCGAGCTCTCTCCGGGGGCGGCCAGGCAATTGTGTCAATGGAGAGGTAGGTGGATTTGCATGAATGGTATCCGCGCGCTGTCGCCTCGTGTAGCCCACTATTTATTTCAGTGGGACGGCAAGCTGATTTCTTTAAATGGACTCACTGAATTCCCGCCTGAAATTGGTGAAACACTGTTAAATTGGGGCGGTGGCCAACTGGAGTTGATGGGTTTGCAGGACTCAGCTGATTCGCATGCCAGAATTAGCATTGAACATCTGGCGCAATGGGAGCGATCTGGTGGGAAATTGTATGTTCCAACAAACCTCAGAGAAAAAATAAATGCGCTGCACGGAAAACGTGGCTAAATGGTTCCTGAACGCAGAGGAGTTCAAATGAAACCGCTCGTATTTGGAAAATCTATTTTCGTGATCGCGATATTGTCATTGTTCAGTTTACCGGCTTTATCCGGCGGCCTTAAAACAAATGCCCTGGAACATAAAATAAACGAAATTTCAATACTGCGGGTGACCATCATTGATAAAATCGACAAGGCAGTTGAGATGCGTCACCAATTGGAGCAGCAATTGGCTGAACTGCGAATGGAAATCCGTTCCGAACAGATAGGTGCTGATATCTCTTCCTACACGGCGGCTCATCAAAATTTGCGCATTCGAAACAACCTCAGCTTAATTCAAACCCTGCAGGCCTATATCACGCTACTGAACGAACGCATTGATTATTTTCAAAACAGCAACGAACGCTTAAGATTTCTGATCGATCAGATTAATGATGATCTCGCCATCATCGATATTTTAAAGGACATGGATATCAACAATCTAATCGACCATATTAATGTTGTTTTGGATGAAATTATCCCTGAAACGCAGAAACAGATTTTCAACGCCGCCCATATCCGTGTGCAGTCCATTGAATATATTTGGGAAATGGCCTGTCTTAAATCAGATTAAATTTGTCGCCTTCCTCCACTTTTTGTTCTGTTTTAAAATGAATGCTTCTGTACCTCGTTTTTTCTTTTTTCTAATTGGGCTGAGAGATTGAAAGCAGTCATAGTGTGTCTATATTTACCAGTGGATTCGATGTTAAGCACAAAATTTTGGAGGTGACGGCAATGAAAATTCGAATTGTCCAAACATGCAGTTTCATACTGGTTTTAATATTTTGCACATTAGCAACTGCCCAAACAGCTGAAAACGGCTCGACTTTCACCGATCAACTATTTAATGGCCATATGTGGCAGCTGTTAAACGATTCCCAAAAGACCACCCATATAACTGGCATTCAGGAAGGCATTCAATTATGTCTCTCGCAGATAAAAAGAGATCTCTTAATTCCGCCTGAACTCATGAAGTCCATGCAGGAATCCGGTGTGTTTGAGCGGCGTAGGCTGTTGTTCAGCATGCAGGGAGTAAGCGGCATCTCAAACCGTATAGATGTGTTCTATCGTAACGCAGACCATCTATCTATTCCCATTGTTGAGGCATACCGACATGTCACTTTGATTCTGAATTTTAGCGATCCCCAGGAAGTAGCCGACGATCTGGCTCGATTGAAATTAAGATATAAAAATAAGAGGGCCATAATGCATTGAAATAACTATTTATATTTTGATTCAACTTGTCAAGTGCACTGATTTAAGCTATGATAGAAGTGTTGACTGGCCTTTAAATAACACTTTGGCTTAAGCCCTGCTGCCCTAAGGACAAGTTGCATGAAGACATGTGCACTGCTGCAAATAGGATTGATCTTCTTTTTGAGCACGATATCATGTTCAGGACCTCAAATATCCATGGAAGAAGAAAATGTGTTAAATGCTCTATCACATATTCAGCAAAGCCTGGAAAACAGTGTGAGTTATGAAGAGTTTATCGAGCTGGTGGACCAGGTTAAAATTCAAATTGATATGTTAAAGCGCAATGGGAATAACAACATGTGCTTTTTGGGGGCAGTGGATAAGTGCTATGCGTTTTATCATACCGCTGGAAAAGCATGGCTACAGAAAATGGACGCAACAGATGAAGCCCGCAAAAATGACATGGATCTGACGCTATCGGTGCTGCAATCGCGTGCAGCGCTTTCCATCCAATTTGCAAGCAACTGTTATGAAGATTAAAACCATTTTGACCTCCGCAAGACATCAAATCGGCCCAACACATAATTATCTGAAGTTCTAGTGTGCCGTCCCAGAAATCGTTAAAAAAACAACGCCGGGTATAATGATAATGAACGCAGGCATCTTGTGAATGCGTGCCATTTTGATCCGAGTCATAGGGTGAACTATTTTGGGGTGACAACACTAACGATCAATCAGGATCTACGATGATGGATGGGTCTGGTCCAGTTGCTGCAAAAATTCTCTGAACCAGGGCGGATTTTGTATAATAATATAAATGAGAAATATGGCAGTGAGTGGAAGGAAAAAAACGACCAGGTCCACTGCAAGTATGATCGCGCAAAGCAGAATCCGTTGTGTTCGTGTCATTACATCCTCCACCAAGAAAGCTGGTTAGCATATTAGACAAGTTACCGGGATTGCGTACAAGGGCATTGTTGAAGTGAGGCCTTCCCGCGGTCTGCCTCCGGCGGACGGGGCATCCTGAAAAGGATGGCGGAACTCTCCGTAGCCTTTAGCCCTCCTTCGCTAAAGCTTCGGAGGACTCTCCTCGCCATTCATCCCCACGGTCCGCCTCCGGCGGATTGGGCACTCTGGCGAAGGAGAGCACATCAGGCTGGCTCACATCAGCTATACGGATGCCCCGATCGATAAATTTACGAATTTACAAATGGCCGTTATCTTTTAAAATCGACATGGACCTTTGACCAATGGTGGTGACCTGAGTCAGGGCCTGGGTGAGATGATAACCCGCTTCGTGCGCCACGCCGGAACTGATCATGACCATGGCGGTGTCAATGCTTTTCTCGACTTTCAACCACAGTTCATTGGGTGCTGATTTTTTGCAGATCAGTATTTCGTTGCCGATCATGTCGACCAGCGTTTTAATTACTTTTTCAGCACCCGGTTTGTCTGCTTCGGGCAGGGCTTTATATAGTTCGATGACCTGACTAACCCAGATCAATCCTCCTTTAATTTTTTCACTCTGTGAAAAGGTGGTAATTGCGTCAGCGGTCTTCATAAAAAGCCTACCTTTCTATAACCTATCTCAAAAAAGGTTGTCCCGTTCAGCCAGTTAAGCCCGTTGATCCCGTGTAGAGTGACATGCTGTCATATTTTATCTTTAACCGTCAACGGGCTAACGGGTAACGGGCTCAACCTGTAGAATTGGGGCATTTTGAATCGGTTTTATGCACACCTTAATGTTTATAAGAATAGATGTGTAATCCATTTATCCTGGATAACACAGCGCTTGGGCGTTAGATGCATTTTTGAAATAGGTTTTAAGGCCGATTGATCATTGCCGCCATATACCCCGCCCCAAAACCGTTATCAATATTAACGACAGCAACATTTGAACTGCAGCTGTTGAGCATCGCAAACAAGGCTGTTAAGCCACCCAGACTGACGCCATACCCCACACTCGTCGGCACCGCAATCACCGGACGACTGACCAGTCCGGCTACAACGCTGGGCAAGGCTCCCTCCATTCCGGCGGCAACAATCAGGACGGACGCCTTTTCAATCGCTTCACGGTGGCCCAACAAGCGATGGATGCCCGATACCCCGACATCAAAAATGGTTTCGACCTCGTTTCCCATGGCCGTGGCGGTTAAGACCGCTTCTTTTGCGACCGGGATATCCGATGTGCCGGCCGAAATGACGAGAATCGTGCCACGTCCGACCAATTGCGGTTTTTTTTTCATCCACACAATCATGCGGGCATCCTCGTGATAAACGGCTTCTGGAAAGCGAGTAATGACCGTATGGGCTTTATCCGCCTCGATACGGGTCACCAGCAAAATGTTTTCCTGATGGGTCATTTTATCCATGATGCCAATCACCTGGGCCGCGGTTTTCCCCTGACCGAAAATAACTTCAGGAAAGCCTTTGCGCAGGGAGCGATGATGATCCACGTGGGCAAATTCGATATCTTCAAAACTCAGGTGGCGCAGTTTTTCAGTGGCATCGGCAACGGATAGTTGACCATCAGCCACCGATTTTAAAATAGTCGTCAACAACTGAAGATCCATGCTATTCCTTTATTTCTTGCTCGGTGATACTGCCGGATGTCCCTGGGGATGAGAGCGGCGCTTGTGCTAATTTTTCCAGATCTTTTATTCTGCTCAGCATCGATTCGAGTCGCTTGTCAACTGCCAATTTGGCAACATCTAAATCTCTTTGAAAACTTTTTCTGGCCTTCAACAGTTCTAGCTGTAACGTATCTGCATCCATTTTCTGATTGGACAACGTTGTCATATCGGATTGGATTTCTGCCAAACCGTTTAAGGCCTTATTGCTGTTTTCAGAAATCGTTGCCAGTTGCTGCTTTAAATCTTTATCCAATGCTGTAACTTCAGCCGATATGGCTTTGAGATCATTGCGCATCAAAGCCAAATCCTTTACTTCTTTGCGCAGAGCGGCCAGATCTTCTATCTCCTTGCGGATAGGGGTTAAGGCCGCATCGATTTCAGCAACGACAGCCTGTTGATCCTTTTTATCAGCCTTGGTCGCATTTATTTTGGCCACAGTATCTTCCGCCTGCTTTAAATTGGCTTTCATGGCCTTATCAACTTTTTCAAGATTCGCCAGTTTTTCAGTTAATGCGGCTTCCAACTCGCCATATTTAGTGGAGAGGGCGGCAAAGTTTTCTTCCAATTGACTGGTGAGGTTTTGAATTTCCATTGAGCCGACATCCTGGCTTTGGTCAACGCGGCTGGTAACCTCACGGAAAGCAATATAGAAGATAATGCCGATTAAAACCGGAAGCAGAATTGTAATAATGGTAACCCGATGACTTAATTTTTCGATCCGGCGATCTTTGGCATCATCTTGATATACCGTTTGTTCGGAATCCGGTTCCTCATCGCCTTCAAATTTAAACGAAGGATATTGTTCATCGTCGATCATGATAACCTGTCCTTATATTCTATTCCCATTCAATGGTACTGGGTGGCTTTGAACTGATATCATAAACCACCCGGTTAACGCCGTTGACTTCATTGATGATGCGATTGGAGATTTTACCAAGCAGTTTATGCGGTAATTTTGCCCAATCTGCAGTCATGGCATCTTTGCTCGTTACGGCCCGAACGGCTATGATGTTTTCATAGGTTCGTTCATCACCCATGACCCCCACACTTTTGAGAGGCAGCAGAACGGCAAAGGATTGCCATAATTTTTTATAATATCCGGCATCCTTAATCTCTTCAAGCAAAACATCGTCAACATCCCGCAGTATCTGCAACCGTTTGCGTGTAATTTCACCCAGGACTCTGACGGCCAGGCCCGGACCCGGAAATGGTTGGCGCCAGATTAGATCTTCCGGCAGTCCCAATTCTTTGCCCAGAAGGCGAACTTCGTCCTTGAAAAGATACCGCAGGGGTTCAATCAGTTTTAGTTTCATTTTATTGGGCAGCCCGCCGACGTTATGATGCGATTTAATTACAGACGTCGGACCGCCAAAGGCCGATACCGATTCAATCACATCCGGATACAGGGTGCCTTGGGCCAAATACTCAGCGTCTGCTATCTTTTTGGCTTCAGCCTCAAAAACATCCATAAAAATGCGGCCGATAATTTTGCGTTTCTTTTCTGGATCGGTAATATTTTTCAACGCCCTTAGAAATCGTCTTGCGGCATTGACGAAGCGGATGTTGATGTTGAGATGTTGCTTCAGGGTCACTTTTAATTTGTCGGCCTCGTTTTTGCGCAATAGTCCGTTATCGACAAAAATGCAGGTCAGCTGTTTGTGAATGCTCTGATGCAGCAGCATTGCTGTCACAGAGGAATCCACGCCGCCACTTAGACCCAGGATGACTTTCTTGTCACCAACCGTTTGTCGGATATCCTGTATAGCCTCTCTGGCAAATGATTTCATCGACCAAGACCGTTTGCATTCGCAAACAGCGAACAGGAAGTTTTGGAGTATTTTTTTGCCCAACGGGGTGTGGGCCACTTCGGGATGGAACTGCACACCGATCAGGTACTTGCTGCGATGAGCCGCTGCTGCAACGGCCGTATTATCGGTGGACCCTAATATTGTAAATCCCTTGGGAAGGCGCTGAATGGAGTCACCATGGCTCATCCAGCATTGCGTCTTTTTGGGAAGGCCTTTAAAGATCCCGCTTTGACTCTTGATGTGAAGTTCGGCAAAACCGTATTCACGCCGTCCGGCCCGCTTAACCGTTCCACCCAGAGACGACATCATAAACTGCATGCCATAGCATATACCCAGAACCGGTATACCCATCTTAAATACAGCCGGGTGTACCTTGGGGCTGCCCTTTTCATAAATACTGGAAGGTCCCCCCGATAAAATGATTCCCTCAGGTTTCAGACGCCGAATGGCATCTACTTTGATAGTCGGCGGCTCAATCACACAATAAACGTGATTTTCGCGCACGCGACGGGCAATCAATTGATTGTATTGTGAGCCAAAGTCAATAATGAGTATCATTTGATTAATCAGATTCCATTAATGGACGATTTTGCGGCCTCTGGTTTGCGAATTCAGGGTGAATATGTTAGAGACGGCACTAAATGTCAACCATTTATGACCTAAGCTGAGCGTTTCAAATTTCAAAAGGATAAAACATTTTAATTCAAATGAATTCTATCCATTTTATTTTTTGTTTTAAATAGATTGTCCGTGCAGCGATTAATTGTACAGATATATGAAGTTCAGACACCGGCTGAAGCTCAGCATCTCATCGATTTAGATGTGGATCATATTGGCAGCGTCATCCTCTCGGGTAAAAACTGGCAGCAGCCCACCATAAAAGAGACCATCCGAACCATTCGGTCTTCAGCCGCCAAAAGCAGTTTAATTCCGCTATATAATAATCCGGAAACCATCCTGCGAACACTGGATTATTATCAACCGGATATCGTCCATTTTTGTGAGGCATTGGTGGGGCATGAGCGCCTATGGGACTTTTGTGATAGATTGATTCGGTTACAGGCGGTTGTCAAAAACCATTTTCCAGAACTAAAAATAATGCGTTCGATTCCGATTGCGCAAGTCGGAGGCGCTAATGAAGTGCCGACATTGGAATTTGCCAAACGATTCGAATCTGCCAGCGATTTTTTCTTGACCGATACATTTCTGGCAAAGGCGTCTGGCAGTGATCATAACCATCAGCCGGTGCAGGGTTTTGTTGGTATTACCGGTAAAACATGTAATTGGCAAACAGCCCGAAAACTGGTTGAGATCTCACGTGTTCCGGTTATCCTGGCTGGCGGTATTTCCCCGCAAAACGCGGCAGAAGGTATCCACCAGGTCAGACCAGACGGTGTCGATAGCTGCACCCAAACCAATTTGCATGATGAAAACGGCCGGCCAATTCGGTTCAAAAAAGATTTGTCAAAAGTCAAACAGCTGGTTGAACAGGTCCGGCAGACTGAAATTGCGCTATCTGGCCGGCGTGATGATAATACTTGATATGTAAAATATTATTGAGATAGTTTTTAGCAGTGAAGGAGGAACAAAAAAAATGCTCGAAAGCGGTGATTTGAGAAAAGGGCTGAAACTCGAATTGGACGGAGAACCTTATGTCATTGTCCAGTTTGAATTTGTGAAACCCGGTAAAGGTCAGGCGCTTTACAAGTGCAAATTAAAAAACATGCTGACCGGTGTTCAATTTGATAAAACCTTTCGATCCGGAGAAAAATTCAATTCGGCGGATTTGGAAGAGGTCGAGATGGAATATTTGTACGCAGACGGGGATCGATTCTGTTTTATGAACACATCCAACTATGAACAGGAATTTGTGACCGCTGAGCAAATCGGTGATGCTAAAAACTTCTTAAAAGAAAACACGGTTTGCAATGTGCTGTTGTTTAAAGGCCGACCCATTGAAGTGAACTTGCCGTATTTTATCGATTTGAAAGTGATAAAAACAGATCCCTGGGTAAAAGGCGATACCGCCTCCGGAGATTCAAAACCAGCGACCATGGAGACCGGTCATATCTTAAATGTGCCGCCGTTTATCCAGGAAGGCGAGCTTATCCGAATCGATACCCGCACCGGCCAATATGTTGAGCGCGTAAAAACCTAGCCAGACCTTAGCCGTATGGATTCTGATAAAAATTATCTATAGATCGCATGAAGGCAGAATCCAAAATAGACGATTTTTTAGGATCGCTTGCAAATTCAAAACGGCTGGCGTCTCAGATCGTGTATCATCACACACTACCGGCATCAGCAGCTCGCTGGGCCGAACCGGCAACCCCCTGGCCGAATGCAATTGAGATTCTGCTGAAATCTGTCGGTATCAGAGCGCTTTACCGGCATCAGGCGCAGGCCATCGATCTGATCCGCAGCGGCCGCCATGTGATGGTCGCAACGCCGACGGCCAGCGGTAAAACGCTGACGTATGATTTGCCGGTCCTCGAGCAATTTTTAATAGATCCGGATTCAAGCGCTTTATACATTTTTCCTTTAAAGGCCCTGGCACAGGATCAGCTGCAAACGTTTGAAATGCTGGCTGCCCGTCTGCAACCCATGCCACCGACCGCGGCGATTTATGATGGCGACACAACAGCCTATCGCCGCAAACAAATCCGTCAGGCCCCACCCAACCTGGTCATTACAACGCCGGAGATGCTGCATCTGTCATTGATGGGCTTTCATCGCAAATGGGACGCATTTTGGTCGCGCTTGCGCATGGTGATTGTTGATGAGGTTCATTCTTATCGTGGCGTGATGGGTTGCCATCTGTCACAAATTTTTAGAAGATTTCGGCGTATCGCTGAATATTATGGCAACACACCGACTTTTGTTTTTAGCTCAGCCACGGTGGCAAATCCGGCACAACTGGCGCACCAGCTCACCGGTTTGAGCGTTGCTGTCATTAAGCAAAACAGTGCCCCTCAAGGACGACGCCATCTTTTATTTCTAAACCCGACTTTAGGACCGGCCCGTGCGGCCATTCTTTTGCTGCAGACTGCCTTGAGGCACAACCTCAGGACCATCGTTTACACCCAGTCGCGTAAATTGACCGAACTGATCGCCATGTGGGCCGGCAACGAATCCGGTCCCTATGTTGATCGCATCAGCGCTTATCGTGCCGGTCTTCTGCCACAGGAGCGCCGCGATATCGAAAGGCGGCTGGCCAGCGGTGAACTCCTGGCGGTGATATCCACCAGTGCCCTGGAACTGGGAATTGATATTGGCGATTTGGATCTTTGCCTGTTGGTGGGATATCCAGGATCGGTTATCTCAACCTGGCAACGCGGTGGCCGGGTAGGGCGCAACGGTCAGGAGTCCGCTCTGATCCTGATTGCCGGCCAAGATGCGCTCGACCAGTATTTTATGCGAAATCCGCAGGATTTTATTGAACGCAAACCAGAGTCGGCAGTTGTCAATCCGTTGAACGCTCAAATTATGGCCCCGCATTTGATCTGCGCCGCAGCAGAATTACCACTGGATGCAGCTGATCCCATGCTTGCGAGTGATATGGCGACGGAAATTTTAGCTGACCTTGAAAACAAAGGTCAGCTATTCAGAAGTGCCGATGGAAAAACCATTTATGCGGGTTCCAAAGCACCTCATCGACACATTCATTTGCGAGGTGCTGGAATTCCCTATCAGATTATCGCTGCCCAAACCGCCAAACCCATCGGCGAAATCGACGCGCATCGCGCCTTTCGCGAAACCCATCCCGGAGCCATCTACCTTCATAGGGGCGACACCTTTGTAGTCACAGATCTGGACATCGAGGCCCGAAAGATTTGCGCCCGTCAGAAACAGGTGGATTATTATACCCGTGTCCGGGGCCATAAATTAACGGAAATATTAAAGTTTTATAATAAAAAAAATTGTAATGAAACAAATATTTATTATGGCAAAATTAAAGTAACAGATCAAATTGATGAATATGAGCGATGGAGCATCCGGACCCAAAGGCCTATACACCGAATAGCGCTGGATCTTCCGCCGC
>Ga0209536_100002962_pt1 | contig 27500 bp, 16 predicted proteins | sample DeeMarSeWOR28_12_FD_187461 | JGI IMG/M metagenome (GOLD analysis project Ga0209536, IMG submission 187461) | Marine sediment microbial communities from White Oak River estuary, North Carolina - WOR-2-8_12 (SPAdes) (version 2) | ecosystem: Environmental > Aquatic > Marine > Intertidal zone >... | reverse complement strand
TCGGGCGACCTCCCCGCGGTAGAGTTTGAAGCCGCATTGCGTATCGGTGAGCGAAGCGGGAAGACCCATCCAATGAATGATGACTGCACGGAAGGCTGCCGAGAGCATCTTCCTGTCCCAGTCGCGCTCGCGCCGGATCACGCTCCCGGGAAGGTGTCGTGAGCCGTGGGCGAGATCGCAGAGTTCTTCGCGCAGCAGGCGCAGCCCGGTGAGTGCGTTGTCGTAAGGAACGGTGCATCCACAGTCGGCGAACATGACATACTCACCGCGGGAGGCCAAGATTCCGGCGCGGACCGCCCACCCTTTCCCGCGGTGGGAGTCGCCCCTGATGACGGCGCGATCGATTCCTGGGGGGATGCATGCAGCGGATGCCCGGTCAAAGGTACGGTCTGAGCTTCCGTCGTCGGCCACGATGATTTCTCCGTCGATGGTGTGTGAGTTGAGGAATCCCGCGGCCGCCTGAACATCCTGCGTGATCTTGTTCTCCTCGTCGAAAGCCGGAATGACGATGGTGAGTGTGGGCATGAGGAAAGGTAGTGACACGAAGCCCCGCGTGCAAGTAGCGTTTTGACTCCCACGCCTCACGGAGCCGGAGGCGTCACCTCCTTGATCAAGAAAGGACGATTATGGCAATGAGCAAAAGCGAAGGCATGTCACGTCGCACGTTCCTTCGGACCACGGCAGGTGCGGCGGCGTTCACAATCGTGCCCAGGCATGTTTTGGGCGGACCAGGCTACACGGCGCCAAGCGACAGGCTGAATATTGCCTGCGTGGGCGTCGGGGGCAAGGGACGTTCGGATATCGACGCTGTGAGCACGGAGGTCATCGCTGCACTGTGCGACGTGGATGAAGAACTCATGGCGGCCACCATCCGAGAAGACGCCGAGAGGAATCCTCAGCTCCTGACCGCCAGGCGGTATCGCGATTTTCGCCTCATGCTCGAGAAAGAGCAATCTATCGACGCCGTTACCGTCAGCACTCCGGACCACACGCACGCCGTGATCGCAATGATGGCCATTAAGATGGGGAAGCATGTCTTCGTCCAGAAGCCGCTGACTCATACTGTTGCTGAGGCGCGAGCCCTAGCAACGGCGGCCCGCGAGGCCAATGTCGTCACACAGATGGGGAATCAGGGCCACGCGGGTGAAGGCGCAAGACTGATCAACGAATGGATCGCGGATGGGGCGCTCGGTGACGTGACGGAAGTGCACGTCTGGACAAACCGTCCGATCTGGCCGCAGGGGATAGACAGGCCTGAAAGCATCCCGTCGGTGCCGTCGACTCTGGACTGGGATCTCTGGGTTGGGCCGGCTCCGTGGCGGCCGTACCACCCGGCGTATCATCCGTTTGCGTGGCGCGGATGGGTGGATTTTGGCACCGGGGCAATCGGTGACATGGGTGCACACCTCCTCGATCAGCCCTACTGGGCGTTGAATCTTGGTGCGCCGACGACCGTCGAAGCCAGCTCAACAGAGGTCATGAAGGAGACATACCCACTGGCATCCGTCGTGCGCTATCGCTTCCCTGCCAGAGGAACCAAGCTGCCCGTCACGCTGCAATGGTTCGACGGAGGACTGAAACCACCGCGGCCCGATGACTTGGAACCCGGCCGGCGCTTAGGGGACGAGGGCGGCGGGGCGATCTACTATGGGACCAAGGGGACACTGCTGCACGGAACCTACGGCGCTAACCCGCGGCTCATACCCGAAACGAGGATGATGGAATACAAGCGTCCGCCCAAGACAATCCCCCGGTCTGCAGGGATTCATCAGGAGTGGGTGGAAGCCATCAAGTCCGGGAAGAAATCAACCACTGACTTCAGCTATTCTGGCCCGCTGACGGAGATGATGTTGCTGGGGAATATCGCCATCAGGACGTCAAAAGAGAATGTTGTGCTGGAATGGGATCCGGCGGCGATGAAGGTGAAGAACTTGCCCGCGGCGGATGAGTTCCTGCAGACAAGCTATAGGGTGGGTTGGTCGCTCTGATCTAGAGAAAGGGCCTCATCATGAATGGCATCATCGCCGTGTCGGCTCCAATGATCGCTCTTGCCCTGCCGGTCTCGGTCGGTTTTCCCGCGGAATCGGCTGCGCCCGATCGTACCACAGATGCCTACGAAGGATGGCACTTGGCGGTCCAGGCCTGGACCTTTAACCGGTTCTCATTCGCCGAAAGTGTCGAGAAGGCGGCTTCACTCGGCCTGCGCTGGATCGAGGCATACCCCGGGCAGCAGCTGCGGCCCGGGGCCGACGGCGTGTCCATGGGTCCGGAGTTGTCAGCGGCAGAGCGAGCCGGCATCAAGCAGCTGCTGGTTGAGGCGGGTGTGCGGCTGGTCAACTTTGGTGTTGTCGATCTCTCCAATGACGAAGCGGCCTGCCGCCGGGTGTTCGACTTTGCCAGGGACATGGGAATCGAAACCATTGTAGCTGAGCCTCCTGAGGAGGCGCTCGGCCTAGTGGACCGTCTGTGTGCTGAGTACAAAATCAAGGTCGCTCTGCACAACCACCCGCGGCCGTCGCGCTACTGGAATCCCGACAAAGTGCTCGAGGCGTGTAGCGGCCGGAGCAATTGGATCGGTGCGTGCGCTGATGTAGGGCACTGGCTTCGGTCCGGGGTGGATCCTATGGAAGCAATCAGGAAGCTCAACGGGCGCCTCATGACGTTTCATTTTAAGGATCTCAATGCAGCCGGAGACCCAGAGGCCCACGACGTCGTCTGGGGGATGGGAGTGGCAGACGTAGGCGCATTGCTGAGGGAATGCGACCGTCAGCAGTTCAAGGGTGTCTTCGCAATCGAATATGAGTATCACTGGGAGAATTCCCTCCCCGAAGTCCGCGCGTGTATTGCCGCCTTCGAACAGATCGCGAGTTCTCTGAAGTCCGGCGGATGGAGGCGACTGATCGAGGACGACCTCTCCAACTGCCTCTATCCTCCGGGCAGCTGGGTCATGAATGACGGTGTCCTCTCGCCAACAGGGGGAGGGGACATCTGGACAAAGGACCGGTACGGTGACTTCGTCCTGGATCTGGAGTTCAAGCTCGAGAAGAACACAAACAGCGGTGTGTTTCTCAGGACCGGGGATGTCCAGGAATGGCTCCACACAGCCATCGAGGTTCAGGTACTGGATTCATACGGGAAGAAGCAGGTCGGGCGCGAAGACTGCGGCGCGATCTTCGACTGCCTGGCTCCCTCCGTCAATGCGGTGAAGCCGCCCGGGCAGTGGAATCACTACAGAATCACATGCAAGGCGAACCTGATTACGGTTGTCCTGAACGGTCAACAGGTTATTTCCATGGACCTGAACCGGTGGAGGGAAGCCCACAGGAACCCGGATGGGACGCCAAACAAATTCAATACGGCGTACAAAGACATGCCACGCTCCGGGAATATCGGCCTGCAGTATCACGGTCACCCCGTTTGGTACCGCAATATCCGGATCCTCGCGCTGCACTAAGCAGTCATCCCCTGCGACGCGGTGTTGGCTGCGAGGTGCAGGGCACAACCACAAAGGAGGGAACGCATGGAAAAGGCAGATCCCGTACAGCGTGCTGACGGTCGGGGCCGGCTATTTGTGGGGAGCTGCGTCGCACTTGTGGCCACGGCGGTGGCGTTTGCCGTTGTGGGGGCGACCATGGGTGCGCTCAAAGAGCATTTTGTCCTTTCGAACGAAGAGGTCGGGTGGATTGGCGGCGCGGCACTCTGGGGCTTCACAATTTCCATCTTCATCTTCGGTCCCCTGGTGGACGCTCTCAGCATGAAATTCCTGCTTCGCCTGGCGTTCCTCGGGCACGTTGTGGGGGTGCTGATCATGATCTTCGCAACTGGATTTACCATGCTCTTCATCGGGGCGCTCACGATTGCCATGGGGAACGGGCTGGTCGAAGCGGCATGCAACCCGCTCGTGGCGACGATCTATCCTGACCGGAAGACCCAGATGTTGAACAGATTCCATGTCTGGTTCCCCGGCGGGATCGTCATCGGGGGTCTGACGTCCTATCTGCTCGACTATGCCGCGGTGACAGACTGGCGGGTCAAGCTCGGGTTGGTGCTTCTTCCTGCGGCCATTTACGGGATACTCTTTGCTGGGCAGAAATTCCCTGCCACCGAGCGCGTTCAGTCTGGGGTCACGTTCTGGGAAATGGTCAAAGAGACGTTTCTCCGACCGCTGTTCTTGCTCCTGGTTGTCTGCATGATGATGACCGCCTCACTCGAACTCGGGCCGAACCGGTGGGTCCCTGCGGTGCTCGAGTCTGCCGGGATTCCGGGGATCCTCGTTCTTGTGTGGATCAATCTCCTCATGGCCGTGCTCCGGTATTTTGCGGGGCCGGTCGTCCACCGGCTCTCACCCACGGGGATTCTCTTCCTCTCGGCGATCGTGTCTGGAATCGGTTTGTACTGGCTGAGCTACACCGAGACACTCGGCATGGCGATTGCCGCGGGAACTGTGTTTGCGCTGGGGGTCTGCTATTTCTGGCCGACTATGCTCGGTGTGACCTCGGAGCGAGTGCCGAAGGGAGGTGCGCTGGCGCTTGGAGTCATGGGGGGAATCGGGATGGCGATTGTCGGCCTGGTGACATCCCCGCTGATGGGAAAGGTGGCCGATGAGTACCTGCACGAGAGGCTTCCCGTGGAGCAAACTGTGGAGTGCCTCGACCAAGTCGTGCGCTCGTACCCTGCCCTGAAGTCGGAGGCTTCAGGGAAGACACATGTCGATCTGGATCGGGCAATCAAGGCCGCGCAGCGGATCGTCGCCGCACATGATCCAGGGGATGCCTTACCGCCGCTGGCGACAGCGAATGCACTGCGCGAGGCGATTGCTGCGGCACCATCCTCGGCTGCGGCAACAATGGCGAAGGACATTTTGGGACCGGCCGAGAACTATGGAGGGAAGATATCGTTCCGGTATGTTGCACCCCTTGCTCTGATCCTTGCGTTCATCTTCGGGATATTCTATTTCCGCGAACGGGCACGGGGGGGCTATACCGTTGTGAAACTTTCCCGGACGGAGGCCGACCACTCAACGGTGTGAGACAGACGGAACAAGTCCTGCGGACCCGCGTCCACACAAAAGGAGACTTGCTATGAGCGCACCGACGATCAGCCTTTCGCGCCGTCACTTCTTTACAGTGGCAGCTCTGGGAACGGGAGCCGTGGTGGCGACTTACCCGAACTCGCGGGGACAGGACAAGGAGGCGGGAAAGGACCCGCCCGGATTCAAGTTGAAGTATGCTCCGCCACTGGGCATGTTCGAGGGGTCCGCGGGGAAGAACCACGTCGACCAGATTCGATTCATGGCTGATCATGGATTCCGCGCCATGTTTGACAACGGGCTCATGAACCGCCCAGTGGCGGAGCAGGAAGCCATTGCGGCGGAGACGAATCGACGCGGCATGGCCATTGGTCCCTTCGTGGCCTATGCAGATTTCTCGGCAAAGTCATTTGTGACTCCGGAGAAATCCGTCCGCGACTTGATGGCGGGCAAACTGAAGACGGCTATCGAGACGGCCGCCCGGACCGGGGCCACGTTGGCCCTTGTTGTCCCCGGCCGCTATGACGAGAGTCTGGACTGGGATTACCAGACGGCCAATGTGATTGAGCACCTGAAATGGTGCACTGCCCTCTGCGAGCCCGCAGGTCTCACACTTGTCATCGAGCCGCTGAATCCGAAAGATCACCCGGGACTCTTTCTGACCCGGATGCCGCAGGCACTCCAGATTGTCCGCGCGGTTGACAGTCCGAGTTGCCGGATCGTAGAAGATATTTACCATCAGCAGATCACAGAAGGGAACATCATACCGAATATCGATGCGTGCTGGGGTGATATCGGTGCGTTCCATATCGGCGACACGCCGGGACGCAAGGAACCAGGCACGGGAGAACTGAACTACAGGATGATTTTCAAACACATCCATACCAAAGGGTACCAGGGGGTTCTCTGCATGGAACATGGGAAGAGTCGTCCCGGTAAGGAGGGGGAGAAGGCCATAATTGAATCGTACCGCTACTGCGACAGTTTCTCGTAGGCCTGCAATGAGAACCATCCCCTAGGAGACGAGATGAACAGGACAAGAAGACACTTCACTGCCGGCGTGAGCCGGCGGGAGTTCATGAAGACGATGTCGGCGGCTTCTCTGGGTGCGGCGCTCTCCGACGTCAGTATCCTGCATGCAGCCGGTAGCGATAAGATCCGCGTTGGCGTGATCGGGTGCGGTGGGCGGGGGACGGGCGCCGCACTTGACTGCGTTGCGGCTTCACACGATGTCATCATTACGGCTCTTGGTGATCTCTTCCCTGAGCGCGTGGAGGCTTCGCTCAGGACACTGAGAGAGAAGCTGAAGACCGATAACCTCGAGGTGAGTCCGGAAACGTGTTTTGCAGGGTTCGATGCCTACAAATCGGTTGTCGCCTCCGATGTGAATGTAGTCATTCTGGCTGCCCCGCCGTTCTTCAGGCCGATGCATCTCCGGTCCGCCGTGCAAGCCGGGAAGCATGTCTTCATGGAAAAGCCGGTCGCGGTGGACCCTGCGGGGGTGCGCTCCATCATTGCCAGTGCGGAACTCGCGGCGACGATGGGTCTCTCGATCGTTGCTGGTACCCAGCGCCGTCACCAGGCGCACTATCGTGAGATCATGAAGCGCATCGGAGCGGGGGATCTAGGGGAAATTGTTGCCGGGCAATGCTATTGGAACATGGGTGGCCTTTGGGTGGAGCGGGCTGCACAGAACTGGGCTGACCGGATCGTCAAGAATTGGTCTGACATGGAATGGCAGATCCGCAACTGGCTGTTCACCGTTTGGTGCAGCGGCGACCATATCGTGGAGCAGCATGTGCATAACATCGATGTGATGAACTGGGCGATCGGGACCCACCCCGTCAAATGCACTGGAATGGGTGGGCGTGCGGCACGGACAGACCCGATGTTCGGTAACGTATTTGACCACTTTGCCGTGGAATATGAGTACGCCAACGGTGCCAGGGTCTTGAGCATGTGCCGTCAGACCGCTGGGGCATCGGAAGACGTTTCGGAACGAATCGTAGGAACCAAAGGTTACTCCTACACCGACGCTGCTGACGGCTACATCAAGGGCGCAAAACCCTTCAGGCTTGAGAAGGCCTCTCCCAACCCGTACGTCCAGGAGCATGCTGATTTGATCGCAAGCATCAAGTCCGGGAAACCACTCAACGAGGGGAAGCAGGTGGCGGAAAGCACGCTCACGGCTATCATGGGAAGGATAAGTGCGTACACGGGCCGCTCCGTGAGCTGGGACTGGGTCATCAATGCCTCGAAGCTGGACCTCACTCCGCCGCACATGGAATGGGCCCCGCTGCCGCCACTGGAAGTTGCAGTCCCGGGTAAGTCGCAGCTTGTCTAAATGCGCGGGGTGTCGCCTCCGTCTTCAGCCACGTGCACCGGACGACGGGGGAGAAGAGTGCCGCCGGGGCCTGTAGGCCGGACCGGCACGCGGTCAGCACACGTGTGGCAGGCTCATGGTGGGGTGGCGCGGATTGGGACTGATCGTCTAGTTGCTGGAGGAAGGTCCAGGGGCTAAGCCCGAGGCCTCTCAAAACCGGCTGGCGTTGGAGATTCGGTTCCTGTGAAAGGTCGGGTGCGGGCGGCGTGGCTTCGAAGGCCAAGTGGTTGGCCTGATAGCCGCTGAGCGCTGGCCGGGCCACGCGCGATTGGTCTCCAATCGACGCAATCGCTCCATTACCTGTGAGCTACTCGCCGGCGCATCGTCATTCCTGCCTGAGCCCTGGCTCTCGTGTCTCCTACGCGCACTGCGTCACAACCTCGGAAACACCTCGGTGCTCGAGCGAGCAGCGAGGAGCATGAGATTTGCAGGGGGGGATCATCTGTCTCGATCCAGCAGAGAGATGACGTCGTTCACCGAAAGCGACCGCGACTACGCCGCCACATCCTGCTGGTACTGTGGGAAGAGCGCCTTGCCTTGGTCCAAGAGACTCTGGAACGTCATCCTCAGCTAATTCACATCTAGGCGACCTCCAGCCGCAGAGTGGCTCTTGGCCGTGTGGGTCGGCGTGTACGTGGCTGCGAAGGTGATCTCATACCCTCCGGCGGTGCCTAACCCCCATCCGACCATCCTCCCTTCAGTGCACTACTCCAGCAGCTTCCGGGCAAAACCCTTCGCGGCTTCATCGAATCTCCTCGACCAATTGAATAGCGCTCGGCTGCTGCTGCAGTGTATGAGGAGCACGCGTGATGGTCAACCGTCCCTCTCTGTGCGGAGGGCTCCCGAAAGTGCGTTGACCACAATGACCGGTCTTGAGCTGCGACCTTGGCCTTCTGATCAGGCGAGGAGCCCTTCGACAAGGGACCGTTCCGGATGAGTTCGGCCCCAGTCCCGAGGGTGCGCCATTTCGACCCAAAAATTGATAGGCAAAGCGGCCATTTGAGTTCTGCCCATCTTTCACCTATCTTGGAGAACGCCGCGGGCGAGTTCACTCCTCCACCCATGGCGGAACCAATCATCACCCGAGCCGCACGAGCGGGAACAAATTGTCACTGCTCTACTTGGGGGTAGGCCGATCCTTGTTCATTGGCCGACATCCCGATCTGGAGATGCACCGGCATGCCACACTCCAGATCACCTTCGCTCTAGATCACTTATTTGAGGTTCGCACGGCTCACCTGCCGTGGGCGAGAACACCGGGGGCAGCCATAGCCTCTAATTGCCCGCATCAGTTCCGAAGGTTCCAGGGGGCGGGAGTCTCCCTCCACGTTGTTCCTGAGGCGCGGTACACGGGCGACCTTGATGATGGGTTCCTCAGGGGTGCGGACCTCCGAAGGATTACCCCGGCGATCCTCACCCCGTACGTCACGTTCTTCCGCGATGCGTTGACCGGGCCGTTGGAATGCTCGGAGGTTTTCCTGAAATGCGAGCGGCTGATCGAAGATCTCACTGGCAGGAACGGATACAAGGGGGTGGTCGACGAGCGCCTGCTGGTTGCGCTGGACAGGATCGAAAGTGAGCTACCGCGGCAGATCTCCCTCAAAAGCCTGGCTCATCACGTCTGCCTTTCGGAGGATCGATTTCTGCATCTCTTTACCGAGCAGCTCGGCCTCCCCTTGCGCCCCTATGTCCTCTATCAACGCATTCTGCGTGCGACGGCCGAAGTTCTCGAGGGGCACTCAATCACGCAAGCGGCTGTCGGTGCTGGTTTTTCCGATACTGCTCATTTCTCCCGAACATTCCTTCGCATGACCGGCGTTCATCCGTCGGTCATCAAGCAGTACAGAGGAACGGTCAAAGTTTCGACGTGCAGTTCCTCACGGTGCATCCGGCCCACTGCAATGAATCCAACAGGTGACCACTGTTTGTCGTGTGTCCTGAAGCGCCCCTCCGCAGCATCGCCACCCTGAATCCCCATCTCACCGCCCCCGGGACCACTGCACCTCCCACAGCTTCTGACAGACCGGGAGTATTGACCTTGGTGGGTCAATTCTGATGCGAGTTGGTGGTCTTGAAGAGCATTCCAGCCGAAGAACGACAGGATTATTCAAGTCCTTGTCCCCCAGGAATCGTACCATGGGCCGAAGCTCATTGACTCTCATACACAAGATGAAAGGTGTGCTATGCGTACTCTCTTCGCCCTCCTGGGCATGCTGGCAATCTGGATGCTGATCGGTAGTGGCCCGTCGTTGATGGCCGAAGGCACGAAGTCTGGCACTGCTTCGCCTGAACGTATCGCTCGAGGGAAGTACCTGGTGCAACTCGGAGGCTGTACCGACTGCCATTCGCCCAAGGTCATGTCCCCCAACGGTCCAATTCCCGATCCCATCAAGGCATTTTCGGGACATCAGGAATCGGCCAAGCTTCCGGAGATTCCGAAGAATGTACTCGGTCCGGACAAGTGGATGGCGCTAACCAATAGTGACCTCACCGCTTGGGTTGGACCCTGGGGAGTGTCCTTTGCAGCGAATCTTACACCCGATCCTGCAACGGGGATTGGAGGGTGGACCGAGGAGATGTGGCTCAAAACCCTCAAGACGGGAAAGCACCTGGGGACAGGTCGGCAGATTCTCCCACCCATGCCGTGGCAGGGGATCGGGACATTGAAACAGGAAGATCTCAAAGACATCTATGCGTATTTCATGTCGCTCAAGCCGGTGCGGAACGCCGTCCCTCAACCGATTCCTCCGGCCCAGCCGGGTAAATGAGGACACGCTGCCTGCACACACTTCTCACGAGGAGCGGCGCACATCTGCTGCGAGTTGGTGCGGCCACCACATAGACCAACCATCCGTCGCAGACTGGAGATATTAGATGAGACGCGGTCAGTTCACCACGACGATCTTGTGCTCTGCCTTTCTTGCCCTGGTCGGGGCGGCTCGGGCATCGAGTCTACCTTCCGATGTCAAGACATTTCGCTTCCTGGTCTCGCTCAGCCACTCAAAAGAAGATTGTCTCAAGGCCGTGGATGAGGCGAGCAAGGTTGGAGAGGAGTTTCTGACGAACTGTGATTGGGGCTGTGTTGGGGGAGACCACACCTGCTATCGCATTATGGTCGGCGAGGATGAGGCAGAGGTGCAGAAGATGCTCCCAGCAGCGTGGAAGGGCGCCAGGATTGTCAAGCTCGTCAAGTTCACAGCAGAGCAGGTCAGATCTTTTCACCGGGAGTAACGACCCAGCGAAGACCCAAAGGCGGGTGCCGGCTTTGGTCTGAGATTCGGACCAGTCGGCACCCGGCCTCCTTTGTGCAGACCTTCCTTCCTCACTCGTCCTTCTTGTATCGATAGCTCCCGCATTGGCGGGACGGTCCGGGCCGGCAAACCCCCTCTGCCCAGAACAATTCGAAGGGCTGATCCCTTCACAAGGCACGGGCCGTGGGAATGACCTCCGGAGACTGGGCTCGGGGCTGGGAGACCGGTCGAAAGTCCTCTCCCTCGTTTCGGCGGCTGGTAAGCCTCGGTGCCCTGTCGACTCAGAAGGCCAGAATACCTCAGGAATTCCTGTTTGAATTTCCAGTCGTAAGTGCCTAGGTTTATTCGCCGTGAGGCGATCTTCCTTTGCTGCTCTACCTTCCTTATCCTGGCCGTTGGTACGGTGATCGAACGACTGAAGCTTCTCCTTATCAGAGGATGGTTGCCGCTGTCCCTGGCGGCGGCAGCCATGACACTGGCCGCTCCAGCACTCTGGACAGGCTGGCAGCAGGATGACCTGATACACCGGTATTTTCTCTTGGGCAACGTTGACTATGCAGGAGAGAGACCCTCTCCGCTGGATCTCTTCTATTTCCTCAATGGTGATACGGCGCGGGCCAAGGGACTGACGGACATTGGGGTCGTGCCGTGGTGGACGCTGCCCGAGCTCCGCCTTTCGTTCTTGAGACCACTGACGTCATTCACGCACTGGATCGACTATCAGCTCTGGCCCCAGAACGGTGTGATGATGCATCTGCACAGCCTCTTCTGGTTCGGGGCAGTGGTTGTTGTGGCTTCCAGCTTCTATCGTAGAATGCTGGGATGGACGTGGGTGGCGGGGCTGGCAGCGATTCTCTTTGCGCTCGATGACGCCCATGGCTTACCGGCAGGCTGGTTGGCGAACCGGAACGCACTGCTTTCCCTCTTCTTCGGCCTTCTCGTTCTCCTGGTACACGATCGCTGGAGGCAGGAGAGCTGGCGTCCAGGCGCCTACCTTGGTCCCTTGCTGCTGCTTTCTGGATTACTCTCGGGGGAGTCTGCCCTGGCGGTGGGGGGGTATCTGCTCTCGTATGCTGTCATCATTGATCCCGGGAGCGCTCGTGGACGAGTATGGTCCCTTGTGCCCTATGCGGTCGTGTCTGTGGCATGGCTGATACTCTACAAGGTTCTCGGGTATGGAACCCACGGGTCGGGCTTCTATGTCGACGCTTTGTCTGAGCCGATGCAATTCCTATCGGCAGTGTTGTGGAAAGCGCCGCTGCTGCTGGCCGATCAGTGGGGGCTTCCACCCTCATCGATCATCGTGTTCCTTGATTCAGACGCAATCACATTGATCTTGATTTGGTCGTTACTGCTGATTGCTGCTCTCGGAGTGATTCTGTTCCCCCTGGCTCGCCGAGATCGACTTGCACGCTTCTGGCTCACAGGAATGCTGCTGTCCATTCCTCTCGTTTGCACGACGATGCCGCACAGCCGCCTGCTGAGCTTTGTCGGAATCGGTGGAATGGGCTTACTCGCTCAATGGGTGGGGGGCATACTGAGCAGAGCCGGGTGGATGTCGCCGCGGGGCTCCTGGAGAGTGCTTGCCCGGGGAATGCTCGCGTTCTTTCTCGTCGTTCATCTCCTTGTGGCTCCCATTCTTCTGGCGATGAATGCCACGAGTGCTGCCTTTGCGGAGCCATATATCCAGGAACCTATGGAGGACGTTGTTCTGGGGCCATCGATCGCTCAGCAGGATCTTGTGATTGTCAACCATCCCCTTGCTTTCTACGCTCATTACTTCCTCACCGTCAGGATGCTCTCCCATCAGTCGATCCCGCGAAGTGTTCGGGTTCTGGCACCCGGGGCGCGGAATCTGTCGGTAAGAAGGTTGGATGCATCAACCTTGAGTCTACGCCCGGCGGGTGGCTTCCTTGAGTCTCCGTTCGACCGTGTCTTCCGTGGTCTGGATCATCCGTTGCTGGTGGGAGACGAGGTACAGTTGAATCGAATGAGTGTGATGATCATGAGACGTGCGGCCGACGGGAGGCCGTCGGAAGCCGTTTTCCGTTTTGGTGTTTCCCTGGAAGACTCCTCTCTAAGCTGGCTCCAGTGGCAGGGTGATCGGTTTGTGCCATTTCAGCCTCCGCTGGTTGGAGATTCCGTGATCCTGAGAGGGTGGCCCCTTGATCTGTCGTCACCGTGACATGCTGAATCTGGCGCCACACTCCACTCGCATCTGCTGATCGGTGGTGTGAAACCTGGAGTCCAAGCCAGCTGGGGGACTTCCTCCGCCCCGGCTCCTCCCGCTGCTCGGGAGCTGCGATTCGCCGGCTGCTGTTTGAAGAACGCCGGTCAGGGGCTGGCTTTCGGCTTTTTCTGAGGTCGGGAAGAAAACACTTGACGCAACCGAAATTTTTGTTAGTTTTAAGTTACCGATTAAGTTATCGGTTATTTGAGCCTCTTTAGGAGGTTCCATGATTCCGGAGGTGCTCCCTTCCTGGACATCCTCACTCCACCGCAGTATCCGGAATCTTGAGTGAAGTCGTCAATCTTCGCACCCATTCGACCGAACGACGAGGGCGCGCACGCATGGCACGACACTCATCCCGGTCTCCTGTTACGGCATCGCTGAGGCTGCTAGTGCACACCTTCAGCATCGCTGCCTTCGCAGCATGTGGCGCCCGGGCCCAGATCTACGTGGCGCCGGAGGGAAACGACCTGAACCCCGGCACCTTTGAAGCCCCGTTTGGAACGATCACGAAAGCCCACTCCGTCGCGGTCGCTGGCGATACGATCATTCTCCGCGGCGGGACTTATGATTCCCTCACATCAACGATCACGCTCTCGAGATTAGGCACACCGGTCTCCCGGTTATATCTGATGGGTTATGTCGGTGAGCGTCCTCTCCTGGACTTCTCTCTTATGGCGGTGAGCAGTAGTAACCGCGGAATCCGTCTCAGCGGCAACTACTGGTACATCCGGGGGCTCGATATAAAGGGAGCAGGCGACAACGGCATGCATGTGAGCGGGTCTCACAACACGATCGAGCACTGTTCTTTCTTTGAGAACCACGACACCGGACTGCAGTTGAGCAATGGTGCCGCTGACAATCAGATAATCAACTGTGACTCCTACCACAACGAAGACCCGTCCCAGGGAAATGCAGACGGCTTTGCTGCAAAACTGGATGTTGGTACTGGGAACTCTTTCTTCGGATGCCGGGCGTGGGAGAATTCCGATGACGGTTACGATGGTTACCTTCGACCATCGAATGATATTGTTACGACGCTCGAGCAGTGCTGGATCTTCCGGAACGGATACCTCAAAGACGGTTCGGCAAGTTCCGGCAACGGAAACGGCTTCAAGATGGGCGGGAGTGACGACAGGACCCTGCGTCACCATGTGACGCTCAGGAACTGCCTGGCATTCGACAATCGTGTGAAAGGATTCGACCAGAATAACAACAGGGGGTCCATGACCCTCTATAATTGCACCGGGTACCGGAATGGAACCAACTATGCCATCACCGGAGCTCTGGACCCCGGTCAGACACTCACGCTGGTCAACTGCGCTGCCCTCGGCAGCTACGGCTCCCTCGGCTCCTTTGCCGTCCAGCAGACCAATAGCTGGCTTCCTCCCTTTGACGTGACCGCCGCTGATTTTGAGAGCATCGATACTGCGGGGGTTCGAGGCCCGCGGAAATTAGACGGCAGCCTCCCGGATGTAGCCTTTCTCCATCTGGCTCAGGGAAGCGACCTTATCGATGCCGGGACAGACGTCGGAATACCGTACAACGGGCCGGCGCCCGATCTGGGAGCGTTCGAAACCGATGAGGTGACGGGCCTGAGTGTGGAGCCCCCCGTCCCGGCCACATTCGAGGTGTTTCAGAACTACCCTAACCCGTTCAACCCGACCACAACATTCGTGTACCAGATTCCTGAGCCGGGCGTTGTGACCGTCCAGATCGTGGACCTCACCGGAAGGACCGTTCGCCGCATGGCTGCCGATCACAGCGAGCCCGGATCCTATCAGATCCAGTGGGGTGGTGTCTCAGACGGAGGCACACCTGTCGCTTCCGGGATCTACTATGCTGCCGTTCGGTTCGGTCTGCAGCGCACGGTCGTGAAGCTTCAACTGGTTCGTTAGGATGGGATTTCCCTCCATGGAGGCGATGAGTGTGCAAAGGGATCATTCAATAGTAGCGGTGAGATCGCGGACGGGGAAGTCCGGCGGAGCGCAACGCTTCTGCTGGCGCCTTCCTCGGGGTGTATGGCATGCCGCTCTCGTCGGCCTGATCATGGGCGGTGTGGGAGTCACCTTTGGCCAGACGGCAGGAAAAGTCTCTGGAACGGTCAGAGATGGAGACACAGGAGAACCGTTGATCGGGGCGAACGTGGTGGTGGTGGGGACAACCATGGGCGGTGCCACGGACCTCGAAGGACATTTCTTCATTCTGAATGTTCCGCCTGGTAGATATGACCTTCGAGCTTCCCTCGTGGGATACCACCACGTCTTGCAGCAGGGTGTCGTCGTCAACGTCGGACTGACCACGACGGTCGATTTTCTGTTGCGGTCGGAAACGGTGGAGATGGCCGAGATTGTCATTGCCGCTACGCGGCCTGACGTCGAACGAGAGAAAACCTCAACCAGTGAAATCATCCGTTCGGAGGATGTCCAGGTCCTGGCCGGCATTCGGGATGTGGGTGATGCAATTGCCCTCACGGCGGAGGTTACCGACGGGCATTTCCGTGGCGGTCGTACCGGCGAGGAGCAATACATGCTCCAGGGGATGGGGATCACCAACCCGCTCGACAACTCCAGCGCGTTCAACCCTATTATGAGTGCGGTCGAGGAGGTTGAGGTGATCACAAGCGGGTTCGGGGCGCAGTACGGGAACGCCCAGTCAGGGGTGGTCAATATCGCGATGAAAGAGGGGAAGTCCGACCACTGGCGGACGCGCGTGGAAGCTCGCATGCGCGCACCGGGGAGGAAACATTTTGGCCCCAGTGTCTACGAACCCGAGGCCAACCCCTACCTCAAGTTCCTCTTGGATCCCTCGGTGTGGAAGGGCGATGAGAATGAACGACGCTACTATACCCAGATGGCCGATCAATTCAACTCCTATTTCGGCCTCGACACAAATGCCCGAGTTCAAGTAGCCTACACACTGTGGCGCTATCAGACCAAGCGCGACCTCGAAGCCAGCTACGGTGATGGGATCGACAACTCCGTCGAGGCCGCAACTGGCGGCCCGATCAGCGAGAACCTGCGGGCGTTCATGGCGTTCCGCACCCTCACGCAGTGGCCCGTGTTCCCCACCGAACAGGCGGATCAGGCACAGCAGGTGATGGGCAATGTGGTACTGGATCTTGCCGGAGGAGCTGCCATGCGCCTGAGCGGTGCCGTCTCCAGAGAAACCAGAAACATCTTCCCGAGTGTGAACTCGCTCGGCTTCTACAACTGGCTTTGGGATCGACTGCTCTCGATTCAGCAGCGGGAGACGAACAACCAGCAGCTCGGCCTGCGCTTCACCCAGACACTGAGTCCACGGACCTTCTACGAGCTGAAACTCAACACTCTGTTCACGACTACGGTTCAGGGCTCTCCCGTCTCCCCGGACTGGATGCTGGACGAAAACCTGGGACGACCCGAGACAAATTACTCGCGCATGATTGCCGCGGTCCGGACCGGACCGGACCGGTTCCGCAACGGCGGTGGCAGCGATGCGTTCCGGAATGAGCAGACGACGACGGTCTCCTTCGAGGGTACGCTGACCAGTCAGGTGACAAACTCTCACCTGATCAACGCCGGCCTTCAGGTGAGCAGCTACCTCATCGATCTTAACAACCGGTCAAACGTTCGGAACAATGAGGAGGGGATGCAGCTCACCCAGTATCGGGCACGCCCGCTGGAGGCGGGAGTCTACCTCCAGGACAAGATGGAATTTGAGGGGTTGATCGCCAACGTCGGCCTCCGCCTCGATGTCTGGGCTCAGAATACACAGTACTATTCGGACCTGTTTTCACCTTACCGGGTGGTCACTTCGGACACCACCTACCTGTACAACAAAGATCTTGCACCAACGGAAGATACGCCGGTGCTGGCGCGTCTCCAGCCCCGCGTCGGCGTCTCATTCCCGGTGACGCCGACGACCGTGTTTCACCTGAACTACGGGTCGTTCATGCAGCGACCTCCATTCCAGTACGTCGTGGCCACATCCGAGAGCCAGGCGTCGGGGCGACCGAACACCTTCGGCAATCCCCGCCTGGAGCCCCAGGTGACGAACAGCTACGACGTCGGCATTATGCAGGGGCTGGGGGCGGGTTTCACGCTGGATGTGAGCGGGTACTATAAGGATGTCAAGAATTTGATTCAGTCGGTGGTCTTCACCGACCGGGGCGGGAGGACCTACAACACATTCGCCAATAGAGACTATGCGGATATCAGGGGGTTCCGTGTTGCCCTAAACAAGCGGAGAGGCAACCTTGTCGGCTCCATCAACTACCACTTCAGTGTGGCAACAGGCAAAAGCAGCACACCGTTCAACGCCTCTCCGGCCTATCAGGAAGAGCCCAACACCGGTGCGGTGATCGAAAACTTCCAGGATGTCCCAATTGAAGATATCCTCTTGGACTTCGACCGGCCTCACAATCTTGTCGTGAACCTTGCCTACATCACCGGTCAGGAGTGGGGGCCGACGCTGTTGGACTTCCATCCGCTGGCTGATTTCTCGGTGTCTGCCATTTCGACGATTCGCAGCGGACAGCCGTACACGTATTCCCCCGGAATCCGGCAAATCAACAACAAGAGAACGCCGACTGAATACAACACGAATCTAAAGATTGCAAAGAAATTCCGCGATTTCTTCGACACCGAGCTCACAGTCTACTGCGAGATCTTCAATCTGTTCAACGATCGCATTTTGAACTACGCGTATGTCTTTGATCAGTCGAACAGCAACGCGAGTTTTAACATCACACGGTACGAGCTCAGCGGAATTGACGACCCGAATGGCATCCGCTACCTCAATGCGTCGAACGCCGAGCCGTTCCTGGTGGATCAATCCTTCCTGATCTATGACAATGCGCCGCGCTCGTTCAATTTTGGGATCGTCATAGAGTTGTGAGACTTGGTGGATAGAGATCACCCTATGAGACACCTCTCTTTCAGTCTTCTCGTGCTCTTGCTCTTGGCTAGCATTGCATCGGCGCAGTCACGCCGGTACGAGATTCACCGGCGCGGGATGCTGCATCAGACGGTCTATAACACCGGAGAGATTGGGCGACCGTATGATGACGGCGCAACCGGAAGCACGCCGAATGTTCCCTCCTTCGAGTGGCCTGCCCGTTCGGCGCGCAACATCGACGGAGTGCCGTACAACGGCCAGTACAATTCCTTCGGAGCTGGCTTCTACATCTTCGCTACAAAGAATCTCGATTCCTCAAGCCGGTACACCGACATGTGCGGTGCTCTTTCGGACAACGACGGGAACGCGGGCGTCGTGGAGGGTGTCTATAGCGAGCCCCTCTTCCTCTCGCGCACGGAAAACTACCCCGTCTTGTCCGATGGCTCACTCAATCCGGCCTACGATCCCAATGAAGCCGAGGAGATCATCGTCTCGCGCTGGAGAGCGCTCACTACCGGCCTCACGGTCACACGGACGAGCCGCGCCTGGAGCTATCCGGACTACGACGATTTTATCATCTACGAGTATGAACTCGCCAATACCTCGCCGGATACTCTTACCGACATGATCGTGGCCTGGGGATACTCCCTGGCGGCGTCTATGTTTGGGACCGAGCGCAAATTCAACCGGTGGAGCGAGGGAGATTTCCGCGCCCGCGATCAGTTTGCCCGCTACGATCTCATGCGCTATCTGACATATAACCATGACCGCAATGGGAGCCCCGATGTGCAGTACTTCGATCAGTGGGGGCCAACCGGGAAATTTGGTGGGGGGCTGAACTCGCCGCAGGCGGTAGGGATCATCCCTCTCCACTATGACCACGAGCATCTGGCCCTGCGGGGGCAGACGAATGCCTTTGTGGCCCGCTCGGACAACCGGTTTGTGTGGGACACCAGCCTCAAGATGAAGCAGCCGTACATCAACCGCTATGAGAACGGGAACCTGTATCCGTCGAAGATTGGCAACTACGGTTTTCTCGACTGTGTGTCACAAAGGAAGACGGGGCCGGTGTCGAATATCGGCTCGGACGCCATATACTTTCCGCCCTATTGGTTTGGCAGGGCGAAGCCGTCCTGGACGATCGGTTCCCGCCAGCCTGTCGGGCATATCTACGGGTTCGGGCCGTACACGCTTCTCCCCGATGAAACGATGAGAATGGTGATTGCCGAAGTGGCAGGCTTCGGTGCGGGCGTTGCCAGTGACAGCGTCTTCATGGACCTCGGGGGCGGTGCGGGCAGCGACGGCAACGATCCCGAACCTGGGATGCATCCGGTCCCGAGCCTCTTTGCCGAGATCAGCTACCCTGAGGCCGCCACGCCGAACGGTCCGTCCACCACGATGGGCAATGATTACGGACAACACTACCCGCTTCCATCCTATGTCAACTCCGATGCGATCTCCATCCGCGATGTCGCCGACCGCGCGATCCAGATGTACGGGGGGGGAGAGATTGTCAAACATGACACACTTCAGTTTGAGCCAAAGGACACGCCCCCCACCGGCGTCTACCAGGTCGCGATTCCCTTCCCGGCGCCGGCCATCGAGGTGACAAACACGCTTGCCTCACGTAACAGGATTGGCTGGAGCGCAGCCGTGGAAGACTTCTCCGCACCGCGGTTAAACGCCAGCCTGGCCTACTACGAAGTTGTGCGCGCAGACCACCCGCTGGACCTGTGGGTGCGTATCGATAGCGTCGGCCTCAGAGACCCCCGCTACTACAACGGTGTGGAGAGAGTCTACACGGTGGAGGATGCGACCAGCACGCTCCTGGAATCCTACTACTACGCCGTCGTGTCGGTCGATTCCCTCGGAGGGAGAAGCGGCCTCACGAACATGACACTGCACGAGACCCAACTCCCGGCGGCATCGAGCCTCGAGTTCGTCTATGTTGTTCCGAACCCACTCATTGTGACTTCGGGGTTCACCGGAGCATCTCCGGGGGGCGACATCAATGATCGCCTCGGCTTCTTCGGGCTCCCGAAGAGAGCCACAATCAGGATATTCTCCTACAGTGGCCAGCTCGTCAATACTATCGAGCACAGCTCCGATAGCTACTCCGTCGCGTGGTACCAGGTGACGCGGAACAATCAGATGCTGGCATCCGGGGTATACTTCTTCACTGTTGACGACGATCAGGGAAAGCGCGTCCAGGGCAAGTTTGTTGTCATTCACTGAGTGGATCCCTCTCAGGACCATGAAGGCTACATACATTTTCAACATCGGGCAGATCCTTGCGGCAATCATGCTGTTGGGATCCTCTGCGCTCGCTCAGAAGGTCGGTACGACATCGATGCAGTTCCTGAAAGTCATGCCGACGGCGCGAGGGACGGCAATGGGCGAAGCCTACACTACCGTCGCCACCGGAGCCGAGGCGGTTTACTGGAATCCCGGGGGTGTGGCTGTCATCCAGCGAAGCGAGTTCTCGCTGACCTACATCGACTGGATCTTCGACACGCGCCAGGGGGCTCTCTCGTTTGCCATGCCGCTTGCCGACTGGGGTGCCGCGGGTGTTCAACTCCAGTACGTCGACTATGGCGTCTTCGAGGAGGCTCTCGCAAATCCGGCAAGGTTGACTGGCCGCCAGTTTCACCCCATCACCTACCTGGTCGGATTGACCTACGCACGGGGCCTGACCGAGCGGTTTTCGGCGGGTGTGACGGTCAAGTTCGGGCACGAATCCCTCTTCGACCAGGGATCGGTCACTGTCATCAGTAGCCAGGGCCTCACGGAAACCGTCAATACCTATGCCAACGCACTCTTGTTTGACTTCGGGCTCCGCTATGATACGGGGTTCCGCTCGGTAAGGATCGCTGCCTCAGTTCAGAACTTCGGTGCCTCGGTGAAGTACGCCAAGGAGGCCAGTCCCGCGCCATTGCTCTTCCGGCTCGGCATCGGGGCGGATATCCTCGGTGCCAACAGCCTCTTTGGTCTTCTGGAAGACCACCGCCTCAGCGGGGCGTTCGATCTCTTCCAGCCGAATGACTACACGCAGCAGATGCACGCCGGCCTCGAGTATGAGTACGCTCAGACTTTTGCCCTGCGGGTAGGATACAAGTTCAACTACGATTTCGAAGGGTTGACCATCGGCGGAGGACTCCGGCAGGAGCTTGCAGATATCATGCTTGCATTTGACTACAGCTACGGATCGCTCGGCGAGTATCTGGGCAAGGCCCATCGGATCAGCCTGGGAGTGGGCCTATGAGAACCCCATCTGCCTCCATCCTCCTACTGCTTGCCGCAGCAGTCTGGGCCGGGGGGACTACTCAGTTTGCCGTTGCGCAAGGCTACGGACACCCGCTGACGATGCAAGGAGTGGATCGCCACAGCCTCCCCTCCGCTGCCTCCCGTGGTGCCGGTGGCATTACGGTGGGCATGGCAGGTGATCCGTCGATCATGTTTGCGAACCCAGCCGCACTCCGGAATATCGATGGCATACATCTTTCGTTCGGCGCGCTCAGCCGCACCGGTAGTCAGGAGCAGATTCAGGAGTGGTATCCCCTCCGAAACTTCCCCACCTTCAGCCTCATGATGGAGGGGCTGATCGATCAGATCGATGACCCTGACCTCTCAGAAGTCCCCGAAGGGGGGTTTGGGCCGGAAGACTCCATCGCCAGGCCCTATGACAGCATCAAACCCAACTGGTCTCACCAGCAGCCCCGGAGCCGCTCGCTACAGGCATTTGTAGCCTTTCCCGTTGAGCTGTCCGGGCTCCGGGTCGTTCTCGGTGCGGGTGCCACCGAATATGCCAAGCTCGACTACTACTTCCAGAACAACAACGTGCTTTCCCCCTCGATCGGGTCCCAGCGCCCGGTGGGCATCCCGCTCCCGGCGATTGGTCAGGAACTGAGCGCCCAGTGGTCACAGTATCTCCAGCAGCGAGAGGGGTCGATTCACGGTTATGGAGCTGCGCTCTCAGTTGACCTCTTGGACGAGCTGTCCGTCGGGGTCAGCCTCCTGGTCCTTGACGGGAAGACCGACGATCGCGAGACGACTATCTCCCGCGGCCGCATTCGCTTCGGCAACAACAATAGCGTGTTCTATCACAGTCTGGATTCGGTCTATGCCCGGACAATCAGTGTGGGCACGTCGGAGTTCAGCGGCTCGGAGCTCTGCCTCAGTGCAATGTATCAGCGAGGCGCACTCGGGCTGAGCCTCATCGTGAAGCCACCGAATCGCATCACACGGCAGTTCAGCACACTAATAGAGTACGACACGACCGGGACGCCAACATCGAATCTGGTGCAAGGCGAAGACCGTCTTCTCCTCCCATGGAGGGGTGCCGGGGGGATCTCCTTTGCCGTGAGGGAAGATCTGATGCTTGGGTTTGAGTATGAGCTGCGCCCGTTCGCTTCAGCTGAGTACACGAGCCCCTCTGGTGATCTCTCGCGACCGTGGCTCTCGAGTGCCGTCTTCCGGGTCGGCGCCGAGTTCCGGCCTGCAGCGTGGCTTGCCATCCGGGCGGGCTTCGGCGAGCAGGCGGAGATTTTCCAGGAGGAAGGCAACGCCCTCATCGGCGACCCGGTCCGCTCGAACGTCTATTCGGTTGGACTGGGACTTGCATTTGCCGGCGTTCGGTTCAATGCGGCGTACCAGTACGCTCCGGCGAAGTATCAGGACATGTGGCAGACGAACGTGAACCGGAACAGCGAGAACCGGCACACGATCGTTGCTGACGTCTCGTACGTGTTTCGCTAGCAGGGAGGATGCCTCCCAGGCGGATGTTATGAGTCAATCCATGCATTTGTCCATTTGACAGAAGGGGTGAATCATGAAGCACAGGCTACTATCGCTTCTGATGCTGCTCGCAGTCGGCTCAGGCATCCTGGTAGCACAGAGTGTCGACGACTACCGGAGTGCAGCAAGCGGGACGTGGAACACGGCGGCAACGTGGGAACGCTATTCCGGTACGGCGTGGGAGCCCGCAGCAGCTGCGCCTGATTCCAATGCCGGTCTGATCTCAATACAGGCCGGGCACAGTGTGACGGTGGATGGCGATCTGGGGGTGGACTCCTTGAACGTGCTGGCCGGTGGGGAACTCGTGATCGGTCCCGGCGTGACAGTGACTGTCCCCTACAACAATGATGGGATGGGAATCGATGTCGATTCCCTCGGGACTGTGACCGTCAATGGAACGATCGTGTGCCAGGGGCTCGTCTCTGGCTCTGAGAATAGCATCGTGTTTGCAGACGGATCGGTCTATGACCATGCCAGGAATGAGGGGTCGGTGCCGCGCAGCATCTGGGAGGCCGGATCAACAATCCGGCTCAGCGGCGTTGTGTCCACGACCCCTGACAATATGAGCCAGGATTTCCACCATCTGGTCATCGACTGTGCGGGGCTTTCGGCAAACCTGAACATGCGTATGAGTGGAAATACGGTCGGTGGCGATATCACCGTCCTCAACACCGGAACGAACCGCTACTATCTCACCAGCCCGACAGACTATGTGGATCCAATCACCATCAACGGGAGCATTTACGTTCTGGGCGGGACGTTCTCCTCGAATGGCTCCAGCGGCGAGGCCTCCATCATCGTCTACACCTTCGGCAATGTTATTGTGACGGGCGGCAACTTCGGCTGCAGTCGGGGGAGCCGGCCCAGTGTCTCCTGGTACCTCTACGGCGACTCTATGGTGGTGTCTGACGCCACGCTCCAGAATTCGGGGAGCTACGCGGAGACCATCCAAAAGTTCATCTTCGCCAAGCAGGGAACTCAGTTCCTACGCTGGTCCAACGTGACCTATGGCGCGGGCGGTATCAGTCCCATCTCCGTGCAAGTCAGCGGGGGAACCACGCTCGACATCGGGACAACCCACATTCCGCCAGGGAACTCAGGGAGTTTCATCCTGGATAGCGCGGCAACACTCGTCGCTGCTCATAACGGCCCCGGTGATGAAGGCAATATCGAGTGTCTGGCGGATTGGGGCGGGGGGAACAACTACGTGAATATCGAGGCCACGGGGGGGACGGGCCAGACTACTGTCACGGCCACCAAGGGGGCGCACCCGAACATCTACGATGCCGACAAGACCCTGCAGCGATACTGGACCGTGACGGCGGAGCCCGGCATTACGGAAGCCACGCTCAAGCTCTACTACTACGATCTTGATACCGCAGGGAGCGAGGTCCGGGGGGACGAGACCCTCTATAAAGCCCTCCGGTACACAGGGACGGGAACGGGTTGGTTCACTGAAGCGACGAGCATTGTAGATGACTTCTTTGACTACGTCACCGCGCCGGGTGTGACGACCGTCGCGGGCGTGTGGACAGTCGGCGAGCCTGCGCCACCGGTCAGCGACGTGACGACGGAACAGACGGGGATCCCGGCATCGTTCTTCCTGGATCAGAACTTCCCGAACCCATTCAACCCGACCACCACTATCGTCTACGGATTGCCTCGTCAGGAGGCCGTCAGTGTGCACGTCTACAATCTCCTCGGGCAGCACGTCGCAACACTGTTCGAAGGCACACAGCCCGCCGGCGTTCACCGACTGCTTTTCGATGCTCCCTCTCTACCCTCGGGAGTCTATCTGTACCGCGTCCGAGCGGGGGGAGCTGATGTTGTGCGGCGCATGATTCTCATGAAGTAGCGTGCGTGCAGGATGAGGAAGAGAGCTCATACGAAGATATCGGATATCGCCCAGCGGCTGGGCGTCTCGAGCGTTACCGTCTCGAAAGCGCTCCGGGGCCATCCGGATATCTCTCCGGAGACGACCGCGAAGATCAAGAAGGCGGCTCTGGAGATGGGCTATGTTCCTAACCTCATGGCGAGGCGGCTCTCAGCTCGGAGCTCGCAGACAATCGGCGTGATCGTTCCGAAGATCGCCCACTCGTTCTTCTCCAGGGTGATCGAGGCGATCTATGATGCTGCAGCCGAAAACAACTATGAGATACTCCTGACGGTCTCCCAGGAAAAAGCAGAGCGAGAGGCGATACACCTCCAGACCCTTCTCTCAATGCACGTGGACGGGCTGATCGTCTCCATCTCTCAGGAGACTGCTTCACCTGCGATATTTCTTCCGGTCTTGGACCGGGGTATTCCCCTCACGTTCATGGATCGTATCCTGAAAATGAAGGGGACCAACAGCGTGCTTGCCGATGATTACGGGGGCGCATATGCCGCCACCGAGCAGGCAATCAAGGCTGGCTATCGGAAGATCGCTCACCTCGGTGGCCCGCAGCACCTGAACATCGGCCGTGAACGCTGTCGGGGATTCGACGATGCACTGCGCGAACACGGTATCCCGCTGGATCCTGCCCACGTAGTCTGTGGGGGATTCAGTGAGGATGACGGATATCGCGGTTTTATGAAACTCTACAGCATCGGAAAGCTCCCTGAGGTTGTCTTCACAGTCACCTTTCCTGTGGCGCTGGGCGTGCTAAGGGCAGCCAAGGAGCTCGATCTGGTCTTGACTCGAGATTTCGATCTGATCAGCTTCGGCTCCGGGGGGCTCCACGAGTTCCTCTCGCCATCGATTACGATCATCGAACAGCCGACAAAGACCCTCGGGAGGGCTGCAGTAGAGCTAACACTTGAACACATCAAAAAGGGAGAGTCGTTTAAACCCCAGCATATTCAGTTGCCGACGAGACTTGTCATGGGGGAGACCTGCGTGAGCCGACCGGCGGAGCCGGAGCAACCATCCCAGGCAGCTCAAGGAGGGGAGGCGGGAATCAAGAGCGCCTGAGCTCATGTGCCTGGCGCTGCCGGCCTTTCCCGTCGCCCCTCCCCCCGGGGGGGGTACCCCCGGCGGCATGAATGACCGTTTCAGAGGAAGCACAGTTCACCTAGTCCATCACCCAAAACGTAACAAGCGAAAGGGAGATAGCCATGAGCATATCGCGACTCTTTCCCCTGGTGACTCTGCTCATCCTTGTCATCGGATTTATGATGGCCGGGTTTGCACAGACAGCCGGGGATTTCCGCTCATTTCAGAGCGGCGAGTGGGGAGATGTGAACACCTGGGAGCGTTACGATGGAGGTACCTGGGTGAACCCCGCCCCGAATACGCCGACGACAGCCGACGGCTTGGTGACGATCCTCGGCGGTGATACGGTTTCTGTCGCGGCGGCTGATTCGATTGATGAGCTGACAGTCGATGCTGACGGCGTGCTGCTGGTGAGTTCGGGAGTCACACTTCTCATCAAAGATGGTGGGGGCACAGACCTCACGCTCAACGGGGTCTTGGAGAACGCCGGGGAGGTCGCACTCGAAACGGGTGCCGATATGACGGTAGGGGGTTGGTACCGCCATGCCCAGAACGGCGGAACGATACCAACGGCCAGCTGGGGATCGGGCTCAACCTGCGAAGTCACAGGCGCGGTGGGGAATGCCCCGGGAAATGCGAGTCAGAACTACCACCATTTCACCTGGAACTGCCCGGGTCAATCCTCGAACCTGAATGTGGCCTGGGATAACATCACCATCGGCGGCGATGTGACCGTCGTGAGCAGCGGCGCAAACCGTTTCCAGTTCACAAGTTCCACCTATAGCGGGACAACCATCACGATCATGGGGGACGTGATCGTCAGCGGTGGTGCCCTTGCCTCAAACGGCTCGGGCGGGGCGGCGACCTATACCATCGAAGTGATGGGAGATATCCTGGTCACGGCCGGAAATCTCGGGGTGAGCCGCGGTAGCGGGGGGAATGCCACCTGGATGCTCTACGGAGATTTCTCGGTCTCCAATGCCACGATCCAGTCCTCCAACAGCCAGTCACGGTTTGTGTTCGCAAAGGCTGACACACAAACGGTTTCCTTTAGCTCGGTGACAACTTCCGGCACATTCCACTACGAGGTCGATACGGCGACCGTTGTCGTCATTGCCGATGGGCCGGATGCGGTGGACATGACGGTGAACGATAGCCTCATCTGCCGTGGAGAAGTGCTCCCCCAGGGAGTGCTCTCCTTTGGAGACGGATCGGTTTACCGTCACGATCAGAACGGTGGCACGATCCCGACGGCCACCTGGGAGACCGGGAGCCTCTGTGAGGTGACCGGGACGACAAGCAGTTCTCCGGCTAATTCCAGCCAGGATTTCTACAACTGGACGTGGAACTGCCCGGGCCAGAGCAGCAACCTGGACTGGGGCTGGGCCAACAACACGATCGGGGGGACCGTGAGGGTGCTGAGCTCAGGGGGCTCCCGTGCGCGGATGACGAGCCCCAGTGCCACGCCGGACGGGCCCAATGTGATCACGATCCTGGGTGATGTCGTTCTGGAGAATGGCTCGTTTGAATCGAACGGATCGGGCAGCGCGGACACGATCACCATCGAGTCGTTCGGGAATATCAGTGCGACCGGTGGCGGTGTGTTTGCCGTGTCGCGGGGTAGTGGCCCGATGGTGATGTGGAACGTCTACGGTGACTTCACACTGGACAATGTCGAGACACGCAACTCGGGTGGTGACAAGGCATCCTACTACTTCACCAAGGACGGGATACAGAACCTGATGCTGATCAACCCCACCTTCGGTGGGGGAGGGTTGCCCATCGTGGTGGAGAGCGATGCGACGCTCAATATGGACACGAGTGTTGTGGGAGGCTCGGGAGCCTTCACCGTGGCGGACGGAGCGGGCCTGGCAACGGGTCATCCGGACGGCCTCAACGGCGCCCTTCAGACGAGCGGGACGATCACACTGAGTGAGAGTGCCAACTACGCCTTCAACGGC
>Ga0209536_100002961_pt1 | contig 27506 bp, 21 predicted proteins | sample DeeMarSeWOR28_12_FD_187461 | JGI IMG/M metagenome (GOLD analysis project Ga0209536, IMG submission 187461) | Marine sediment microbial communities from White Oak River estuary, North Carolina - WOR-2-8_12 (SPAdes) (version 2) | ecosystem: Environmental > Aquatic > Marine > Intertidal zone >... | reverse complement strand
GTAACGAGAATAACACGTGGTACTTCCAGTAACGTTTCATAAGATGATGAGCGTGCTCGGCAAGTGCCAACGTCTCAACACGCCAGTCGTTCAGCCCGAGCAAGACTCCCAGTCCCACCTCCCGCATCCCTGCGGCGGCAATGCGATCGGGACTGGCGAGTCTGTCATCGTAGTCGGATTTGGGGCCGGCCGGATGATAGTGTTCGTATGCCCGGCGGTCGTATGTCTCCTGGTAAAGTGTCACCCCCTCGATGCCGGCCTCGAACAACGTGGCATATTCGGCGCTGCTCATCTGATAGACCTCAATCGAGATCGAGCCGAATGTCGCTCTGAGCTTCTTCGCTAGCTCGGCAAGGTAATCTGTACTGATGAACTTCCTGTCCTCGCTGCTGACAAGCAGTATGTCTCTGAAACCTTCGGCGGCGATGATGTTTGCCTCTTCAAGAGCCTCATCAACAGTCAATCTGGTTCGTTCAGATTTATTGTCTCTGTTGAAGCCGCAGTACCGACAGCTATTCGAGCAGTAGCTGGACAGGTAAAGAGGGGCGTATAATCGGATCGTGGGCCCAAATCTCTGGACGGTAAGTCGGTGCGCTGCCTGTGCCATCTGCTCGAGGTAATTCTCAGCGGCCGGTGAGATAAGCATCGCAAGCCTGGGCAGACTGTAAGAACCTGCCGGCTCAGACAGAGCGCTCTCGACGTCACTGTCTGTGACTTCTTCCAACCGCCGTCGCCAAAGCTCGGTATTGCCGTCGAGGCCTTTCTCTCGCAGTATTGTTGCGATTTCTCTATCGATCTGTCTGCCCAACCTTACATGGCAAAATCCTAAATCCTAAACAATATCTAATGCCCGAAATCCCGATGTTCAAAGGCAAGGATGCGACCGTACCTTTTGAATTTTGGTCATTTGAATTCTGAATCCATTCGAGGTTGCTCAGGACAAGCTTGTTTAGAATTTAGAGATTAGAACTTAGGGTTTATTCAGATTATCCGTCCATTAGAAATCCAGTCAGCGGGCTTGAGGCACTGGCCTTTATGGCGGCCGCACGCGGACCGGATTTGAAGGCGATCCGTCCTGCTTCGACTGCCAGCTTGAATGCTCTTGCCATCTCAGCCGGGTCGGCGGCCGTGGCGATCGCGGTGTTGACCAGGACCGCATCTGCGCCCATTTCCATTGCATCGGCCGCGTGCGAGGGCAGCCCCAAACCGGCATCGACTACCACCGGGACATTCGCCTGCTCGATGATGATCTCCAAAGCCGCGCGGGTCTTGAGCCCCTGATTCGAACCGATAGGACTCGCAAGCGGCATCACGGTTGCAGTACCAACGTCCTCAAGCCTCTTGGCGAGAATTGGATCGGCGTTGATGTAGGGCAGAACGACAAAATTATCTCTGACCAGGATCTCAGCGGCTCGCAAAGTCTCCACTGGATCCGGCAGCAAATAGTACGGGTCTGGCGTAACCTCCAGTTTCAACCATTCAATGCCCGTTGCAGCCCGTGCCAGTTTGGCCAGACGGATAGCTTCATCGGCGTCGCGCGCGCCGGAAGTATTCGGAAGCAGCAGGTAGCGGCTGCGGTCGATCGCGCTGAGTATGTCATCGTTGTCGTTTTCAATATCTACTCTGCGCAGCGCAACAGTGACCATCTCAGCGCCCGCCATCTCGATGGCCTCAGCCATGAGCTGGCATGATGCAAACTTGCCCGTGCCGACAAGCAATCGGCTATCAAACTCTCTGCCTGCGATCACTAACTTATCCATGCTATCAGCCCCCTCCCACAAACCGCACCAATTCGACGGCCTGGCCGCTGGACAACCTTGTCTGTGCAAAGCTCTGCCGCTCGACGATCTTGCCGTCGATTTCGGCTACCACCGTGGCCTGGTTAATTCCCAATTGCTCCAGAAGTTCGGTCAAGGTGTGCGGTATGCCGGCGGGAAATTCCCTGTCAGTACCGTTTATTCTGAGCATTGTCATTATCTTAACTTACCCCGAATTGACTGTCGATTGGACAATTTCGATTATTGGCTGTCAACTCGAAAATCGCAGACCTGTCCCTTCGGCACGCTCAGGGCAGGCTCTGAGCGAAGGCGAAGGATCGAAAATGGGCAATATCCTTCATTCCTTGCTTGTCACATAGATAGCCTGCTCGGCAAACAGGTTGGGTGCGAATCTCACCGGGCTCAGGCCCGTCTTTATCAAAGGAATCTTCTTTTCGACTTTGACCCCCAGCTTCTCACAAAACCGGTCAAAATCCTTCAATGATAAACAATGTATGTTGGGAGAGTTGCCCCAGTCAAACGGAAGCTGCTTGGTTACCGGCGCCTTGCCGCCAAAGAACAACTGAGTCCTGCAGCTCCAGTGGGCAAAGTTGGGGAAACTCACGATCACCTTTCTGCCTACCCGCAGCAACTCGGCGAACACTTTCTCAGGAACTTTCACCGTTTGCACCGTCTGGGACAATATGACGTAATCGTAGCTCTTGTCGGCGTACTGATCCAGACCCTGCTCGACGTCATGCTGTATGATGGATAATCCGCGGTCCACACATGCGCAGACGAGGTCCTGGTCGAGTTCGATGCCCTCACCTTTTATGTGCTTGTCGGCGGTAAGTCTCGCCAGGAGTTCGCCATCGCCGCAGCCGATGTCAAGAACGGAGCTGTTTGGCTCTATCAGCGATTCGATAACTTCATAATCGACACGGATGCGATTGGCTCGCTCGCAGGCACTTGCCCTTGCCCGGCCATTTTCTTTCTTCACATCCGGCCGATGAGTAGCGCTAAGGAAGCCCGAAATAAAGGCTCCAAGTGTTTCCGGCTCCAACAGGAACGCGTCATGGCCATACGGAGAAGCGATGTCGCAGAAACTCACGTCCTGGCTATTGGCGATCAGCGCGTCAACCATCGCTCTCGATTGGGCGGGCGTGAACAGCCAGTCACTTGCAAAGCTGATTACAAGGAATCTGCAACTGGTGCTGGCGAAGGCTTTCTTCAATGACCCGTAATGCTTGCCCAGGTCGAAGTAGTCAGCCGCCCTGGTTATGTAGAGATAGCTGTTGGCGTCGAACCGTTCGACGAAGCTCTGCCCTTGGTAATCCAGGTACGTCTCAACGGCGAACTCGGGATTAAAATCATAGCTGTAGTTCTCGGCATTTCGTAACTCTCGCCCGAACTTCTCTCGCATTCCCTGTTCCGAGAGGTACGTTATGTGTCCGATCATCCGCGCTATCGCCAGACCCCTGTCAGGGCCCTTTCCTTCGGCATATTGGCCCTCAGCAAAATTCGAATCAGCCAGGATCGCGTTTCGGCCCACCGCATCGAATGCTATCGACTGAGCTCCGAGGTGAGTCGTGGTCGCAATCGGTATCGCGGCTTTTACGAAGTCAGGGTAGGCAATTGCCCATTGCAGGACCTGCATTCCACCCACCGAGCCTCCTATAACGGCCAGAACATGCTCAATGCCGAGTCTGTCGAGAAGGAGCTTCTGAACCCTGACCATGTCGGCTACAGTTATCAACGGGAAATCCAGCCCGTACCGCTTTCCTGTCGCCGGGTTGACCGAGGAGGGGCCCGTTGTCCCGCGGCAGCCACCGAGGAAATTCGAACAAATCACGAAGTACTTGTTCGTGTCAATTCCCTTGCCGGGTCCCACCATGACCTCCCACCAGCCCGCTTTCTTATCGTCGGGGCGGCTATAGCCGGCTGCGTGAGCATCGCCGCTCAGTGCATGGCAGAGCAATACAACATTGTCGCCAGCCTCATTGAGTTGGCCGTAGGTTTCGTAAGCGACATCAATGGGGCCCAGAGTCTTGCCGCACTCCAGCGCCAGGGGTTTGTCGGCCTCAACTACCCGCATGGCCTGCGTTTGCACTATTCCAACAGAGTTTTCCGTACTTTCCTTCATTGCTGTGTTACTACTGAAATCACGAAGGCCCAGGCGAGTGTATCTTCAATACTTAGCCCGTCCAAATAGTAGCGTACTACACGATTTTGTCAACTTGTGTGCTCAAAAAATCGAAAAAAACGCCCCATGCAGGCGCTTTTCGGGCAAACGGAATATTTTTCACTTTTTTTTGAAAAAACCTGTTGACGGACGAACACTTCCCACCTATAGTAGTAATCCGATTGGTTTAGTGATATTAGGATGGCAGAATGAAGATGTCCAAGAAATGTCAATATGCACTCAAGGCCGTTTTCGAGCTAGCCTGGCGCAATACGGGCAGGCCGGTCAAAACGCACAGCATAGCGAATGCCCAATTGATGTCGCCTCGTTTTACTGAGATCATCCTCAATGAGCTCAAGCACGGCGGCTATGTCGAGTCGCGGCGGGGTAATAGCGGCGGGTACCTGCTCGCGAAAGACCCGGCCAATCTGACAGTCCGCGAAGTGATCGAGTACATCCAGGGGCCGATCTCGCTCGTGCCGGAGGCTGCGGAGGGCGTTCCGAACGCGGCCTTCCTGGGCAATGAGGCGTTCAAGGACCTTTGGGAGCAGGTAAATAAGGCTGTTTGTGAGGTTTGTGACGGCAGGACGTTTGCCGATCTGGTTCAATTTGAGCGTGCCGTCAGAGACAATGCCGCGGTTAACTACTGCATTTAGGCTAGGAGTAATAGGTAATGGAGTCACATTTTCGGAGCATAGCGAAGGCTATAACCTGGCGTGCCGGTGGAACCATCGTTACGTTTGCAGTTGCCTGGATTTTGACTGGAAGTGTTGAGTTGGCTGCACAGATTGGTGTTCTGGACACTGCGGTCAAGATCGGGGCTTTCTACGCGCATGAGAGAATGTGGAATCGATTGAGTTTTGGAAAACAGAAACAACCTGAGTATCAGATATAGGATTTTACTCGAATTTAGCGTCAGAAGGAGATCTAAGGTCATGTTAATAGAAGAAGTGACAGAGAATGTTGTGGGTCTGGTTGAGAGGCTCAATTTTGCAGAGAAGGTGGATCGTTCGCTCGAGCTGATAGATCGCGCATACAAGGAGTTTGGCGACGGTCTGGTCGTGGCCAACAGTCTGGGTAAGGATTCCGGCGTAGTTTGGGATCTTGCCAAGCGTGTGAGCGCTGATATTCGCGGCTTTGTTGTGACGACGAGGTTCAAGCCGCCCGAGACGAAGAAGTTCATGGCTGAAGAGGTCGCCCGATATCCAGAGTTGCAGGTCTTCAGCAATGACGCGGAGATTCCTGACAAGCTGTACGCGACGGATCCCGACAGGTGCTGTGAGATTCTCAAGGTCCAGCCGACTCGTGATGCGGTCAAGAAGATGGGGGTGAGCTGCTGGATAACGGGCCTGCGCTGCACGGAGGGCCGTACTCGTACGAATTACAAAGAGGTCGAAGAGCTGGATAAGGGATTGATCAAGCTCAATCCCATCCTGATCTGGTACGAGCGAGAGGTTTGGCAGTATCTTGCGTTGAACAAGGTTCCGGTAAACCCACTTTACCTTGAAGGCTACAGGTCTTTGGGGTGCGCTCCGTGCACGAAGATCGCCCAGGGTGTTGACGAGCGGGCGGGCAGATGGATCGGCACGAGCAAGTGCGGCGGTGAGTGCGGCATTCACACCAAGCCTTTATTGGATTACCAGATATAGGGAAGCGGCGGCGATGAAAGCGGATACTCTGGCCATACACGGAGGTTTTGCGGGCGATAGTGGCAGCGGTGCCTCGGCGGTGCCTATCTGCCAGACCGTTTCCTACGCCCACAATACCGCCCAGGCTCTTGCGGACGCCTTTGCAGGCAGATCTCCGGGCTATATCTATACCCGGATTGCCAATCCGACCACAACCGCCCTCGAGAGCCGGCTCACTGAGTTGGAGGATGGAATCGGCTGTGTCGCCACTTCCAGCGGTATGGCGGCCGTCGCGTCGGCTGTGATGGCCCTCGTAAAAGCTGGCGATGAAATAATTGCCGCGGCCGGAATATTTGGCGGAACGGTATCGCTGTTTGAAAACACGCTCAGAAGGTTTGGGGTAGTGACGAACTTTGTCGACGCGGCCGATACGAGCAACCTGCAAGATGCGCTTAATGAAAAGACGAAGCTGATCTTTATCGAGACGATAGGCAATCCACGGATGGATGTGCCCGACATACCAGCTATCGCCGAGCTTGCCCACAAGGCAGGGATCCCGTTGGTCGTAGACAATACCGTCACCACCCCTGTTGTTTTCAGACCGGGCAAGTTTGGCGCCGATATCGTGGTTCATTCGACCTCGAAGTTCATAAACGGCCACGGCACCGCAATAGGCGGGGCGATAATCGACGCGGGCAACTACAATTGGCGAGAGGGGCCGTTCGATCAGATCAGGAAGCTCTCGCAAAAAGTGGGCCAGTTGGCGTTCCTGTGGTATCTGCGGAATGTGATCTACCGTGACCTGGGCGGTTGTCCGGCCCCGATGAATTCTTTCTTGATGCTGCAGGGATTGGAGACTTTGCCGCCCAGGATGGCCAAACATTGTGAGAATGCAGAAAGGCTCGCCCAGTTTCTGCAGTCTCATCCGAACGTATCCTGGGTGAACTATCCGGGTCTAAAGACGAGTGAGTTCCACGATAGGGTCATTAAACTCTTCACCGGTCGCGCCGGCGGGTTGCTTACCTTCGGCTTGGGCGACAAGGAGAAGGCCTTCGAGTTCATAGATTCTCTCAGGCTGGCCAAGAACCTGGCCAACCTTGGCGATGCCAAGACCCTGGTGCTGCACCCGGCCTCGACCATATTTGGCGAATTCGACGCCCACGAGCTGGGATCGATGGGAGTTACCCCCGACATGGTCAGAGTCTCGGTGGGGATCGAGGATTTCGAGGACATAAAGGCTGATTTCGAGCAGGCGATAGAACGCGCTTTCAAGGAGAAAAAATGAATCTTGTAGTAAACGGTAAGAACACGGATATAAGCGACAGCATGACGGTAACTGAGCTTCTGGCCAAAGAGGACGTGAAGATGCCTCAGATGGTCTCGGTCGAACTTAATGGCCAGATTCTAAAGAGATCCGAGTTTGAGACGACCAGGCTCAAGGACGACGATAAGGTGGAATTCCTGTATTACATGGGAGGCGGCACGTGTCTCTAACCGACGAACAGATAGAAAGATACAGCCGGCACATAATCCTCCAGCAGGTCGGCGGCGCCGGCCAGGAGAAGCTGCTTGCTTCAAAGGTGCTTATCATAGGCGCAGGCGGCCTCGGCGCACCGGCGGGGCTTTATTTGGCCGCGGCGGGCGTCGGGACGATTGGAATTGTCGATGGTGACAATGTCGACTTGAGCAACCTGCAGAGGCAAATTATTCATCATACGGCCGACGTCGGCGCCGAGAAGATCAGATCCGCCGAGGCCAAGATCCTCGCGATTAATCCCGAGACCAGAGTAAGGACCTACAAACAATGGGCAAAGGCTGACAACATCCGGGAAATCATCAGGGACTATGATTTTGTAATCGACGGAACGGACAACTTTGCCGCCAAGTTTCTTGTCAACGATGCCTGCTATTTTGAGAAGGTGCCTTTTTCGCATGCCGGGATTCTTCGCTTCGACGGCCAGTTGATAACCGTGCTGCCCGGCGAGACAACCTGTTATCGTTGTATTTTTGGTGGCCCGCCGCCGGCCGATGCCGTTCCGTCCTGCTCGCAGGCGGGCGTGCTGGGCGTACTGGCCGGCGTGATCGGTTCCTTGCAGGCGACAGAGGCGATAAAGTACCTGCTTGGACTGGGCGATTTGCTGACAGGCGCCCTGCTGACGTATGACGCATTAAGCATGGATTTTCGAAAAGTAAGTCTGAACCGCAATCCGCAGTGTCCTCTTTGCGGCGACGATCCTAAAATTACTGAGTTGAAAGACGAACAGCAGATCCTCTGCGATCCTAAAAACTGCGAATGCTGAAATTGGAAATTCCGGGATACATATTTGAAGATATGCTCGAGCAGGCCAGAGCCGAGGCTCCGATCGAATGCTGCGGCATCCTGGCCGGTCGTAATGGCCGGGCCGAGAAGCTCTACAAGATGGCAAACGCCGAGCATCGCCGCGACCATTTTATGATGGAGCCCGAGCAGCAGTTCGAGGCGGTCAGGGATATTCGATCATCGTCTCTCGATATGTTGGCGATATATCACAGCCACCCCGAGACGCCCGCTCGGCCGTCAGCAGAGGACATCCGATTGGCGCTTACGCCGAATGTAGTGTACGTGATCCTTTCACTGCAGCCAAACAACGGCCCGGCAGTCAAAGGCTTTCAAATAGATGATGGTACGGTGACAAGCGTTTCCGTGAGAATTGTGGAAGATCAGCAATGACCGGATCAATAGAGCCGATTTTGCATATACCTAAGACTGTTCGAGAAGACACGCTCGCCTACCGGAGTAAGGTTGAGGAGTTTCTTTCAGGTCAGACGTCGGCCGTGGCGTTCAGGGCGTACCGCGTGCCGATGGGAGTTTACGAGCAAAGAGCCGCTGGCAAGTTCATGGTTCGCATACGTATCGGTGCCGGACTGGTTCTGCCATTTCAACTGGAGAAAATCGCCCAATTGAGCAAGGCACACGGCAACGGAATTGTTCATATTACAACCAGGCAGGACATTCAGATTCACCAGGTCGAGATCGGAGAGACTCCCGATGTCCTGGAGGGTCTGCTCGAAGTGGGTCTATCCTCGCGAGGCGGCGGCGGCAACACCGTTCGCAATGTCACCGCGTGTTCGCGGGCAGGGCTCTGCTCCGAGGAAGAGTTCGACGTCACAGGCCATTCGGTTGCGACGGCAGAATATCTTCTTGCCGACAGAGGTTCGTTCAATCTGCCGAGAAAATACAAGATCGTGTTCTCGGGCTGCTCGGCCGATTGCGCGTTTGCCTCGGTGGCTGACCTTGGCTTTTTTGCCCACCACAGAGACGGGGTCAAAGGCTTTGCGGTATATGCCGGAGGCGGGCTGGGTTCGAATCCGGCCGTAGCAGTCAAGATCGAGGATTTTGTAGAGGCCTCAGAGATCTTCGAAGTGGCCGAGGCGATAAAGAGATTGTTCGACAAGCACGGCGACCGCGCCAACAAGCACAAGGCGAGGTTGCGGTATGTCCTGGCCAGGGTGGGGGCCAGCGAATTCATAAGATTATATAAACAGGAACGAGCCATACTGAACGTCGAGGGACTGCCTTATGAGGCGCCGGAGATTCGTGATATCGCATCGGATTATCCGGCGCCAAAGGAGTCTGTTACGGTGCGTTTGCAGCTTAGGAACGGTGACATCTCCGCCGATGACCTGGCGACGGTGGGCCGGATCGCAGCTACGTACGGACAGGGACTTGTCAGAACAACCCAATTGCAGGACCTTCATATTACCGGCGTTGCGCCGGAGGATGTCGATAAGGTCAACGAAGAGCTGAAAAAGCTAAGCGTCGATGTCTTTGGTGACGGCGGTCCCAAGGTAGTTGCCTGTACGGGAGCTGCGACCTGCAAGCTGGGACTGTGTCTATCGCAAGGGCTCTCGGATGCGATCTCGAAGAAACTCAGTCAAGCCGGAGATTCCGATACGGTCATAAGAATCAGCGGCTGTCCCAACTCCTGCGCCAATCATTTTATCGCCAAAATAGGGTTCCAGGGTAAGGCCAAGAGAGTAGACGGCAGGCTGATGCCGTTCTACAATGTGCTGGCCGATGCAAGAACAGTTGAGGGCGATGCACGGTTGGCTGAAACGATAGGTGCCGTCCCGGCCAAACGAATCCCCGATTTGGTGGCCGAGGCTCTGAGCAACCCAAGCGTCGACAAAGAGTTGCTCAGAAGCCTGGCGGCAAAATATGGTGACATCTCCACCGAGTCGCTGCCTGATGATTTCTATTATGACTTCGGGTCGGATGAGCCTTTTTCGCTCGCCGGCCGAGGCCCCGGTGAGTGCGGCGCAGGTGTTATGGACGTTATCAAGCTGGATATCGACGAGGCGAAAGACGCCCTCAAGTCCGGCCAGACTGGCAGTAAAGATATCTATAGGGCGATCGTTGCCTCGGCGAGGGCACTTCTGGTCACTGTAGGTCTGGAGCCCAAGAAAGACAGAGAGATATTCACCGCCTTCGGTAGGCATTTGATCGAGCCGGGGTGGGTCAAATCTGCGACTGCTCAATTGCTCGATGACGCAATTGACTGGCGCATGGGCGACAGAGAATCTTTGGATGACCGCTTAGCCCAGGCTTGGGAACTCATCCGGCGGGTGGAAGAACTGTTCTTGTCACTCGATGCCGGCCTGAAATTCAAGATCGAACCGGCCGAGCGCAAAGTCACCCCTGAGGGGGCAGATGAGAAAGCGCACACGGCCGACTTGCGTGGCGTGGCGTGTCCTTTGAATTTCGTAAAGGCCAAGCTCGAGCTGGAGAAGATCGAAATCGGCTCCGTTCTCGAGTTGCTGCTCGATGAGGGAGAATCCGTCCGAAACGTCCCTGCGAGCTTTGGCGACCAGGGCCAGGAAGTTATTGAAGTGGAAGATGTCGGCGGCCACTTCCGTGTTAAGGTTCGCCGAAAGAGATGAGCTGTGATTATTCTGTGCCGTTGCGAGCGAAGCAGCGCCGATCGGGGGCAATCCGGCGAAGCCGCCCCGAGCACAGAGAGGGATCACAAGTGTTCCGACTGAGATCCTTCGTTTCACTCAGGACACCGGCAATCCGGCGGATTGTTTCGGCCTGAAGGGAGGTCTCGCAATGGCGCAGAAAGATCATGCAATGTGCGTTTGGTCAAGGATCGAGATCGGCGGACAGCAGTTTGGTGCCGAAAATTCTTGATAAGTAGGTAATAGATGGTATCGTTGCCGTAACTACCGACGATGCATTCGACTATATGAGTTCTTATGGCCCTTGTGTGAGGGATCAGGGGAGACCCTGAGAAGGAAGTACGAACGTTAGCAGGGCTGACAGCCCCTGCCCCATATTTCGAATAAGTGGGGAACACTATTTTTAGAGGACTTAGAAATGAAAATTGCGAAAGACATGACAGAGCTAATCGGCCGCACGCCGTTGGTTCAGCTTAACAGGGTCACCAAGGGCTGCAAGGCCACAGTGGTGGGCAAACTTGAGTATTTTAATCCGGTGAGCAATGTAAAGGACCGCATCGGAGTAAACATGGTGTTGGCCGCCGAGCGAGAGGGCAAAATCAAGCCGGGCATGACTTTGGTCGAGCCGACCAGCGGCAATACGGGCATCGCCCTTGCTTGGGTGGCCGCGGCCAGAGGCTATAAGCTGATTCTCACCATGCCGGAGTCCATGACGATCGAGCGAAGAAAGATACTGCAGTTCTTCGGGGCCCAGTTGGTGCTGACACCGGCCGAGCAGGGCATGACCGGCGCCATTAACAAGGCCAACGAGATTGTTGAAAGTACCGAAGGTGCTTTCATGCCCCAGCAGTTCAAGAACGCGGCCAATCCGCAGATCCACAGGGAAACTACAGCCGAAGAGGTCTGGGCCGATACCGACGGTGCCGTGGACATTTTCGTTGCCGGCGTTGGCACCGGCGGGACAATAACCGGCGTCGGCGAAGTGCTAAAGGAGCGGAAGCCTTCGGTCAGGATCGTAGCCGTTGAGCCTGCCGATTCGCCAGTACTCTCCGGAGGGAAGCCCGGCCCGCACATGATACAGGGCATCGGGGCCGGTTTCGTCCCGGACGTCCTGAACCGAGATGTCATCGACGAGGTCATGCAGATAGGCAATTCTGAGGCGTTTGATATGGCCAAACGCCTGGCCAAAGAAGAGGGCATCTTTACCGGGATTTCGGCCGGTGCAGCCGCGGCAGCCGCGCTCAAAATAGCCCAGAAAGAAGAAAACGCAGGCAAGCTAATTGTTGCCGTTCTCTGCGACACGGCCGAACGATATATCAGTACCGGCCTGTTTGGATAGAATCGAAAGCACCTTCATGGAGATGCTTGCTGATGGGTGAAGTTATCGGGTCGGATCTTCGTCTCGCAGTTGTGCAGTTATGCTCGTGGATAATGCTCATTACGGCGGTTTCGGGCGCAGCTTTGGGTGAGAACTGGACCGCATGGAGAGGGCCGCGCGGAGACGGCACAAGCCTGGAAAAGAATGTGCCTGTCAGATGGAGCGCGACGGAGAACGTTATGTGGAAAGCCCCCATCCCGGGCAAAGGCCATGCATCTCCAGTTGTGTTCGACGACCGCATCTTCGTCGTCACGGCCGCCGAAGAACTCGACCAACGCTTGCTGTTGTGCCTGGACCGCAAGAATGGCGGAGTACTCTGGAAGCGTGTCGTTCTCAAAGCGCCGCTTGAGAAGCTCCATACCCTCAACAGTCACGCGTCATCAACGCCTGCGACTGACGGTGAAAAGGTGTACGTCAGCTTTCTCGATCGCGATAAGATGTTTGTGGCCGCCTACGATTTCGACGGCAACGAGGTGTGGTCGGTTCGCCCGGGCGTGTTTTCGAGCAGGCACGGTTACTGTTCGAGTCCTGTACTCTGGAAGGACAAGGTCCTCGTCAACGGCGACCATGACGGGCCCGCCTATCTGACTGCCCTCCAGCGCGACACCGGCAAGACGATCTGGAAGACCCCCCGGCCCAACAGGACGCGCAGCTACTGTGCCCCGATAGTCCGCCATATCGACGGGCGAAACCAGATGATACTCTCTGGGAGCCTGTGCGTGGCCAGCTACGATCCGGACACCGGCAAACAACATTGGATAATAGACGGTCCCACCGAGCAGTATGTCGCATCGCTCGTATATAACGGCGAGTTGCTGTTTATGACATGCGGTTTTCCCGACCGTTTTGTCCAGGCGATCCGCCCGAACGGAAGCGGCAATGTCACCAAGACACATGTCGCCTGGCAGAGAGAGAAGGATTGCGCATATGTTCCCAGCCCAATCTCGATCGGGCCTTACTTTTTGGGGGTCTCTGACTCCGGCGCTGCAACTTGCTACGAGGCAGCCACAGGCAAGATCCTATGGCGAGAGCGTCTCGGCCCGCACTTCAGCGCCTCGCTGGTAACGGCAAATGGATTGGCGTACTTTCTGTCGGACAAAGGCGTGATGACTATTGTCAAGGCCGGGCCGAAATTCGAGGTTTTGGCGCGCAACGACATTGGCGAAGAGATGCGCGCCTCGCCGGCGATCAGTAACGGGCAGATGTTCCTGCGAGGTGTCAATAACCTGTATTGCATAAGCAACTAAAAAGAACGGATCCGGAGCAATTGACTTTGTTCTTTCAAATTTTCTCTCCAAATTTGCCCTGTTTAGGGTTTTAGAATTCACTGCTTGGTATTTCCGACTGAAGGCAGGTAGATTGGTTTTGTCTTGCATAATCGTAGCGGTCAAAGGCAAAAGCTGAAATAAGCAGTGAGTGCCTCAGAGCGCAGAGAGAGAATCATTAGTCAGTCATCAACGATCATTTGCAGGGCCGCCGAGTTCGCTTCAGAACGCAGAGATAGCCACCAACTCATACTTCGGCATTGGATGTTCCTTGTTCGATATTAGGTGTTCCAATACTCTCTGCTTGCGGTACGACTAAGGGCGAGAATAATCTCTTTGGAGCGGCGAGTTGAAGGTTTTGAAAAGAGGCTGAAAACGAGCACGGCAAAGCGAGACTCCGCAACCAGAATGCCGCCAAGTCCTCCTCGTGCTCAGACCCTGCCCAGAGGCTCGCTCAGAAGGCAAGTTCAACGGCGTGCCTTATTACCTCGTTTCTCTGGGTCAAGACCAAGGCCGGTCACGCCGACGGAGTTCACCGACGACTCGCCGGTGAGTCGGTCGTGTATTGGTCAGGCAGATCTCTTCTTATGGAGTCTCAGACAACACCGCCTTTATTCCAGCTCGAAGCGGCACCCGGCCTAACTTGAACGTCAGACTCTGAGATGTTCAGGGCCGGCCCTCCCTGCCGACCGGAAGCGCACCCGCTCGCAGAACGCGCCGCTAAGCCGACTGCTTACTTCAACTTCTTATGCTTTACATGTTTTTGATATGAAGGAGTTGTGCCGAAAAAACTCAAAGCGCTGTTGCTGCCAAATATATTATCCAGTATTTCTCCATAGTTTAAGAAATCATCGTTATAAACGTGTGCTCCGTCTGCTTTTTGCATTATCTTACAAATTCCGGGGTTGTTGTATTGTCCTGTCTCTTCATTTCTTGCCTTGATATTGCGTCTGCTCAGTAAGGCCAAGTCTTGAAGGTTTCCGGACTGCACATATCTCTCCTCTCCGGTGTCTGCGTCAATGATGGATTTGACTCCCAAAACATAAAGTACAAGTTCCAAGATGTTGTCGTCTTCATTGTATGTTCTTTGGGGCTCATGTACGTGTGTATCGTAATCAGCTGTTATCCCAAGATGCTTCCTGACTTTTAAGCCTCTAAATACTCTGTTAACTGCCTGTCTGTAGTTTAAGAAGTTCTTTTTGTGGCGGCGATGTCTTGTTTCAAATCGTGACATCAAATTAGCTAATTCCGGATTATTGTATTCTTTGGCTCTTATACTCTTGTATACAATATTGCCCCGGTGCAATAGAACCAGTCTGTCCGTCTTCTCCCTGGTTATTGTTACTGGTGTTCCTTCTTTATCAACAATGGGTTTTTCACCAAGAATATACTTGGCTAGTTCTTTGAGATCTTTTCTCTCTCTGTATAGTGGCCAACAATTCACGTGGCGATCATAATTTGCATTTATTCCAAGACGATTTTTTATTCCCTGATATGCCAGTACTCTGTCTACTGCTCCCCTGTAATCCAGATTACCGCAATCATCATAGTTGTCACTGTTGAATTCACGGAGCACTTCATAATGCTCAGGATTATTCAACTGTCTTGTTCTATTCTTACTCGTGACATTGTAGTAGCTCAACAAAGGCAGGTGCTTGAAATCTTCTATCCTTTGTCTCGAATGATTGCTACTATCTACGATGTGCTTGTCGCCCATCACACAGCTGAACAAGAATGTCAAACCTATTACCTCTGTTTCACGTGACCCTATAGTCAGTTGTTGCCTTATAAAGGACTCATATAGTAGTTCGTTGAATTGGGGAACGTCCCACCTCCTGTTGAACTTTTTGACTATTGAAGTTACAGACGTTATCATTTCGCCGTATCCAACCGGTGCCTGGAAAGTCCTGGCGGTGTGTTCAGCGACAGCCTTGTTTGTTCGGCTTTCCTTTCATAGCAGGGGCCAGGGAACATCGTCATCGGTGAACTTATCTCAAGGCGTATCATAGGGCCTTACTGTCAGAGTTCTCACCCAAAATCCGCCGAGGGCATACTTGCTACGTTTTGTCCCCCACAAGCGGCCAAACATCGTCTACCTGGAAATGCACAAGGTACTTATTTGAATCATCATAAAGGGCACAGATCTCCGGCTGTTTCCTTCTGAGCATTTCCACCAATGATGTGTTGGTTTCCTCCCGGATCTTGGTCAGATACAACCTTTTGCCGGTGTATCCTTCGCCTTGCTCTATGAACATGTAAGCAGCATGTGGATTGGATTTGAGGTTTTGGTGCGTCAATCGCTCCAGCATGACAAACGCGATGGTAGTTTCATCAATAACTTGAGGTTTAGCATAAATGGCAAGATCGACCATTCCGTCTGAATCAGCCGTGGCCAAAATGCCTCGACCTTGTACATTTTCAAAATAATCGGACAAACTCATTTCTAATCGCTCCCTGGGTTTAGCTGGTCTTCCTGATGACATTCTCTAACACTGGTGCATGCAGATACTTTAGTTTATTCCTGTTTGTAATGGCCTCTTTGACTGCAATAAACTTACCCTGTCAACATATCTGGTATACGGTGATATACTGAAGGCGGTTCAGTCTATTTGCTGAATCTCGTGAAACGTCTGTACCATCTGCAAGCCACATGTTGTCAACCGCCCGTTTGTTTGTCACTGATTATTCAGTATTGGCCTAGCTGGACCGCCAGCTCAGTCAATCTTGTGAGCCTCTGGGGTTTGACGTGGGGAGCGACGCTGCAGGCCGAGGACAGTATATATCCGCCGCCCGGCTTTCCGATCCTGATTCGCTCCTTCACAGCCTTCTCGAAGGTCTCGTCATCTGCGCCGAGCATCTCATTGACGGCATCCAGATTGCCTTTGAAAAAGAACCGCTCGCCGTACTTCGACTTTGCATCCTCCAGATTTACGGTCCCGAGCGGCGGCGGATCCAACGTGTCAATTCCGTCAACGCTGGTTTCGCTCATGAGGTCCAGTCGGTCACCGATCGCACCGCATGTATGTACATAAGATTTCGAGCCGTGTTGGCGTATCGCTCTGTATATCCGCTCTTCATAAGGCGCGACAAATTCTTCGTACATGGCGCGGCTGATAAACCCCGCCCCGGCGAAAGCGGAACTCACAAGGATTGCGTCCGGTTTGCACGCGGCATAGACCTCAGTCTGAGCAAGGACGATTCTCGAAAAAACGTCCAAAGCCTCATGACACATGCGAGGATCGTCGACCAGAGCCATGAGTGCCTGTTCGTAGCCGAATAACTCCATGAGATGTGTAAATGGAGAGAAGACCTCGACGTGGATCGATATATCCGGTGCAAGCTGCTGGACCTGCTGTAGCGCACTTGTAAACCACGCAGGATAAGCGGCCGGCTCACACAGGTCGGCCCGAGGGTCGATGTCCCAGAGTTCGGGCGCATGCCACGTGTTCCACAGGTAACCGCCCAGCCTGTACGTCCCGGGCTCATCGATGTCGACCGATCTATAATCCGCAAGTTCCAAGGGCTTTCGCCCAGGCAGATATGTCTGCGGGTTGTCGTCCGGTGGAAACATGGTTTCCAATCCGCATTTCCAGTGGAGGTGCTCGTTGGCATCGATTCTCTGACAGGATTCGAGATTATCTTTCCAGTCGAGCGGTCTGCCTGGGAGGTTTACCAGGATGCCGTCGAATCCGTATCTATGCTGCAATTCGACCAAAGCCGCAGCGAAACTTTCGCTGGCGAACCATATTTCCGAGGGCTTGTCGCTGCAATTCAGAAAGTAGTGACCTAGTGCAAGCTGGCACATGACGGGAATGCGGTCGGGCTCATCATGGTTCATTGCCGCTGCGATTCGTTGTTTTGGATTCATGCCTGCGCCTTATGAATCTATTGAGGTATGAAAGCCAATGAAGTTTGCACGGCAAAACCGCAGGTGCAACCCGAGCTGCTTTCAGGGATAAGGGCAAGGCCGCCGGCAGGGATGATATTTATCCAGCATCCCTGTCGGGTGCTGCTGGTGAGTCGCTGAGGTCCGCCGTCCGGCCCCAGGTCGTACATCCAGGGGTTACTGCCTCGCCAGAACAGCGCCTGAGCCGAGGCCGATACGCCGCCGCAGCCGTGTCCGCGCCGGTCGAATTCCCATCCTTCGATTCTCTCGCCGTTTTTCAAGTTGTACGCGTACGGCCACGCATAGACCGTATCGTCAATAATCGTTGGGTGGCGGTTGTATTCGCCATGCTCACCATCTGTGTTGAGGTTGGTGCCATGGTCCGCCTTCCATCGGAACTGGCCGGAATCGGCATCAAAAGCACGATAGTAATAGTGTACGATACCTTGGACAAGGCGAGAACCGCTAAGTAGAAGAATGTCTTTGGCGTAGTTCAAATACACTGGTTCCTCGAAGTCAGTTACATCGATTTTGTTCTTGAAGATCACCTTGCCGGTTCGCGTGTCCAGAGCGACGAGGTGCTGATCGCCTCCGTCGAACAATGTCTTGATCGGCATGCGTCCGAGTTTGTCCGATAGTGCCTTGAGGCTGTTCGTCTCCACAAAGTACATTCGTCCGCCGCCGATGCTAATCGTCGTGTTGATTACCAGCCCATCCTGATAGTCCCACAGCAGTCTCTGGCTCTTCTTGTCAAATGCGAAGATGTAATCACTGACAACCACTTTCATGTCCTGATTCCACAGGACGTCGTCAGCCTCATAGCTGGTCTCTGTGTAGGAAGCCCCTTTCCTGCGACCGCTTCCGAACAGAGTCTCGCCCGAGTAAGCGATGTAGCCCCACTCGCGGGGCTCAGACTCGATAAGCTGCGGCATTTCATACGTAACGGCGGACTGCCCCGTACTGACATGAAAGCCAAGGCATTTGTCCTGGGCCGCCACATATAGAAAACGGTCGTCGACGATCATATTGCTGGAATCAAGAAACACACCGAGCCGCCGTGAGTGGGGTATCTCGATTCTCCACTCGATCGTACCGTTGTAGGCGTCCACGGCGAAGACTACACAATCGCCAGGAACGAACAAACGGCCGTCCTTGTACAGGGGGGGGACGTTGCGGTGATGGCGATCGATCATCTCTCGCGGCCCGGGTCGACCGAACCATTGGAGTGCCATCTTGCCCTTTATGAGCGTATCACCGCTGCATGCTGAGTTGCCCGGTTCTGCGTACGTGTGCGTCCACTCGCCGGCGCCCTCCAGCGGCTTGCGTTTGGCCCAGGTCAGACGGATGTCACCTTCGCTGCGATGCTCCCAGTTGCTCAGAGATGAATGTATCGTCCTCGTTGAGTCCGACTCTTCGTGCGGCCGGATCATAGCGATGACACCGCCCGAAGGCCTAAGTACCCTCACTATTTCGTCCACCGAAGCAACGGCGGGGGCCCTATCCAAAACGATCAAATTTGCGACGTAGTTCGTATAGGGCATTGACTTGGGATCTCCATGATGGACAACCACTCTGCCACAGAGTCCCTCCCGGTCGATAGTACTGCGAGCGTCAGCTGCCTCATTAGCATCGTCTACAACGCAGACAATCTTCAGATCGCTCCTCGCTGCAAGTTCACATGCCAATCTTCCCCGGCTGCTGTCAAGTGCAAGGCAGTATCCTTTCTCGATTCCGGCTTGCTCAATTATCAGTTCTGCAGCTTGGGCGTACCGTTGTGTTTGACCATCGTCCGGATAAGCGTTGACGTCTGTCGTTGCCGCTATGACTTTCGCGTCATCTCTCACGCCGCTTCTAAAACAGTGTATTCGGCCTTCGTCGGTGCTAACGAAGAGTCCACCATTTACCACGCTCAGACCGTACGCTTTGCCATCAACCGAAGAACTCCAGACAATCTCACCGTCCTCGGCGCCGAATGCGGCTATCTCGTTATTTCCCCCTGCAAAAAGAACATCCCCTGCCATAATCATCGAGTACGGATACTTGCACTCGACTGTCCACAGGTAACAACCTTTCATTCTTCGGGACAACTCGCCCATCTGCGTAGTGAGATTGCGCATCTGGCCCTGCAACGGCCTTGCCCGGGCGGTATCTTTGCCCATCTTCCTGAGTTGATCCCTGATCTTGTCGTTTTGTCGCGCCAGAGCATTTCGCATTCTGGCCAGTTCAAGGTACCGCGCGCGGTTTAACGCGGAAAGCTCCTTGTCCGATTGCATGTATGCGGTGGAGCCGTTCACCAGCATTCTCACGCCACCGAACTTTGCTATTCTGTCTTTGGTGTCCACATCGGCCGCATCAAGCTCTTGCGACTGGCGGCCCGGCCCGGTCACGAGGACGTTCTCTGTCAGCAAGGCAAATGTTCCGCCTGCGCTGGGCAGCTCGCCCAACGGTCTGCCGTCGGTGCGGGCAAAAATCGCCGGGTTTGTTCGCCCCGTAGGGACGTACAACCGTTCGTCGGATGCGAGCATGTAACCCTGTGGAGATATGGCTATTTTGCGTTTCCATCTGACGGTTCCGTCTTCGGCGTTGAGTGCGGACAGAAATGTCCCCTGATTGGGGAACAGGCCGGCAGTGAAGTACAGGTCCCCCCCATCTACCAGCAGCCCAGTTCTTAGGGGCCAAACCGATATTATTCGTCCGTTGCCCGGAATCATACGATCGCCGTCGCCGGCCTTGTGCTTCCACAAAAGTGATCCGTCGTCGCGCGAGAGGCAGTAGACGTACCCATCGTCAGAGCCGACATACACCTTCTCGCCCGAGACAACCGGAGCCAGCCGGATGGGGCCCTCAGTAAAAAACGTCCAGTGCTGTCTGCCCGTGCGAGCGTCTAATGCGTAGACCTTGTCATCTGCGGATGAGCCGAAGAATATCATATCGCCGGCTCCGACGACGTGATAAGCCCTGTCGTAAGCCACTGTCGACCTAAGGTTGAACAGCCTGTGCCAATAGTCCTGTTCTGCCGGTCCCGGCCAGGCAGGCTGCGGCTTATTTGCTGTCTCGATGACCCATGATTTGCTCAGGGGCGGCTCCAGGCGTTCTGCGGTGACGCCGCTTCTGTTCCTGTCGTGCATAAAGGTGGGCCAATCCGCAGCCCGGGCAGGTTCCGGATTGACAAAAGCCGCCAGGACAATGAAGAATAGAGACACGTATTTGTACATTTACTACCTCCAGCTATAATGCACTTGTCGGCGGTCAGGATAACATATCAGGATCGAAAAATCCACCATATATTGCCCGCTGTTTGACGGCCATTCTTTGACCGGCTGAGCGCTGGCGGTTAGAATCACCTGCACTGGAAAGAAAAGCAAGAATTGATCTAAGGTGAAGGAGTATTGGCCAATGACCTCGTCATTGAGAATGATTGCGGTTGCGTCACTATGCGTTTTGTCTATCCTCGCCGCGTCCGTATCTGCACAGGAGCCCGAGTATATCAACATTGATTGTCGCCGTGAGCTGTTTGTGGACCGCTACTTGATTGCCGATCTCAACGGTGCGTGTCTGAGGCTGCATGAGCCTCGCGATGAAGGGCCCGTCCTCAAGTTCGACGAGCTTTGGGAAGGTCCATTCTGCGGGTATGTTACGGTCATTAAGGATTGGGACAAATACCGTTTCTACTACCGGGGTTTGCCCAAGGCGGGCAGGGACGGCAGCAGTTCAGAGACGACCTGTTATGCCGAATCCGCTGACGGGATCCACATCGTCAAACCGAAGCTCAATCTTTTTGCTGTACGCGGATCGAAAGCAAACAATGTCGTTTTGGCCGGCGCCGCGCCGGTCCATCACAATTTCAGCCCGTTTCTCGATACTGGGCCCGGCGTGCCGGAAGATCAACGTTTCAAGGCTCTGGGCGGAACGCAGAAGAGTGGTCTGATCGCATACGTCTCGCCCGACGGAATCCATTGGAGGGGCTTGCAGGAAGAACCTGTCTTTACGAAGGGACTGTTCGATTCTCAGAATGTCGCCTTTTGGTCCATGGCCGAGCAATGTTATCTGTGTTACTTCCGCACATGGACCGGCACCGGGTATGCCGGTTTTAGAAGCGTCAGTCGAACGACGTCGACGGATTTTCTCCACTGGAGTGATCCGCAACCGATGAGTTTCGGCGATACGCCCCGCGAGCACATCTACACCAACCAGACGCATCCCTATTTCCGAGCCTCTCACATCTACCTCGCCGTCGCCGCGAGATTCCTGCCAGGCAGGCAGGTACTCAGCGCCGAGCAGGCAAAAGAAGTGAACGTTAATCCCAACTACTTCAAGGACTGCTCCGACGCCGTCCTGATGACATCTCGCGGTGGCAACGTCTATGACCGAACCTTTATGGAAGGTTTTATTCGCCCCGGCGTTGGTCTGCAGAACTGGGTTTCCCGCTCAAACTATCCCGCTCTTAATGTCGTGCAAACCGGCCCCGATGAAATGTCACTCTATGTGCAGCACGATTATGCCCAGCCGAGCGCACATCTTCGCCGATATTCGCTTCGCCTTGATGGTTTTGCTTCAGTCAATGCCACTTACGCCGGCGGCAGCATGACCACAAAGGCGTTCATTTTCCGGGGAGAGGAACTGCTGCTCAACTTCGCCACCTCGGCCCCAGGTTTCATCCGCGTTGAAATCCAGAATGCCGAGGGTAAACCCATCGCCGGCTACTCTCGCGAGGACTGCCGCGAACTGATCGGCAATTACATCGAGCATCCCGTTTCCTGGCGAGGCCGGACCGATGTCAGCGCACTTGCCGGCAGGCCGATCAGGCTCCATTTTCTAATGAAGGACGCCGATTTGTATTCGATGCGGTTCAGGCCGCGTTACGAGTTTGCGCAGGCGGATAAACTTCCCGTCCAAAAGGGCCTTCCCGATCCTTTCACAATGTACGACGGCTCACGAGTCTCGAGTCCCGACGATTGGCGCAAGCAGCGCGGCTATCTCAAGGAGATGCTCGCCCACTATTTGTACGGGCACATGCCGCCCCGGCCCAAACGAATTAAGGTTGAAAAGGTCTCAGCCGCCATCTTCGATGACAACTCAGTTGAAGAGCACTACAAATTGACCATTTCCAGAAACGGCAAGAGCCTGTCACTGCGTATGGCTCTGGTGCGCCCCGCCAGGGAATTGCGCAGGCCGATCATCGTCAAAAACTGTTCGGTGCTTTTCGATCCGGATGCCCTGCCTGAAGGGCACGGGTCCAGAGCGACAGCTCAGAGGGACAGAAACGCCGCTCGGATGGCGACCGAGCGAGGCTATATTCTGTGCAAGTTCATCCGGACAGATGTCGCCGCTGACGAGAAGGATAACCGCTCGAGTGGTGTGTTTGCCTTGTATCCCGAGTACGATTGGGCGACTATCGCCGCGTGGGCCTGGGCACACCAGCTTGTTGTCGATGCACTAGACGAGTTGGGCTACGCCGACATGAACCGGATCGTCGCTACGGGTCACTCGCGCGGGGGTAAGACCGCGCTGTGCGCGGGCATCTATGACGAGAGAGTTGCAATCACGGCGCCGAACTCATCCGGCACCGGCGGTACGGGAAGCATGAGGTATTTCGAACCGGGTCAGCGCCCCCAGACAGTGTCATACCTTGTCAATGCGTTTGACTACTGGTTTGTGCAGAGACTTGCCGATTTTGCCGACGAGCCCGACAGGCTTCCTTTCGATTCACATTTTGCCAAGGCGCTGATCGCTCCGCGCGGCCTGATTAACTGTCACGCCCGGCAGGACTATTGGGCAAATCCATACGGTACGGAGCTTACCTATCGTGCGGCGCAGACCGTCTTTGACCGGCTCGGTGCAAGCGATAGTCAAGGCATCCACTGGCGGCAGGGCGGGCATGCCCAGAACGAAGAGGACTGGCAGGCCCTTCTGGATTTCGCCGATAGATTCTTCTTTGGCAAGAAAGTCGACCGTAGATTCGACACTCTGGCATATCCCGACGCAGAAGTACCCATGCCATGACAATTGCTGAATGAGGCACTTCGCAAGGGGAGACTCTTTCTTGTTGTCTGTGCCGCTTGATTGCTCTACAATGCCCGGACAGGACGCTATGAAAAAAGAGAGTCGAACACAAGCAAACCAGTTCATCGAGATGGCGACCAAACTTGGCGCCGACCATGCCGTAGCATTCAAGATCGACGATATCGTTTTTGACTCACGCACGATCCTAAAGTGCATGTTCGGCTGTGGCGACTGGGGCAGGGGACACACCTGTCCCTCGAGACCTGGATCGCTGAAACCGTGGGAGTACGAGAGAATATTCGAGAGATATTCATGGGGGATCATCGTCCATTCGACGAGCAAAAGCACCGCCCAGGAAGCCTCGTTTGCTATTGAGAGAGAAGCCTTCCTGATGGGCTATTATTTTGCGTTCTCACTTAGCGACTGCGCCTTGTGCAGTGAATGTGCAGGCTTTCGCAGCAGCGAGTGTGTCAACCCGAAGAAGGCGCGCCCGGCCTTTCACAGCGTGGGAATAGATGTATTCAAGACGGTCCACCGGTTCGAGCTGCCGTTGAAGACTCTGCGTGATGAGAATGAGCAGCAGAACTGGTATTCTGCTGTTTTCATCGAGTAAATGAGCGTGACATGAAATGGCGCGTGATAAACCAACAAATTTCTCTCCAGGTGGCCAGGAGCGCTTTGCGACCACGCACTGGAGTATGGTCCTCGCGGCCGGACGCAGCTCGTCGACGCGCCATGAGCCGGCGCTGAGCACGCTGTGCCAGACATATTGGTTTCCGCTTTACGCCTATCTGCGCCGCCACGGCCACGATGCCCACCAAGCCGCGGACTCCACCCAGGCCTTCTTTGCTCAGATGCTGGACAAGGATTATCTCAGGAAGGTCAAACCCAAGGGCGGCAAGTTTCGCTCCTTCCTGCTGACCGCACTGAAACATTTCGTCGCTAACGAGCGTGCCCGCGCTGCAGCGAAGAAGCGGGGCGGAGGCCGGTCAGTCATTTCTCTCGACTTTGCCAACGCCGAGACTCAGTACGCCCTCGAGCCGGCCGACGACTTGACCGCTGAGAGGCTCTTTGAGAAATCCTGGGCGCTGACTGTGCTGGAGCGGACCATGGAGCGGCTTGCCGCCGAGCTGGCGAGCAAGGGCAAACAGGAACTTTTTGACCATCTGAGAGTGTATTTGGCCGCCGAACCAAGTGCCATCCCCTACCGCGAGGTGGCAGCGGAACTGGGCATGACCGAAGGGGCCACAAGGGTCGCCGTTCATCGCCTGCGGAAGCGATGCGGTCAATTACTGCGCGATGAGATCGCCCAGACGGTGGCCGATGAAGAACAAATCGACGATGAAATCCGGGGGCTTTTCGCTGCTCTGGGTGGCTAAATCGCTCGCTTGCAGCCGCGAAGCGGGCAGGGTCATTTTGCCCAACATCCTGGTTATCTTGTATCTTGAGACAAAAAGCGGTAGATTCGATGTAACGTATCGGCCTTTTTGCTTAGGTAAAGACAGCAAGAGAGCAAAAGAAAGGATGTGTTATTATGGCCGAAGAAAAGAAATGTCAACAATGCGGCACCCAGTTGCCCGCTAATGCCCCCGGAGGCGTTTGCCCCAAATGTATCATGAAACTGGGACTGCCCACGAGCGTCGATCCTGAAAGACGCGCCGAACCGGACGGCCAGGCCGTTGTTCCGACAAGCGCCACGCCGCCCGGGGGATTCGTGCCGCCAGAGCCGGCGGAACTTGGCGAAAAGCTGCCCGGGCTCGAAATCATTGAGCTGTTGGGTCAGGGCGGGATGGGTGCCGTCTACAAGGCCCGGCAGAAACAGCTTGACCGGATCGTGGCGTTGAAGATTCTGCCGCCCGAGGTGGGCAAGGACCCGGCCTTCGCCGAGCGTTTCACTCGTGAGGCGCGTTCGCTTGCTAGGCTTAATCACCCGCACATAGTGACTCTTTACGAATTCGGCCAGTCAGACGACCTGTACTATTTCATCATGGAGTTTGTCGATGGCACAGACCTGCGACGCGTAATCCGCAAGGGCGATCTTGCCCCTAAGGAAGCCCTCAGCATCGTGCCTCAAATCTGCGAGGCGCTGCAATACGCCCACGAACAGGGAATTGTCCACCGCGATATCAAACCCGAGAACATACTGTTGGACAAGAGGGGGCGCGTGAAGATCGGCGACTTCGGGCTGGCCAAACTCCTGGACCGACCGGCGACGGCCTTTACGCTCACCCAGCCGCAACAGAGAATGGGTACGCCACACTACATGGCCCCCGAACAAATCGAGGGTGCGCATCAGGTCGATCATCGCGCGGACATCTATTCGCTCGGCGTGGTCTTCTACGAGATGCTCACGGGCAAGTTGCCGATCGGCCGGTTTGACCTGCCTTCCCAGAAGGTCCATGTCGATGTGCGCCTGGACGACGTTGTGCTCAGAAGCCTCGAACATGAACCCGAGCGGCGCTATCAAAACGTCAGTGAAATAAAGACCGACGTCGAAGTTATCGCCGTCGACGCCGCGCATCAGAAGCCCACTGGCGAGCCGACCGAGGCAGAACCGAAAGACGCCGAACAGTTCATCCTGTCGCAGCTTCCGGCTACACGGCTTGATGCGGTCAAGGCCTATCAGGCGAAAACCGGCGCCGGCCGCACCGAGGCGGCGCTAGCAGTTGATGCTATCGCACGCAAGCATGCTGTTCAGTTCACGCCCGTTCCGCTAAAGCTTGGGCGATTGCTGGCTGCAGTAGCCGCCCTGGTCGTTTACTACGTGCTGTACGCACTGTTCAGGCGATACGTCGAGCTCAGTCCGACTGTCGGCTGGTCAATCATAGCCCTTGCGATGGGCTGCATCTGTGTTTCCTTCAGTGTTGCGGCCTGGCGGTCTCGATCCATAGATAAGGGACGTCAATTCAGATTTCTTGCAGGATTCTTCCTGTTCCTGTTTCTGATCAATCCACTGCTCGTTCTTCTTTTGGAACCGACGCTGGTCCTCGCTCGCCTCTACAGCCTCTCGGGTGGCACGCCCGGTCCCCATGATGTGCTGTTCTTACGCCTTCTCAGCGGCGCGCTGATCGTCGGCGGACTGTACTGGCTTCTGCGGCTCTGGCTACAGTTTCGGGCCGGCCGAAAAATAACCACCGATGAGAAGATCAAACAAGTAAACACAAACAGCACGAGCAATATCGGTAGAATGAGTTTGATTCTGGCTATTGGAGGGGTGGTGCTGCCGATACTTGTTGCGCTGTTGCTGGCAATTGTCGAGTGGCTGGCAGATTTCGATCCACCTTACATGCTATGCGTGCTTCTTCTTGTCGCGCTTGAAATCGCTGCCTTGGTTACCGGAATCATCGGCAGGCATAGCGCATCCGGAAAAGCGGGGCTGACCATATCGGCGATACTGCTTGTATTGACGATGATTGGTGCTCCGTTTATTATGATCAGTTCAGTAGAGTCGACCGGCGGGAGAATGACTGAAAGAACAATGGTTCTCCCGGACGAGCCTGCGCCAGAGAAATAAAGCACTTTGTCTTCATTGCCTCACAAGTTAGAATGAGGGTATGAAAGAGAACAGATTTCAGCAAATGAAAGCGTTGTTGGTTCTTCTGGGGATGACGTTGGTTTGTCTTCCCGCCCTCGGAGCCGATACTGGTGAGGTCTTGGCAACCATCCGCGAAGCGGGCGCACACGCACCCCTACCGTGCAGAGTCTGGGTTACTGCCGGAGGAAAACGGCTCTTTCGGACCGAGTCCGAGTCATGTACATCGTACGCCGGGGACCGCAGCTTCTCATGTGATGGTCAGTTCGTCATGAAAGTCCCGGCCGGCAAGGTTCTGATCCACGTCGAGCGGGGCAAGGAGTACTGGCCCGTCGACAAAGAGATCGAGGTTGAAGAGGGCCGGACCGCTGAGGTCGAGATCATCCTGAAGCGATGGGTGTACATGCTTAAAGAGGGCTGGTACTCGGGTGATATTCACTGTCATTTCGGCCTAAACGATCTCAAGGTCCTCAAGCAACTGGCGCTGGCTGACGATGTGAACTTCGAGCCTATCCTGACTCTGTGGAATCATCAAAGCCCCATGCCACCGGGTGGGGTGTGGCCCGACTGGGCGGAGGGATCGAGTGTTTACGCCGATGAGACGCATCTGGTGACGTTGCGCAACCAGGAGATCGAGCGCATAGGCGGTGATGCGTTCGAGTCCGTGGGCGCTTTGCTGATGATGGGGCTGACCAAACCTGTCGAAATGCCGCCGCGAGGCAGCCGATACCCGTGCGATGCCGTTTTGGGCCGGATTGCAAAGAAGAGTTCCCCGCGGTGTATCATCGACACCGACAAGCCGATCTGGGGCGAGAACGTCGTCGGAGTTGCTTTGGGCCTGTTCGATTCGGTCCAGGTCTGTCACAATCACTACCACAGGGAACAGACCCTTCAGAATGGGCGCCTGGGCTGGGGAATGGCCGATGCAAAGAACGGC
>Ga0209536_100002959_pt1 | contig 27517 bp, 25 predicted proteins | sample DeeMarSeWOR28_12_FD_187461 | JGI IMG/M metagenome (GOLD analysis project Ga0209536, IMG submission 187461) | Marine sediment microbial communities from White Oak River estuary, North Carolina - WOR-2-8_12 (SPAdes) (version 2) | ecosystem: Environmental > Aquatic > Marine > Intertidal zone >... | reverse complement strand
CGCTGCTCCATAAATTCAGTAAACACCCCTGCTGAGTAAGCGTCTTTCCATTTTTCATCCATTTCGTTTAATATTCTATCCCTCATCGATCTTCCGCTCCAAAGGGGAATTATCTTTTCTGCATGGTAATTTCTGGTTCCTTCACTCACCTTAAACGAAACCTTCTCACGGTCATTAAGAATAGTAAAATCTTCGAGACTGTGAGTACATAGCTCAGGATAAGTCGGCGTGGCTTTTGGCGAGGGTCCTCTTTCACCTACAATTAATTCATTTTCTCCGATAAACAATTCTTTATGTTCCAGTATGTATTTAAATGCTTTGGCCCGTGCAACTGGTATTGAACATTTTTCGGCATCACCACTGGAATAAAATTCAGTTAGCAGCCGGGCACGTTCAATTGAAATTGTTTCTTCAGTTGAAAGACTCTGTTCACGGAGTTTTTCAATACGTTCATTCATTTTAACCACCGATCTTGACTTTGCATTTTAACTCGTTAAAAAATTTTTTTATGTTCTCTAAATTAGTTGAATCAGGGGATTCAGCATCAATCATTTTATTTTCCATTCTATATTTAGCATACTTGCCTTCACCGGCACGATGAAAAGGCAGCAGGTTAATTTCAATTAAGTTTTTTAGATATGAAATAAAACCGCGAATAGCAAGCAGATTATCCTTTGTATCGGTGATTTCCGGCACAACCGGGAAGCGGACAATAATTTTCTTCCCAAGCTGATCCAGATTAACAAGATTCTTGAGAATTAACTGATTGGATACCCCCGTGTATTTTTCATGTTCCTCATCATTCATTAATTTCAGGTCATATAAAAAGAGATCAGCATAAGGGGCAATTTCATTTATAATTTCTGAAGATGCATAACCGCAGGTATCAATAACAGAGTGAATTCCATTTGATTTGCATTCTTTTAAGGTCTTGATAAGAAATTCCGGTTGCATTAACGGTTCACCACCGGAAAACGTAACTCCACCTGATGATTCATCGTAAAACACCCTGTCCTTTATTATTTCATTTAATAATTCATCAACTGAAATCTCTTTCCCGATTTCATCTTTCTCCATTGAAAAGGATTGATCGAATCCCCGTCTTAAATTGCAACCGTCAAATTTTTCAGGAAGAATTTTATGACTTTCAGGATTATGGCACCACCAGCAGCGGAGAGGACAGCCTTTAAAGAAGACAGTTGTACGTATCCCTGGTCCATCATGAATTGCAAACCGTTGGATATTAAAGATTATACCACTTTTAGAGTTGCCTGGCATTCTTAAAATATGTTTAGATAAAAGATATTAGATTAAAAAATCCTATGTATTCAGAAATTGCAGAATTTAAAGACGGGGACAAAAACTATTTAACTCGTACACCCGTAGGGATTCGAACCCCAAACCTTCTGATCCGTAGTCAGATGCTCTATCCAATTGAGCTACGGGTGCATATAATTTATTGCTTCTTGCTGTGATTTTTAATGCAATTTAGAACCTCAAATACTCAACTCATATACACACTATATATACATACATATACACGCTTAGAAAATTAGTAATGCTAATATATACTATTCTGGACTCTGAATAAAGAATCTTTATTCTGCTTCAATAAATAATGCTTAAAAAGTCAATTGACAATTTTATTATATACTATTCCTAAAATGTCATTAACATTACTTAGCTGTGAAATTATAAAAACTCTTTGTTGAGTGGATTGTTTTTTGCTTAGAATTGAAATTGGAATTAGTACTAAATTAGCTGAAAGATTTATTACTTGCCAAACATCAACCATTTATTGATTTTTTAATATATTAAGTTTAGTTTTCTTCTGGTCTTAACAATGGGAGATTGTTATGAAGTATATATTAACCTCTGCCTTGTTTTTTATTTTTTCAATTTCAATTTATCCTCAATGGACTCCTCAAAATTCCGGTACGAACCAAGAAATTAAAAACTTATATTTTCTCAACGAAAATCTTGGCTGGGTCTGTGGGGATGATGGGACTATATTGAAAACGATTAATGGGGGTATTGATTGGATTTCTCAGAATATAAGTACTCTTGATAACGTTCACGATATTTTCTTTAGTGATTCAATAACTGGATGGGCAGTATTATTCGAATTTTATCCCTATCGTCACGCGAGCATAATTCATACAACGAACAGCGGGGATAGCTGGAATGTTCAGTTGAGTATTAACGACTACACCCTACACTCCATTCACTTTACAGATGAAAATAACGGATGGACTGCAGGCAGTAATGGAATTGTATTTCATACCACCAATGGAGGCGGTAACTGGTACCAGCAATATCCACCAACCGGTGGCGGTTGGTTGTGGCCAATATTCTTCCTTGATGAAAATGTAGGTTGGACAGCTGGTGATCCATTATTTGGCGTATTCAAGTCTACTAACGGAGGTAATAGTTGGCAGTCGTATCCCATTTCCGTGAATGAACGAATTTATTCACTGATTTTTCTAGATTATCTTACTGGCTGGGTAGCTGCTGCACACGGAGGAATTGCAAAGAGTACCGATGGTGGAATTACTTGGGAGAATGTGCAGAGTGGAACATCACAGTATTTGAGAGATATATTTTTTATTGATTTCAATAAGGGCTGGTGTGTTGGTCACAATGGTACAATTATACATACAACAAATGGTGGTATCAGTTGGAATTCTCAGGCGAGTAATACTGATTCAGATTTACGTTCTGTTCAATTTATAAATGATCACATTGGATGGGCTGTTGGCACAGATGGAGTGATATTAAAATATGATACTGACTTAAGTTTTATCAATCTTATTTCCCCAAATGGTGGTGAAATTCTTACATCTGGTTCAACATATTTTATAGAATGGGGTAGTCAAAATGTAGTAGATGTGACTATAGAATATTCTACTGATAATGGAAATAACTGGATTTCAATTGTCGACTCAATCGTTTCTGCTGGAATTTATGAATGGACAATACCTAACACATTAACTACAGAAGGAAGAGTAAGAATCTCAGATCTATCAGATCCAAATACTTATGATATTAGTGATGGCAGTTTTACAATTCAATCCTCAAAAATCATTATGGTGGTAAGTCCCAATGGAGGAGAAATACTTGAAGGCGGAAGTAATTATGAAATCCTTTGGAGTAGTAATGATGTTGAGTATGTAAAATTAGAATATTCAATCAATAATGGAGTAAATTGGAATTTGATTACCGATAGTATTGGAAGTACGGGTATTTACTTATGGAGTGTACCTAACGTTTTAACTACACAGGCAAGGATTAAAATTTCTGACGTGAACATATCTTCAATTTATGATATTAGTGATGAACCATTTAGGATAAATTACATTGTTGGTGTCAAAGAGGATGATGCGGTAGAGACATTTAACTTAGAGCAAAACTTCCCAAATCCATTCAATCCAATGACCACAGTCAAATACCAAATTCCAGAGAAAAGTCTGGTGACAGTCAAGGTATATGATGTATTAGGAAATGAAATAGAAACATTAGTAAACGAGGGAAAAAAGTCCGGCTCCTATGAGATAACCTGGTATGCAGAGGGATTACCAAGCGGCGTATATTTCTATCAATTGAAAGCTGGTAGCTATATCGAGACTAAAAAGATGCTGCTGATGAAATAGGATTGAATAAATGATTGTTATATTACCCCTGTTAATAAAGGCCTTCCTGAAGGTAGACAGGTGAGTGGGGGTATTTTTGTTTCAGAAGATTAAAAACCGTTTGTTAGATTAGCAGATAAAAATGATTTTTTGAAAAAAGATTAATTTACAATCATTTAATATTGATAACCTGTTTTAGAAGTGCAGTTGTTAGCCTGAAACCAACTTACTAATTCTAACAAAGAACTTTTCATATTTCAGTAGGTAATGCTAATGAAAGTATTTAATATCCCAATTCTACTAATTCTGATTTTACTTTTCACACACAGTATATTGGGGCAGAGTGAAAATCGTTTTTTAATATGTTGCAATTATAATTTTGGTGAAAATATTTCTGTAAGTAATAAAAAATCACTTGTGAGTTTAGTTGAAAAAGAACTGACAAAATTGGGCGATACAAAACTTATTTCCCAAGACGAATATGAAAAGACAATTGGAGCATTCCGTTTAGACATTAATTTGCTGCAAATTGACGATAAAAATAGTGAACGTCTTGGTTATGTAACTTTCACGATCTATTTACGAAAATCATTTTTTGAAACCGGTTTAAATACCTATTTAGGGAAATATTATGCTATTCAAAATGATTTTAGAACTGGGATTTCATCAATGGTTGCTCATTTTAACAAAATAATATTAAAACCTTTAAGATAGAATTCTATGTATCGGAAATCTGATTAATAATCAGCTGAAAATATTTATGAATACTCCATTTTTTTATTTGATAATGTTATTGATAACTAAAAGGGGATGTAATTGCGTATCTTAAATCTCTTAAAAAAACGGTCTGGTTAGTTGCTTTATATTTTGTCTGATTAGCTATACTTATCTGGACTTTTATTGATGTTAACATATGCTGCAGTCCAGGATTTTGATTATTTCCATTTAAATACAAATACATCTTTTCAACATCTGATAAACAATTTAATATATTAGAGTTAGCTTAATTTTTTCATATTTTTGAACCAAAAGCTCATTCTGCTTTGTCATCAGACTATTAATTTACCGAGCAGGGAATGAATCCATAAATCAATTGAGAGGAATTTAAATGTTCAAGGGAGTGGGTACGGCACTAATAACACCATTTAAACTGGATCAGTTGGTTGATCTTGATTCACTCAAAAAAATAGTACAGCATCAGCTCGAAAGAGGAATTGATGCATTAGTGGTCCTTGGCACTACCGGTGAAACACCTGTAATTGACTATGATGAAAGAAGAAAATTGATATCTGTGGTTGTCGAAGAAGCCACTGGAAAAGTACCTGTAATAGTTGGAACCGGAACAAACAATACAAAAAAAGTAATTGAAAATAACAAACAGGCGGAGGACTTGAAGGCTGATGGTTTGTTGATCGTTAATCCTTATTACAATAAAGGAACACAGGAGAGTCTGATTGAACATTATAAAGCAATTTCAGATAAAACGCATTTACCAATTATTGTATATAACGTTCCTTCGCGCACAGGAATGAACATATTGCCGGAGACTGCAGTCAAAATTCATAAGGAATGTAAAAACGTTGTGGCAATAAAAGAAGCCAGTGGAAATATTTCACAGATCGCTCATCTGATTTCAATTAAACCTGATTCATTTTCGGTTCTTTCAGGCAACGATGATCAGACATTGGCAATAATGGCTTTGGGAGGCGATGGCGTAATCTCCGTTTTTTCAAATCCATATCCAACTGAGATGAAAAAAATTACCGATGCTGTTTTAAAGAAGAATCTTGCAATGGCTCAAAAATATAACAAGCAATACCTGTCAATGATGAATGCTTTGTTTATTGAAACGAGTCCGGCTCCCGTAAAATATATAATGAACAAATTAGGATTTTGTGAAAACATTTTACGGCTTCCATTGACTAAGGCAACATCAAAGGCTGAGTCGGTTCTTGATATTGAATTTGAAAAGATGAGTAAAGGATAATATCATGCAATACGGTTTAATTGGTGCATCCGGCAAGCTTGGAAAAGAAGTCATTAATGTTTTTACTGACAAAAACCACGAGCTTGTTTTTACATATGATTTGCAGGGAGAATGGATACAGTCACAACCGGCGATACTGATTGACTGCTCGCTTCCTGAGGCATTTAATAAAGTGATTGAATTGGGTGATCAGTTTAAAATTCCACTGATTATTGCCACTACCGGATTAACCGAGAAAAACCTGGAAGATTTAAAAAGTCTTTCCCAAAAAAAATCTGTAGTCCAGAGTTATAATTTTTCTGTAGGAATACAAGTGCTCCTGCAGTTAACAAAAAAAGCAAATGAGCTTTTAGCTGATTGGGATGTTGAAATAAGCGAAACACATCATCGCTTCAAAAAAGATAAACCATCCGGTACAGCAAAAATGTTGCAGGAGATATTTCAAGATAAAAAGGTAAATACCTCTTCATTCAGATTAGGTAATGTCCCGGGTGATCATTCAATCAGTTTTGCCGGATTGGGAGAAGTTATTACACTTGAGCACCGGGCACTTTCCCGAAGAACATTTGCAGAAGGTATTTTACTAGCAGCGGAATTTGCCCTTAAAAAGGAAAACGGATTTTATTCATTCACTGATGTTGTTTTTAATAAATAGAAAAAGCGTAATTTAAATCCCGATTTATTGGGAGAAGAATCTCGCGAATTATAATTAGATTCTTCAGTCATCCGGCAGTTGCCGGACTCCTTCAGAATGACTGATTAAAATAAATATTAAAAAATTTTTAACTTCAATAATGGATTCATACGAAGTAATTAGAAGAATTTCCGAAGCAAAGAAAAAAACTCCTGCGAAAGTCTATTTACAGGGTAAGTTAGATAAAATAGATTTGGGTGACTTTGATTTTTATGGTTCATCTGTATCCGGAATTCTTTTCTGCGAGTATTCAGAGCTGCAAGAGTTCTTAGAAAAGAATAAAAAGTTTATTACCAAATATAGAATCGAAATAGACCGTCGAAACTCTGCTATACCCATGGCTGATCTTACAAAATATAACTGCCGGATTGAACCTGGTGCGATCATTCGTGATATGGTGGAAATAGGAGACCATTGTGTAATAATGATGGGTGCGGTTTTGAACATTGGCGCTGTGATTGGTGAAAGGACAATGATTGATATGAATGTCGTCGTTGGCGGCAGAGCAATAGTTGGAAAGAACTGTCATATAGGAGCGGGAACAGTCTTAGCCGGAGTAATAGAACCGCCAAGTGCTGATCCGGTGATTATTGAAGATGATGTTATGACCGGAGCAAATGTGGTTATTCTTGAAGGGGTCAGAGTCGGGAAAGGTGCAGTAATTGCTGCTGGTTCTGTTGTTATAAAAGATGTTGAACCTTATTCTGTTATGGTTGGTATTCCCGCAAAGCTTTTAAAGAAAGTTGATGATAAAACTAAAAGTAAAACTCAGTTGATGGAGGAGTTGAGGAAACTGTGATTTCGTTCAGCGTTAATCGGTTATGAAGCCCTATCGTAAAACGTAATCGTGAATCATAGTTTAAAAATAATCTCAAAATGATGCGGGTTTCATCACCATAACCAATACGTGTTATTTCTCTGAGAAAAATATGGAATTAATAGTTCAAAAATACGGTGGCAGCAGCGTTGCGGATATTGAAAAGCTGAAAAAAATTGCAGAGATGATTGCTGCAGCTAAAAATGCAGGAAGTGAAGTGGTTGCAGTGGTTTCCGCCATGGGAAAGACCACTAATTCATTAATTGAAATGGCAAAGGAAATTTCACCAAATCCTGCACGAAGAGAAATGGATATGCTCCTGAGTACCGGTGAAAGAACCACTATGGCTCTTCTATGTATTGCCTTAAACGAATTAGGAGTCGAAGCAATTTCATTAACCGGCTCCCAGGCAGGAATTATTACTAATGACAGGCATAATGATGCGAGGGTTATAGAGGTAAGACCTGTTAGAGTACAGGATGAACTTGAGAAGGGTAAAGTCGTTGTAATTGGTGGATTTCAGGGTGTTAGTTATAAGCGGGATATAACTACTTTAGGCAGAGGCGGATCGGATACTTCAGCGGTTGCACTGGCTGCGGCGTTAAATGCTGAACGGTGTGAGATTTATTCTGATGTGGATGGAGTCTATACTACTGATCCAAATATTGTAGAAGATGCAAAGCATCTTCCTGAAATTTCTTATCAGCAAATTCAGGAAATGGCAGAAGCGGGAGCAAAGGTTCTAAACGCGCAAGCCGTTCAATTTGCTAAAGAAGCAAAGATAGCATTATATGCACGGAGTACTTTTAAACCGGGTAAAGAAACTATCATTAAGAATATTTCCAAAAATGAATTAAGCGGCGTTCTTGCGGTTGTTTATGAAAAGGAAATTATCCGTATTTACGTGCATGATTCGGATAAAATTGAATGGATTTTGAATTATCTTGAAGAAAGTCAGATACCTGTAAAGGAATTTCAGCAAACCGGACTTGCCGGAGATGCAGGTTTTAAATGTTCTTTTATCGTTTCAACAACGAATGTGTATGATTGGGAAAAGGTGAAACAAACTTTGGAAGACAATTTAAGGGAAGGTATTTACATAAATGAAAGCCTTGGAGCTTTATCTTTAATAGGAGAAGGATTTAGCAGGAATAATAATGTTCTTCTTGATACTTTCAATCTGCTTCAAAAGAATAACATAAACTTTTACGGTGTGAATACAACCTCATTTCGAATTTCAATTCTTATTGAAAGAGACTTGCTTGAAGAAGCCGTTAAAGTCTGCAATGATTTTTGGATTGCTTAAGTTAATCTGCGAATTTTTAATGTAAACTCACCTGATAAAATAGTATTTCTTTTTAATCAGAATTCAAACGATATTTCCCGCTTCATTATAAGACTTTTTTTGATGTTATATTGTTTAAGTTAATTATTAAGAGAATTTTTTGAAAATCATAATTGATAAATCTCGTTAAAATATTATCCCTTATTAGTATCATTTCATTTTTTTCCATTGCTCAGGAAAGGAGGTTTGAAAATTTCCCGGGTGGAAGTATCACAGGTCGGGTAATTGATTCCTCCACAAAGCACGTCATTGAATATGCGAACGTAGTTGTTTTCTCTCCAAAAGATTCATCAATGGTAACAGGTGGTGTCACCGATAAAGATGGGATGTTCAATTTAAATATTCAGCGACCGGGTAACTTTTACATTGAGTTCAGGTTCATTGGATATGATACTGAAACTATAGAAACAGAAATAAAGCCTGGAAGTTTGAATGTCGATCTGGGCGAAATATCTATTCACCCATCATCAGTGCTATTAGAAAATGTTATTGTGGAAGGTAACAGAGCCCCCGTCACATATCAAATAGATAAAAAAATTGTCGATCCGGATCAAATGCAAACTGTAATTTCGGGTAATGCTGCTGATGTGCTTGCAAATGTCCCCTCGGTTCAGGTAGATATTGAGGGAAACGTCAGCCTTAGAGGAAGCCAGAGTTTTACAGTATTAATTGATGGAAGACCTTCAGTTCTGGATGCACAAGATGCTTTACAACAAGTCGCTGCAAGTTCAATCGATAAAATTGAAATAATAACAAATCCATCCGCAAAATATGATCCGGAAGGAACTGCTGGAATTATCAACATCATCTTAATAAAGAATTTGAGTTCGGGGTGGAATGGGATTGTAAATGCAAATGCCGGTATGCACGATAGTTACGGAGGAGACTTTTTAATTAACTACCAATCGAACGGAATAAAAACAAATATTGGATTTGATTACGATCGAAGATTTTATCCCGGCGACCGAACACAAAATAACATCTACTTTTTAGAAAACAATACTTCTACAATCAACTCAATTGGTAAAATTAACAGAGGCAGAGTGAGGTACGAAGGCAGGGGAGGAATAGAGTTTTCGTTGGGTGCTACTGATTTGCTGAGTTTTGGTGCAAGAGTTGGTTACAGAGATGGTCAACGTAAAGCAGATCAGAATTACACCCAGTTTTCCGAACTCGAACCCGAAGAATTTAACTATTCCGGGAAAAGTGAAAGGGGTCGTTCCGGAACATATTATTCGTTGAATGCAAACTATGCTCATTATTTTGGAGGGGAAAATCACCAGCTTTTGGGAGAACTTTTTTTCAGTAATAGCAATTCTGATGAAATTACAACCACATCTGAGTTTGATAATGGAATGCAGTTTAGCGGTAGAGAGACAAAAGAGTTCGGACCTTCAAGTGATTTTAGAGGCAAGCTCGATTATACATTGCCATTTTCTGAGTTCAGTAAATTTGAAGCTGGTTATCAGGGGGAAGTTGATATATCTGATGAAAATAATGAATTATTTGAGTTCAATCCTGAAAACGGAGAGTATGAATTTCAATCTGAGTTCAGTAACATAAATCAATACACCAGAAGCGAGCATGCGCTTTATTCAATCTATTCAAACAAAATATGGGAAATTCTATTCCAGGGGGGATTGAGAGCCGAATACACATATCGCACAATAAAGGTACCGACACAGAATCAATCATTTAATCTTGATAGAATTGATTATTTCCCAAGTCTTCACACATCGTATAAATTTTCAGAAGCTTCTTCAATCATGGCTAGTTACTCGCGAAGGATTGAAAGACCACGCGGCTGGGCTTTAGAGCCTTTCCCGACCTGGATTGATGCTAATAACGTGAGAATAGGTAATCCTGATCTTCAACCTGAATTTATAGATTCTTATGAAACAGGAATTCAAACAAATTTGGGTGAGACTTCTGTTACTTCTGAAGTTTACTATAGAATAACTAAAAATAAGATAGAGTTTATTCGTACAGTTATAGATGAAGATGTTACTCAGACCACTTTTGAAAATGTTGGGAAAGACTACTCTCTTGGTGCCGAAGTGATGTTTAATTTTAATCTTTTCGAGATCTGGAATATAAATCTTATGGGTAATGTTTTTAATTATCTTGTTGAAGGTGTGCTTTATGATAAACAGTTTTCAAGAACCAGTTTTAACTGGCAGACGCGTTTCAATAATACCCTTAAACTCTGGAGCTCAACACAAATACAGTTTAATTTAAATTATAACAGTCCATCTGTTTCCGCTCAGGGCAGATGGGAGGGTTCCTTAAGATCTGATTTATCTGTAAGACATGAAATAATTAAAAATGTTCTTGCCGCAACTTTGCAAATAAGAGATGTGTTCGGAACAACTAAAAGGGAATTTACATCTCAAGGTGAAAATTTTTATAATTATAATCAGTATGATTTCGAATCACCAACTGTAATGTTAAATATACGCTACACTTTTAACAATTATAAACCAAAACGCGAAGGCAGGAATGGAGAGAGCGGAGATTTTGAGGGAGGTGAGGAATTTTAAATAAAAGTCACACTCCTGACATATCCTCAAAGGGGAGAGGAACCATTTAAATTTCATTGAATTCTATATAGCATCACCGAATAAGGATCATCTTCTTAATTTCAGAATATTTTTCTGTTACTAATTTATAAAAATAGAAACCTGAACTTTGATCTTTTGCATCCCATTGAAACGAATAACTTCCTGCCGGTAAATTTTCGTTTACCAACTCATCTACCACCTGTCCGATTACATTAAAAACCTTCAACGATACGTTTCCTTGAACAGGGATGGAAAATGAAATGCTTGTCATTGAATTAAATGGATTGGGGAAGTTTTGTTCAAGTTTAAACGACTCAGGTGTGACTGTCCCCGCATCATCAGCACTTGATGCCTCATCATCACGGACTAATCTCACAAAATTGTATATGCGAATCACATCTCCCTGGGGACCAAAACCGTGCGGATAATTATTTGGATCGCCTTGTTTGGGATCACTTCGCTGAGCTCCTGCTCCATGCACATCCATTAAAATATAGTTTCCTGAATTTGGTGGAATTTCCATAAAACCAAGCGCTTCACCAAATGCTAAATATACAGCTTTGGTGAATTGCTGACCGGCAGGACCATCAGCATGTGTGGTACCTGTCCAGTAAAAAGGATAATTAGTTTCACCACCTTCATCTATAATAGGAGTTACATCGAATACCGGATCAATTGCTGCTGAGTTGGTAGTCTGGGGTGATCTAGTGTAATCTACAATACTTTGTAATTCTTTTGCATTCGGTAAACGCCAATCGTCATAACCGAGAAAATTTTCCTGATTTTTCTGATAAACCCAGTCAAATGCATCTTCCCAGTTTAAGCCTGCCCCGTTATCAGACTTGGTCCACATCAGGTTGGTAGAAATATCAGTTACTGTTCCATCTCCATTATGGACAAAGTTGTTCATACCGTAGGTTGTATCGCCTCGTACAAACCGTACTTCAAATAATTTATCACCACTACCCGGCATGGTTGTGCCATAACCTTTTATTCTTCCGTCAGCAAAATTCACTCCGAAGACTGTAAAGTCTCCGTTCATAGTTGTTCCGACATATTCAGTGCCGGATATATACTGTGCATCAATAAAACGCTCTCCAATCGTCTCATCACCATATCTGAATTCAAAGTAATTAGTATCTAAGAAAGGAATCGATTCCTCCGCCGTTGTACCCGTCACGCCTCTAAAATCTATAATTGAATAAAGTTCTTTAATGCCGGGTAGTCTCCAATCTTCTTCTCCGTTAATTGAAAAAGTATCAGCAGCTGCTAAAGCATCTTCATAGGTAAATTTATTTTCAAATAAAAACCCCTGCCAGATTAATCCTGTATTTAAATCTGTTACTGTTCCGTCTCCATTATCCTGAAAGGAAAATTGGATACCATTCTGCTGAGAGTCCTGCCCGTAGAAAGGTTCACCTGGTTGGGGACAGGATATTACAATCAATGTATCATAGCATAAATCCTGACCGGTATCAATGATTGGATATTGCTGTGGGTGAGAAGTTGTAAAATTAACGATAATAAATAAAATTATGATGAGTTTCATTTTAGTCATTTTAAAATCTCCTATATCAGACTTAGACATACTATTTCTACAATAAGTTTAAACAATTAAATAATTTTATTTGTTAAATTAGAAATAAGTGCATTGAAAATATTTTACACTTGAGATTATAAATCAATATGAGTATTTCTCCAATCCAACTACGTCACCAATTACACCGGCATCCCGAATTAGCTTTTGAGGAATTTGAAACGACTAGCACAATAATACGGAGTATTAAAGATATTGATGGAAGTGATAAATTGAAATTACATACTCCAATGGATACAGGAATATTGGTTGAATATAAAATGAATGATGATGATTACTTATTATTCCGTGCTGACATAGATGCTCTTCCGATTATAGAAGAAAATGAAATTGATTTTAAATCAACAAATGATTTTATGCACGCCTGCGGACATGATGTTCACACATCAATTCTCTATTCTTTTTTGATTGATGTTTTAGAAAAGAAACCCGATAAAAATATTTTATTTCTTTTCCAGCCCGCTGAAGAAGCAGGCGGAGGAGCGATGAAGTTTTATAGTACGGATGTTTTCGATCAATTTAAAATCAGAAATGCTTTTGCTTTACACGTAACAGATGAATATTCGTTGGGAACAGTAGCATCGACTCCCGGAGTGTTGTTTGCATCGGCACTGGAAATTGACATTGAGTTTATGGGCGAAAGCGCACACGTTGCGTTTAGAAATGAAGGTAAAAATGCTTTTAACGCCTTAAGAATATTTTTAGATGAAGTTGAGGGGTTAGAAATTGAATATGGGGAATCTATTCTTTTAGGTTTGGGAAAATTTAAAGCTGGTTCAGTTAGGAACATAACTCCCGGAAGAGCAAAAATTGAAGGCTCAATACGTGGACTAAGTGTAAAAGTAATCGAAGAATTTTATACAAAGATGGAATCTGTTCTTTCAAATGTAAAAAGTGAAACTGGAGTTGATTTTAGTATTGTTCGCGGTGCACAGTACCCGGAAGTGATTGTAGATGAAAATATGTATACTAAAATTCAATCCCTTCTTTCCAGTGAAAACAAATTTATAGATTGCGGAATGAAAATGACCGGTGAAGATTTTGGTTTCTTCTCACAGAAGTGGCCATCATTTATGTTCTGGCTGGGAACATCAAAAGGGGAGAAGTACGGATTGCATAATCCTAAATTTTTACCTCCTGATGAAGTAATTGAGATTGGGAAAAAGATCTTAGTTAAAATTTTGATAAATATATAAAGTATTGATTTTCTTTATTTCAGTAACGATTTTTTTATAAATAAGAAAACAAAATCATATTTCAATTGCCTGTGCCGCAGGTCACCTCCTTAACCTTACTTTTCAACTGATTTACAATATTCTGTATTGACTATTTAAGACTTTTAATGGCATATTTTATGAGATATTTAATTAAAAAAAAATTAGTTATGTATAAAATCCTGTCAGCAAAATTCATTGCACCAGATATTAAACACTTTTCAATTGAAGCACCAAAAATTGCTTCTAAACGTAAAGCAGGGCAGTTTGTAATTGTTCGCATAAATGATTTCGGCGAAAGGATTCCTTTGACTATTGCAGATTCAAATACGGAAAGAGGAACGATAGATTTAATAGTACAGGGGATTGGTAAAACCACAAAAGAACTTAACACGCTGGGAGCGGAAGATTACATCCTTGATGTAGTAGGTCCATTGGGAAAACCTTCGCACATCGAAAATTTTGGAACCGCAGTAAGTATTGGCGGTGGCGTTGGCACCGCTATCGCTTATCCTACTGCTGTCGCATTGAAGGATGCCGGTAATCATACCATTTCTATTATCGGGGGAAGGACAAGAGAGCACGTTATTCTGGAAGATGAAATGAAAATAGTATGCGATGAAGTATATGTTACGACAGATGACGGGAGCTATGGAATGCACGGTTTTGTTACGGATCAATTGAAAGAACTAATTAAGGAAAGAAAGATTGATTTCGTTTTAGCGATTGGACCTATTCCGATGATGAAAGCCGTTGCAGATGTAACCCGGGATAGAGAAATTCAAACCGTTGTAAGTTTAAATCCAATAATGGTAGATGGAACCGGAATGTGCGGTGGATGCAGAGCGACTGTTGATGATAAAACAGTTTTTGTTTGTGTGGATGGACCTGAGTTTGATGCACATAAAGTTGATTTTGAAACATTAATGAGAAGAAACAGAACCTATCTGGACTTTGAAAAAAGAGCATTGCAGGAGCATGAATGCAAGCTGGAAAAACAGCAATTACAAAACACTGGGTAAAAACAAACCCGATTTCTTAAAGAAATCAGGTTTGTAACTGGAGATAAAATGACTGAGAAAATAACAAATAAAGAAAGAATGAAAATTCCTCGGCAGGTAATGCCCGAACAGAATCCCGCTGAAAGGAGAAATAATTTTAATGAAGTGAATCTTGGCTTTACGGAAGAGCTTGCTAAAATGGAAGCACTTCGCTGCATCCAGTGTCCAAAACCGACTTGCATTGAAGGCTGTCCCGTTGGAGTAAAAATTGGTGAGTTTATTGCACTGGTTGCGGAGGGTGATTTTTTAGGTGCTGCCGATAAAATGAAAGAAGATAATCTGCTTCCTGCAATATGCGGAAGGGTTTGTCCACAGGAGGAACAGTGTGAAATAAAATGTGTTGTCGGAAAGAAAAATGAACCCGTTGCTATTGGCAGACTCGAAAGATTCGTTGCCGATTTTGAAAGAGAAACTATTGGAATAAGAACACCAAATCTAAAACCTAAAACCAGAAAAAAAGTTGCGATAGTTGGAAGCGGACCATCTGGTCTAAGCTGTGCGGGTGACTTAATCCAGATGGGTCACGATGTAACTGTATTTGAAGCACTCCATGAACTGGGTGGAGTATTAATTTATGGAATTCCTGAATTTCGTCTTCCGAAAGCAATTGTTAAAGCAGAAATTGATTCACTGAAAAATTTAGGTGTCGAGTTTGTAACAAATGCGGTTATTGGTTTTACGGATACAATTGATGAATTGATGCAGAAAGGGATTTCTTCCCCGCCTGCCGGAAAGGCAGGTTCAACTTCGCTCACTCAAGGCGGCTACGATGCTGTGTTTATTGCGGTCGGAGCTGGTTTACCATATTTTCTGAATGTACCGGGTGAAAATTTAAATGGTGTTTATTCATCAAATGAATTTTTAACGCGCGTAAACTTAATGAAAGCCTACCGCTTTCCTGAGTTCGACACACCGGTATTTAATTGTAAAGATAAAAACGTTGCAGTTTTTGGCGGAGGAAATACTGCTATGGATGCTGTAAGAACTTCAAAAAGACTGGGTGCAAAAAATGCCTATATTATCTACAGGAGATCGGATATTGAAATGCCTGCAAGAGCGGAAGAAATTCATCATGCAAAGGAGGAAGGAATTGAATTTATTCTTCTTTCCAATCCCGTGGAATTCATTGGAGATGAAAAGGGTTGGTTAAATTCCGTTAAACTTCTAAAGATGGAATTAGGTGAGCCGGATAGTTCGGGAAGAAGAAGACCTGTTCCTATACAGGGCTCGGAATATGAACTGCCGATTGATATGGCTGTTATTGCAATTGGAAACGGCTCAAATCCAATAATCCAAAAAACTACTCCAGGATTAGATTTTAACAAATGGGGAAATATTTTAGTTGATGAAGCTACGATGAAGACTTCCAAGCCGGGCGTATTTGCAGGCGGTGATATAGTTACAGGAGGTGCTACAGTAATTCTTGCGATGGGAGCCGGTAGAAAAGCTGCTAAAGCAATTAATGAATATTTGAACAGACCATCCGTTTAATTGCAATAACCTGACTGCCGATAGGCAGGTTGCGATGAGAATACTTTCTTCCTCCTTTGCCGATCATCTTCATTCTTTTTAAAATCACATTCTCTGCAGGATTTATCCTGCAGTAAGCTATGAATAAAAATATATGTTAACCGTTTCAACGGTTCATGAAACGGTTGAAACCGTTGTTTTTTATTTGTATTTAAACATCATTCATCCAGATAAATCGGGATGAGAATAAATATGGATTCAAAAAATAAATCATTTTTCTCATTCTTTACCAAATTTTGCCGATGAATAGATTGATCATTACTCACTAAGAACATACTCACAACCTTTTGGTATCTCTGGTTTAACCAATAACACATCTTCTCTTAATAAGTGAACAGTACCAACGGGATCACCTTTTTTCTTTACAACATATTTTTTAAAAGTATAAGCAACAGGAACAGTACCCGCAGTTTTTGCTTTGCTGTGATATGCTGTCAGCGCTGCAGTTTTTTTAAGAATATTTTTCGGGACAACCTCTTTTGCATTATCAATCCGGAGAATTACGTGCGAGCCGGAAACGCTTCGTGCATGAAACCATAAATCATTTTGCTTTGCAAATTTTGTAGTAAGCAGATCGTTGTTTTTACTGTCTTTGCCAACAAAAACATCATACTTATTATCAATAATGTAATGTTTGAACTTATCTTTCAAATCTTCTTTTTCTTTTTTCTGATCATGCTTTTTTATTTTTAATTCTTTCATAATTTCATCAAGTTCATTTATTGATTCAATATTGCTTAATTTCTCTTCATTTATTTTTAGAGTATTAAAATCGTTTTCTGCTTTTTTCAGCAATTCTTTTGATTTCTGAAAACTTATTTTTTCCGCTTTCGATTTATCAAAATAATAATCTATATTTTTTTTAGGTGAAAGATTCGGATTAAGTCTTAACTTTATCTTTTCATTTGAACCGTAAATATCGTTAACTTCAATTTCCTTCATCCCGCTCCTTATATTTTTAATATTAATTAAAAGCAGGCTGCCAATTTTGTTGTATTCTTCCTCTTTTGTACCTCTTTCAGTTAATCCGCGCAGGTTATTTATTCTAGATGAAACTTTCTTTAATTCCCGATCGAGATGCTTTGTAATTAACTTAATCTTTTTTTGTCTGTTCTCTAAATAATATTTTTTTGAAAAATATAAATTCTGAGAATTAATTAAGTCATCATAGACTTCTTTTTTAGTAAAGGGAATACTGATAAAATTCTCAAATGCTAATTCTACTTTCAGACTGTTTTCATCAATAAAGAGGGCCGATTTTGATGTCCTGATTTCAAGAAGCACTTCATTTAATAAATCCTTTAATTCGCTATTAGTGCTTCTTTTAGCCCTGGCTTTGACTTCCTTTATAACATCATTGCCGAGAAACGGATGTTTCCTCTTCATTTCATTCAGGTACTCGTTTTCATTTCTGATATTTAAATCCGGAGCGTTAAATTGATCGATAAACTTCTTTGCTTCAAATTCAGCAATTGTATCAATAATTATTTTTTCATCTATAGATTTGAATGCCACAGCACTATCCCTTGAAAAGAAAAAAACATTGGTGTGTTTACCCCTGATAGCGAAATAAAAAAAAGCTTGAGTAAAATCTAATCTAATAACTCTGTCATCGCTAGCAATTGAAATAGAACTAACTTTTTGATTAATGGCATCTTCAAAGAAGTTTACCGTATTCTTTTTAGCCCGTGAGTAATTATCTCTTAAATTTATGAATGATTGGCCTGGAGTTACGCATATCTCTATAAAAAATTCTTCATTTCTTTTTTGCAGTGCTACAACGATTTTATTTTTATCCTGTGAAAAAATTTCGGTAACTATAGAGTCATTTATCCGTTCCGAAGCCTCAATTACAAATCTGTTTAAAAAGAAATAGTTTTGGTTCATTATATTCCATTATAAAATCTCTCTGACAAATTAAAGATAGAAGTGTTGTAAAAACAATAGCAAACAAAAAATGAATGACTGGATGACTGTATGATTGAATGAGTTTCTTAATAGTCCAATCAATTATATAATCATGCTCCGATGGAATCCAAAAGTATGGATAGAACCCGAATAATTGTAAAAGAAACGTGCAATTGATATATTTGATTGATGAAAAATCCTCTAAGATTAAAGCTATTCCGAAATATATTATACATACTTTTCGGTTTAATTGTGATAGTGATTTTGCTTGATAACCTGCTTATGCCATGGTATGTTAGTTCACCTGAAACGACTGTTCCTTCTGTTATTAATATGAAAGATTCTGATGCTATTACTGCTTTAGAAAAAGCCGGCTTTGAGGTAGTGATTAGTGATACTTCTTTTGGATTGGAATACCCGTCTGGGACCATATTTTTACAGAAACCTGACGCAGGAAAGATAGTTAAAGAAGGAAGAACAGTTTATTTATTTGTTAGCGGCGGGGATAAAATAATTAATGTGCCTCAATTAAAAGGTAAATCAATTGTTGATGCAAAATTTGCTTTAGAACGATTGGGTCTTAAGCTGGGAAGAGTTGAAAGAATTTTTTCGAATCAACCTGAAGATATGATTTTTGATCAGCAGTTCGCTGCGGGAACACCATTGAAGCAGGGTGAAGTGGTGGGGGTTACAGTCAGTGCAGGAAGAGGCGTTGGAAGTATACTAGTTCCTGATCTCATTGGCAAATCACTTTTAGATGCAAGATTAATTTTGAGTGACAGCTCATTGGTCGTTGGAAAAGTGAATTATCAGCCATCATCTACATTACTGCCGAACACGATTCTTGATCAGTACCCAAGCAGTGGCAATAGGTTAAGTGCCGGCGATGCAGTTGATTTGTTCGTTACTAAATCTCCCGATCCTAATATTCCGCAAGAAAGGGAGAATTAAAATGTCTTTGCTTGCTCCTTCGATTTTATCAGCGGATTTTTCAAATCTGGCACAGCAAATTCGTTTAACTGAAATTGGCGGTGCAGACTGGATTCATTGCGATGTAATGGATGGCCATTTTGTTCCTAATATTACCATTGGACCGCTTATCGTAGAAGCTACAAGAAAGATTACCAAATTGCCCCTTGATGTACATTTAATGATCGATAATCCAGATAAATATGTTGAAGCATTTGCTAATGCGGGTGCAGATTACATTTCAGTCCATGTTGAAGCTGCCGTTCATCTGAACAGGACAATTAACAGGATCAAAGAACTTGACTGCAAAGCTGGTGTTGTCATAAATCCTGCAACACCTGTAAACTCAATTAAAGATGTTGCAGAGTATATCGATCTTTTGCTGATTATGACTGTGAATCCTGGTTTCGGTGGACAAAAATTTATTCCTAATTCTATCAGGAGAATTAAAGAAGCAGTCGATTTAAGAAAAGAAACAGGAGCTAATTTTTTAATTGAAATTGATGGGGGAGTAAATATTAATACTGTTCAGGAGGCAAAAAACGCAGGAGTAGATGTTTTCGTTGCTGGTTCAGCAGTTTTCGATGCAGATAATATTTCAGCGGCCACGGCTGAGCTTAAAAATTTAATAACTTAAAATATATTTATACTTCTTCAGCTGCATTTTTAAATCTCAATCAACGGGCTGATATTTTGATCGCACAATTAATAAATCTTTCTCGACAAGATGCTTTTATAACTCATAAAAAAAAGTATGGATTGCAAGGCAACAGTTATCAGGGATTGTACGGATTAGAAATTCGTGAAATAAATTCAAATCCAATGGATCGACTGTCAGAGGGTACTAATGCAGAATTTAATAATGTTTATACTTTAAATTCGGAGTTATTTATAACCGGCTCAATAGAGCAACTAAAAAATACAGTTGAATCAGTTAATGGATTGTCAACGGTTTCTTTAAAAGATGAAATTAGCAAATCAATATGTAATTTTGAAGAGTATTGCAGCCACAGCTACACCTTTAGAAAAAAGGAATTCGACTTTAAAAAGTCCTTTGTCATGGGCATATTAAATGTTACTCCAGATTCCTTTTCTGATGGTGGAAATTATTTTGATCCGGAAACAGCAGTTAATTTCGGTTTGAAAATGCTTGAGCAGGGAGCTGATATAGTTGATATTGGAGGCGAATCTACTCGCCCGGGCTCAGACCCTGTTTCTTCCGAGGAAGAACTTAAAAGAGTGATTCCGGTAATTAATAAAATACTGGATGCAAATGAAGACGCCGTATTATCAATCGATACTACTAAAACCAAAGTTGCAGAGGAAGCTTTAAAATGCGGAGCACAAATTGTAAATGATATTAGCGGCGGTGTTTTTGAACCTGAAATATTTAATGTAGCAAAAGAATTTAATGCAGGATTTGTCATTATGCACATTAAAGGCAGACCAAAAACGATGCAGCAAAATCCCGGTTATGAAAACTTAGTACAGGAGGTTTACGATTTTTTAGCAGTACAATCTGCTAAAGCACAGGCAGCTGGAATTGAAAAATTGTTTTTGGATCCGGGTATTGGCTTTGGAAAATCGGTTGATGATAATTTTAAATTGCTAAAAAGGCTTGAAGATTTTAAATCGCTTTCGTTTCCATTATTAATCGGATTATCGAGGAAATCATTTATTGGAAAATCACTAGATCTTGAAATGGATGAGCGAGATGAAACATCGAATGCCCTTAATTTATTAGCAATTGACAGAGGTGCTCGGATTATCAGAACACATAATGTAAAATTAGGAGTTCAGATCTGCAGACTAATGAATGAGATGATAATTATATAATGTTTGAATTATTCAAAATAGGATTTTTGAGTGTAAGTTTTATTGATGTCATTGATATTCTGGTTGTTGCGTTTATTATTTATAAGCTTTACACAATCCTACGCGGAACGATCGCTGCTCAAATATTTCTTGGATTAATGATAATCATGCTGTTCAAGTTTGCTGCTGAAGCTATTCATCTTAAGGCATTAAACTGGCTCTTAAAATTAATTACTGATGTTTGGGTAATTGCATTTGTAATTCTTTTTCAGCCAGAAATAAGAAGATTGCTGGTTTTACTTGCAAGAAATCCGGTCTTCAAAATGTTTGTAAAAACGGAGATTCCCGAGGCTGCTGAAATTATAACAGATGCTGCGTTCGAGCTTTCACAGCATCAGTACGGTGCACTTATAATTATTGTGCGTGAAACCGGTATAAGAGGGTATGCAGAAACGGGGGAGATTTTAAATGCTAAAGTTAACAAATCACTTCTTACTTCAATATTTTTTCCAAAATCACCGTTGCACGATGGAGCCGTAATTATAAAAGAAAACATGATTGAAGCAGCCCGATGTACTCTTCCCTTATCTGCCACAACAGATGTTGATGGAGAATCTTTAGGAATGAGGCATCGTGCCGGTTTGGGTATTAGTGAGCAGGCAGATGTGATTGCTGTAATTGTCTCTGAAGAAACCGGTAGTATCTCTGTTGCAGAATACGGCAAAATGGAAACAGGTCTTTCCAAAGATTCTTTGAGACAAAGATTAAAATCTGCTTTTAAACCGCCCACAAAAAAAGGCTGGAAAAATTTATTCGAGCAAATTAAAGGACAGAAGTAACACTCAGTGTCAGACTGTGCAGTCATCCCTTTTTACAACGAAATTAATAACTTAAGAAGAGTGGTAGTCAATTCTTTGAATTTTGTTGACTTTGTTATTGCAGTTAATGATGGTTCGGATGATAATTGTGAAAAGGAGATAGAAAATATTAAAAATGTAGAATTAATTAATCTTCAGTTAAATTCAGGAAAAGGTAACGCTTTAAAATTCGGATTTGATAAGGCACTATCACTTAAATTCAAAAAAATAATTACATTGGATGCAGATTTTCAGCACGATCCTGAATTAATCCCAAAAATTTTAGATCAATTGGAGAACTATGAAATAGTAATAGGGAATCGCTTAAATAATTTAAAGGGCATGCCTTTTCATCGAAGACTAAGCAACATACTCACATCGTTTTTATTATCTTTAAAGACGGGACAAAAAATTTTGGACAGTCAGTGCGGTTTTCGAGGTTATAAGTCTACAGTTTTACAAAGCATTCAAACCAGTTATGCTGGTTTTGAAGCAGAAAGTGAAATTCTTGTCCTGGCAGCAAAAAAAGGCTTCAAAATTGGGTTTGTTGAAATACCCACAAAATATACCGGCGGTAAAAGTAAAATGCGTCCATTTAAAACGATCCTGGGATTTTTAAAGGTGATAATTAATAAATGATTATGTTTCATTATTTTTGCAGTGTTTAACATTTACTTTAAGAGGTAATACAGGAGATTGCCATGAAATTAAGATATTTTTCTCATTCAGCATTTCAGTTAACAACTAATAGCGGTGTAAATATTTTAATTGATCCGTTTCTAACAGGCAATCCCACATCGCCGGTAAAAGAAGAGGATGTAACTGCCGATTATATTATTCTCACACATGCCCACGGCGATCATCTTGGAGATGCTTTTAGTATAGCTGATAGATGCAACGTTACTTTTATATGTGTCAATGAATTAGCTGAATATTGCAAATCTAAAGGATACAATGCACATAATATGCATATTGGAGGAGGTTATGATTTTGATTTTGGAAGGGTAAAGTTTACAATAGCACACCACGGATCACAGACACCGGATAATTATTATGCAGGAGAACCCGCCGGTGTCATTGTTTCTGCGGATGGGAAAAATGTTTATCACACCGGAGATACCGGATTATTTTATGATATGAAGCTGATTGGTGAAATGACTCCAATTGATTATATGTTGCTACCAATAGGTGATAATTTTACAATGGGAATTACTGATGCAGTTAAAGCCACCGAATTAACTTCGCCAAAAGTTGCCATACCCATGCATTACAATACTTTTCCGGTTATTGAAGCCGATCCTAATAAATTTAAAATGGAAGTCGAAGCAAAAGGATTTACTTGTAAAGTTTTAAATTTTGGGGAAGAAATTAAGTTATAAAAATGGCTGTATATTTTTAGTTGAGTGAATTAATACCCTAGAATAGTGACCAGAATAATTTCAATAGCGAATCAGAAAGGTGGAGTGGGAAAAACCACAACTGCGATCAATTTAGCTTCTCTCCTTGCAGCGGCTGAGAAAAAAACCCTGCTGGTAGATATAGATCCGCAATCAAATTCATCGTCCGGTTTAAGCATAGTTAAACACAATCCTTCAATTTATGACGTACTGATCGGGAATGCAGATGTAAAAGATGTAATCATAGAGTCTTATATGCCATTTCTTGATTTACTGCCTTCAAATATTAATCTTGTAGGTGCCGAAATTGAAATGGTTGATCTGCCTAACAGGGAAACAATCCTGAAAAAATCCATTAGTGAAGTTTATGAAAGATATGATTATATTATTGTTGATTGTCCGCCATCACTTGGATTATTAACTCTTAACGCACTAACTGCATCAACTTCGGTTTTAATTCCTGTTCAGTGTGAATACTTCGCTCTTGAAGGTCTGGGACAATTGTTAAATACAATAAAAATTGTAAAACAATATTTTAATACAAACTTGTTAATCGAAGGCGTGTTGTTAACCATGTTTGATACGAGACTCAGGTTATCTCATCAGGTGGCAGAAGAGGTCAGGAAATATTTTGGTGATAAGGTCTATAATACGGTTATTAACAGAAATGTTCGTATTTCAGAAGCTCCCAGTTATGGCAAACCAATAATTTTATATGATGCAACATCATCAGGTGCACTTAATTATATGGCTTTCACAACCGAGCTTCTTGAAAGAAATGCAAAACAAATCAAATTAAATTAATATGGGAAAATTTAAACCCGGATTAGGAAGAGGATTAGATGCGCTTATAAAGCCGCAGGATTACATCCAGAATGATGAGGACTCAAGAGATATTACAAAAATTAAAGATGATGACGGTAAAAAAGTTGATGTTCTGGCAAAAATATCAGTGGAATTTATATCACGTAATCCTTACCAACCAAGATTCAATATTGATACTGCATCTTTAGAGGAGTTAAAAAAATCAATACTCGCAAATGGATTAATCCAACCAATAACAGTCAGGAGAACCCCGGATCATAAATATCAGCTGATTTCAGGTGAAAGAAGACTGATTGCCTGCAAAGAAATCGGATTTAGAGAAATTCCGGCTTACATAATTAAAGTCGATTCTGATGAATTAATGTTAGCGCTGGCACTGATTGAAAATATTCAACGTGAAAAACTAAATGCGATTGAAATTGGATCTGCTTATAAGAGACTGATGGATGAATGCCATCTGACTCAGGAACAAATTGCGGAAAAAGTTGGAAAAGACAGAACAACCATTGCAAATTCTATAAGACTTCTCAGACTGCCAAAAAAAATCCAGGATAGTCTGATTGCTGATGAAATTTCCGCAGGACATGCAAGAGCTTTAATTAATATTGATGACGAAGTTATCCAGATTCAGCTTTTGGAAAAAATTATAAATAACAATTTATCCGTTAGAAAAGTTGAAAAATTAGTCGGCGAGCTTAATGAAGGCACTTCTAAAGATTCAAAAAAACGGACTGACCAGGTAAAGAAAAAAGCTGAATTCTATACACCGCACTTAAGAGATGTTGAGGACAAACTCAGAACAATTTTCGGAACCAAAGTTGCCTGCAAGCAACGAAGTGACGGTAGTGGAGAAATAGTCTTAGAGTATTATTCAAGCGCTGAATTAGAGCGTTTACTTGAACTATTCGAAGTAATTGATAAAAATTATAATTAAATCCTTTCTATTTGTAATTCTTCTTACTGCTATTTTATACGGGCAGGAACCCTCTGATAACAGCAGCCCTCAGGATACTGTGTTTATTATGGAAAAATCGCCTTGGGGCGCAGTACTGCGTAGTGCAATTCTTCCGGGCTTCGGACAATTTTATAATGAATCATACTGGAAAATTCCGATCATTTGGGGAATCGGAGCGCTCTTAGTTTCAGGCTGGGTTCATAATAACGGGCTTTACAAAGAGAACAGAGATTTATTCATAGGATCCGGAAACGAAATCTACAGGCAACGCAGGGATTTTTACAGAGATCAAAGGGATAATTTTACTATTTACCTTGTTATTACTTATCTGTTAAATTTGGTTGATGCCTATGTAGACGCTCACTTATTCGATTTTCAGGTGGATGAAAATTTTGGTTCAAGTACTATAAGAATGAACTACCGCTTAGAATTTTGATTTGCATTAGCAAATTGGTAGATAAAAATGAAAAACAAACTAAACTGTTCTGCTTGTGGATATGAAAACAATTTCTATGAAAGGATTTGTTCTTCATGTAAAAGTTATTTAAGAGATAGAGTCGTTAATATTGACTTGTGGAGCGTTTTAAGTACCTTGGTTGAAAGCCCCAATAAAGCTTTCAGGGCTATCATTTACGCTGAACATAAAAACTTTATCTTCTTTTTACTGCTGATTGCTTCAATTAAATATCTGATTACTGCAAGACTTATTTCCGGCTATACAATTGGTGAGTTCATCGCCACAACGGGTATTTTAATTAGTTTCTTAATCATCCTTTCCGGCTTAACTCTTTTTTTTCTATTATTTTCGTTTTTGGTAAAATCAGTCTGGAAGAATTTAGGTTTCTGCACACGATACAAAGATAATCTGGCGGTTATAATCTACTCGCAGGTGCCCGTGATATTTACTTTAATTATCTTGTTTCCATTGGAAATTATAATCTTTGGTGATTATTTATTTTCTAATAATCCTTCACCTTTTCAGATTAAAAGTACCATCGCATACCTTTTTTTCTCAATTGAAATAATAGCAATTCTCTGGAGCTTTTTCTTATTTTTCTCGGCATTTTATGTCTCTTCAAATAGTAAAGCTCTTTCAATAACAACTACTACAATTTTCATTTTTCTTCTTTCGACATTTATTATTGTTTCATCAGTAATAATTTTTACACTTTAAGAGATTATGGAAGAAAAATCTTACTTCCTTAGAGATAAAAATTCAATTCTGAATACTTATAACAGAATTCCGATCGAAATTTCCTACGGTGAAGGTGTCTATCTCATTTCAAAAAATGGTGACCGATATCTTGATTTTTTTTCAGGTTTGGCTGTAAATGCTCTTGGTTATAATCATCCGGGAATTAAAGAAGCTATTAATCTGCAGATAACAAAGTATAATCACCTTTCAAATTATTACTTAAATCCAACACAAATTGAATTAGCAGAACTACTCTTAAAATGCTCGGGAATGTCGGGAGTGTTTTTCACCAACAGCGGTACAGAGGCAGTTGAAGCTTCTTTAAAAATTATCAGGAAAGCTCATGGCCCGGATAAGCAGATAATCTCTTTTACTAACTCGTTTCATGGAAGAAGCTACGGATCCCTTAGTTTAGGTGGAAAAAATAAGTATAAAGAAGCTTTTTTACCGATGCTTCCAAACATTAAGCAAATTAATTTTAATGATGTTCAAGAATTAAAAACTAGTATTGATGTAAATACTGCAGCAGTATTTATTGAGTTTTTTCAGGGAGAGGGTGGTATTAATTTAGTATCAAATGAATTTGTAACAGAACTTAAAAAGTTGAAATCAGAAATTGAATTTGCCATAATTGCGGATGAGGTTCAAACTGGAATAGGACGTACAGGCAAAACATTTTCTTTTAATCACTTTGACATATTACCTGACATAATCCTTCTGGCAAAATCTTTGGGCGGTGGATTACCTTTAGGTTCCGTGCTTACAAATAAAAAATATTCTGACGTTTTGTCGAAAGGCGATCACGGCTCTACATTTGGTGGAAATCCCGTTGCATGTGCAGCAGGAATTATAATAATGGAAGAAATAATTGAAAATAGGCTGTACGATAAAGTCTTAGAACTTGGAAATTATTTCATATCTGAATTAAACATTATAAAGGACAGATATCCCGATAAAATTTCTGAAGTAAGAGGTAAAGGATTTATGATCGGCGTTGAAATGAAATTCAATTGTTCAGAAATCATTAAATCTTTGAGGCAGAAAAAAATATTGGCCAATTGTACCAATTCAAATGTAATACGGATTTTACCCCCATTGATTTCTCAGAAAAAAGATATTGATTTTTTCCTCTATAATTTTGATGAATCACTTAAAGAAATT
>Ga0209536_100002958_pt1 | contig 27525 bp, 17 predicted proteins | sample DeeMarSeWOR28_12_FD_187461 | JGI IMG/M metagenome (GOLD analysis project Ga0209536, IMG submission 187461) | Marine sediment microbial communities from White Oak River estuary, North Carolina - WOR-2-8_12 (SPAdes) (version 2) | ecosystem: Environmental > Aquatic > Marine > Intertidal zone >... | reverse complement strand
GGATACGGGCACGGAATCCGGCGCAAACCGCCTGCAGTAAACAGCCCCTGATACCCGTGGCATCCGAATGCCTGGTGGTTGATGAATGAATACAGCGTCAGTCGGGGCGTGAAGTAATACAGGACATGACAACGCCCCGGCTAGTGGGCGGTTCAGCTGGTGGCACTGCCCCACCAAACAGACGGCTACCGGGCTTCCTGCACCGGCCCCTCTTGCTCGCCCGATTCTACCCGAGGCGCCTGAAGGGTGATTCAGCAGTTGCCCGTCTGGCTCTGGCAACCCCGCAGGGTTACCCTCTCTTCCTCATCACCCTCCTGTTAAAAGTATAGCAGCCGGTGCCGGGCACGTTGCCCTCGCCCGCGCGGTCCATGTCCCCGGTGGTACGGGATAAGCACGTTCGTAATCGTTATGATTAGCACTTACCGTACAGGCAGAAAGACATGAACAAATCCGGTTGATCCGGACGGGGAAGCGAATGCGTATTTGTGGAATGGACCCGAAACGCCGGCAACCATGGTCAGGCAGTCGCAAATGGCTGTTACCCCTGCTGCTGGCATGTCTCACCCCCCTGGCGACCACCCGTGCCATGCCTGAAGCCGCGCCCCAGGCAGACCTCGCCGCAGCGGAGCAGGCCGCAACCACAGTCGAGACGACCCCGGCCCTGGACCTGAATGCATTTTCCACCATCGAGCAGCTTGTCCCCGGGCTGTCCGGCAAGCGGGTGGTGTTCATCGGCGAACAGCACACGCGCTACGATCACCACCTGACACAGCTCGAGATCATTCGTCGCCTGCACGGCCAGAATCCGGACCTCGCCATCGGCATGGAAGCCTTCCAGCAACCGTTCCAGTGGGCACTTGACGATTACGTTTCTGGCGCCATGGATGAGCAGGAGATGTTGCGTGCGACGGAATACTTCCAGCGCTGGCGCATGGATTACCGGCTCTATGCACCAATACTGCGCTATGCCCGTGAGCATGGCCTGCCGGTCGTCGCCCTCAACCTGCCGACCGAACTGACCCGGGAAGTCGGGCGCAACGGCCTGGATGCCATCTCTCCGGAAGCACGCGCCCGCCTGCCGGCGGAGATCGACCGTTCGGATGCGGCCTACGAACAGCGCGTCAGGGAGATCTTCGCGCACCACCCGAATGACAGCGGACAGCCCTTCGAATATTTTCTCGAGGTGCAGCTGCTATGGGACGAGGGCATGGCCGAGCGTGCCGCCGGCTTTCTTGAAGCCAACCCCGGTCATCAGCTGGTGGTACTGGCAGGCAACGGCCATATTGCCTGGGGCAGTGCGATACCGGGGCGACTGACACGACGTATGCCAGTGGCGAGCGCGACGATTATCAACGACTGGCACGGAACCATCGGACCGGGCCTTGCCGACTACCTGCTGCTGCCGGAGAAACAGTCACTACCGCCGGCCGGCAAAATAGGTGCCTTGCTGGAGGAGGAGGATGACGCTGTGATTGTCGAATCCTGCTTCAGCGACAGCCCCTGCGACGCTGCCGGCATCCGGCGCGGTGACCGCATCACCAGTATCGACGACGCCGTCATCAGCCGGCTTGCCGATCTGCGGCTGGCGCTGTGGAACAGGCAACCCGGTGACACCATCCGTGTCGGCATCCTGCGACCGCGCCTGCTGCTGAAAGACAGGACCATGGCACACGAAATCACGCTGCAGTAGCATGCGCAGCACCCGACGCCCTGCCCTCCTGCTGTGGTTGCTGTGGTGCACGGCCGGGGTTTCCGCAGCACCGCTGCAGCATGACCTTGTGGTTTCACTCGACCCGGTCAACGCCGGCATCGAGGTCGTGGACACCATCACTCTGCCCGCAGGCAGCGGGAACTCGCTGGTATTTGCACTGCACCCCGGACTGCAGCCGGAACCGCCCGGTGAAGGCGCACAGCTGGTGCGACTGCCGGCAACTGCCGATACGAACAGTGCGCCAGGCGAAAGTCCCGAACGCTACCGGGTAACACTGCCGCCGGGGATGAGCCGCTTCAGCCTGCGCTACCGGGGCAGAATCCACCATGCACTGCAGCAGCAGGGCGAGGAATACGCCCGCAGTTTCCAGGAGACCCGTGGCATGATCTCGCCCGAGGGCGTGTTCCTCTCCGGCTCCAGCCACTGGTACCCGCATGTCGGGAACCGGTTACTGACCTTTGACCTTGAACTGCATTTGCCCGCGGGCTGGAAAGGCATGAGCCAGGGCAAGCGGCTCTCACCGCCTGTCGACATGAACAGTGCGCTCGAACGCTGGCGCAGCACGGCCCCGCAGGAGGAAATCTACCTGGTCGCCGGTCCGTTCACCGAGTACGCCAGCACGGAAAACAGCGTGCAGGCCATGGTGCTGTTGCGCCGGCCAGACCCTGCGCTGGCACAGCAGTACCTCGATGCCACCCACCGCTACATCGCGCTCTACGATGAGCTGATCGGCCCCTACCCCTTCGGCAAATTCGCCATGGTGGAGAACTTCTGGGAAACCGGCTATGGCATGCCTTCCTTTACACTGCTCGGTCCGAAGGTCATCCGCCTGCCGTTTATCCTGCACTCCTCCTACCCGCACGAGATCCTGCACAACTGGTGGGGCAACGGGGTCTACATCGATTACCAGCGGGGTAACTGGGCGGAGGGCCTGACCAGCTACCTGGCGGATCACCTGATCAAGGAGCAGCAGGGGCGCGGTGCCGATTACCGGCGTACCACGCTGCAGAAGTATGCCGACTATGTCGGCCGGCAGCAGGACTTCCCGCTGACGGCGTTTCACAGCCGCCACAGTGCGCGTACCGAGGCGGTTGGCTACGGCAAGACGCTCATGCTGTTTCACATGCTGCGCAGGAACCTGGGCGATAGCGCCTTTATCGACGGGCTACAGTCCCTCTACGACCAGTACCGCTTCCGCCTCGCGGACTACAGCGCGCTGCAACGCGTCTTCAGCGAGGTGGCGCAGCGGCCGCTCGATGACTTTTTCAGCCAGTGGGTCGAACGCAGTGGTGCACCGCAGTTGCGCGCAACACAGGTCAGGGCAGAGCCGCATGGCAGTGGCTACCGCCTGACCGCCATCGTGGAGCAGACCCAGCCGGACGCACCGTACGATCTCGAACTGCCGCTTGCCGTTACCCTGGAAGGCATGAAACGGGCCTGGGAAACCGATGTCCGCATCCGGCACAGACGCGAGACACTGCAGCTCGACCTGCCGGCCCGGCCGCTGCAGCTCGACCTGGACCCCGGCTTTGATGTGTTCCGCCGCCTGCACCGCAGCGAGACGCCGCCGGCCATCAGCCAGGCCATCGGTGCCGGGCAGGTGCTCGTCGTGCTGCCGGCAGACGCAGACACCGCGCTGAAAGACGGCTACCGGGCACTTGCCGAGGGCTGGCAGCAGTCCAGAGCCGGCCGGGTCGAGATCGTTACCGACGCGGCACTGGAAAGATTACCCATGGACCGGACGGTATGGCTGTTTGGCTGGAACAACCGCTTCCGGCCGCAGCTCGGCGAGGCGCTGCAGCCCTATGCGTACCAGCAGCGTGGCAACGCCATCAGGGTCGGGGAAACGACACTGGCCGCCGACAGCCATTGCGTTGTTGTCATGGCACGGCAGCCGCAAGCGCCCGACCTGGCGCTGGGCTGGCTGGCGGCGGATACGGCCGCCGCCCTGCAGGGCCTTGGGCGCAAGCTGCCGCACTACGGCCGTTACAGCTACCTTGGCTTCACCGGCACGGCGCCTGACAACATGCTCAAGGGCCAGTGGCCCGTGGTCGACTCGCCCATGTCGATACGCGTGGTCCAGGCCGATGGTGCCGTGATCGACGTCAGGCCCGCGCCGCCGGCACCACGCAAGGCCCTGGTGGCACCGGTCGAGCGGTTTTCCGCCAAGCGCATGGCAGCCGACATCGACTTCCTTGCCGGTGCAGACATGGCGGGACGTGGCCTGGGCACGCCGGAACTGGATCGCGCGGCCAGCTGGATCGCCGACCAGTTCGCGGCCGCCGGGCTGCTGCCGGGCGGTGATGGAGACAGCTGGTTCCAGGCGTGGGAGCAGCCCGTCGAGCCGCTCGGCCGCACGGTCACACTGAAGAATGTCATCGGCATACTGCCGGGCAGCGACCCGCAGCGTGCCGGCGAAAGCCTCGTGATCGGCGCACACTATGACCATTTCGGCCGCGGCGAATATGCCGACCACGATGCCGACCGGGGCAAGACCCATCCCGGGGCGGACGACAATGCCAGCGGCATCGCGGTGCTGCTGGAACTGGCGCGCTCCCTGCGTGGCAAGCCACTGCCGCGCACCCTGGTGTTCGCAGCCTTCACGGCAGAGGAGACCGGCCGGCTGGGGTCGCGCCACTATGTAGAACATGCCGTCACTTACCCGGCGGACAGGATCATCGCCATGCTCAACCTGGACACCGTCGGTCGCCTGGGCGACCGGCCGCTGGTGCTGTTCGGGACGGGCAGCGCCACCGAGTGGGTCCACATCTTTCGCGGTGCGGGTTACGTGACCGGCGTACCGGTCAGGGCAGTCGCTGACGACTTCGGCTCCAGCGACCAGACCAGCTTCCTCGAGGCCGGTGTCCCCGCGGTGCAGTTCTTCGGCGGTGTCCACGAGGATATCCACCGCCCCGGCGACACACCGGACAGGATCGACCCTGACGGGCTGGTCAAGGTCGCCAGGGTCCTGTACGAGGCCACGGAATACCTGGCGCAACGGCCCGGGACGCTGGACAGCACACTGGCCGGCAGCGACAAGCCTGTCAGCGCCAGCATGCCGCAGACACGCCGCGTCAGTCTCGGCACGGTACCCGATTTCACCTGGAGCGGCGATGGCGTCCGGCTCGATGACGTGCGCGACGGCACACCGGCCGCCCGGGCCGGCCTGCAGAAGGGCGATATAATCCTGGGCATAAACGAGGTACCGGTCGACGGCATGCGCCAGTACGCCGAGTCATTGCGGCAGTTGTCGCCCGGCGATGAAATACGCATCGATTTCCGCCGCGACGGCAGACAGCAGCGCGTCATCACGCACGTAACCGCACGCTAGTGCAACAAGGGAAAACACCTGAAATGAGATACCGATACTTCATCCCGCCTGCCCTGCTGCTGGCAACGGCAGCCTGGGCAAGTGACCCGGCAGGCCCCGGTGGCGCGACCGGACCGATAGCCGGCGAAACACAGCTTGGCAATATTCGCCAGCTGACCTTCGGCGGCCAGAATGCCGAGGCCTATTTTTCCCATGACGGGCAGGAACTGATCTTCCAGTCGACGCGCGGTGAACTGCAGTGCGACGCCATATTCCGCATGCGCGCCGACGGCAGCCAGGTACAGCAGATATCCCCGGGACAGGGTGTGACCACCTGTGCCTTTATCGCGCCGGACAACAACTCGGTCATCTATGCCTCCACGCACCTGCAGCACCAGGCCTGCCCGCCCAAACCGGATTACTCGCAGGGCTATGTCTGGCCGCTCTACGAGGCCTATGACATTTTCAGCGCCGGGCCACAGGGCGAGGACCCGGTGCGCCTGACCGACACCGATGGCTATGATGCCGAGGCCGTCTATTCACCCCTGGGCGACCGCATTGTCTTCACCTCGATGCGCAGCGGCGACCTGGAACTCTACCTGATGAATCCCGACGGCAGCGGCGTCGAGCAGCTGACCGACACGCCGGGCTACGACGGCGGTGCCTTCTTCTCGCTGGACGGCAAGTGGATCGTCTGGCGCGCCTCGCGCCCGACCGGGGACGACCTGCAGCATTACCGGGACCTGCTGGCCAGGGGCCTGATCCGGCCCGGTGAACTGGAGCTCTACATCATGAACCTGGAGGACCGCCAGCCGGTCCAGCTGACCGACAACGGCGCTGCCAACTTCGGCCCCTACTGGCATCCGGGCGGCAGGCATATCATTTTTTCCTCCAACCTGCACGATCCCGAGGGGCGCAACTTCGACCTTTACCTGATAGACATCGATACCCGCAAGACCTGGCGCATCACCCGTTACGAGGGATTTGACGGCTTCCCGATGTTCTCGCACGACGGTCGGAAACTGGTATTCGCCTCCAACCGTTTCGGCAAGGTGAGGGGCGAAACGAATGTCTTCATCGCGGACTTCGAACTGCCGGCTGACTGAACCGGCTTATGGTGATTTTGCCGGCTGGAGCATGTACCCCAGCACCGTAAGCCGGCACTGATTGTTCAGAGCAAAACCCGCTCGATGCCGCCGGACTGCACCCGGCTGACGAACTGCGACTCCCAGCCCTCGCCCAGCAGCCGGTTCGCCAGTTCGACCACGATGTAGTCGGTAGCCAGGCCGGTCACGTCGGCATAACGTGCCAGCCCCTGCTGGCAGGACGGGCAGGAGGTCAGCATCTTCACGTTGCCATCCACGACACGCGGCTGGCCGGTCAGCTGCTCGATGCCCTGGCTGATCTCCTGCTGCTTGCGGTAACGCAGCTGGGTGGCGATATCCGGGCGTGACACGGCAAAGGTGCCGGCCTCGCCGCAGCAGCGGTCCGACAGCTGCACCGGCTGCCCCATCAGGGTGGAGGCGACCTGCACCGGGTTATGTGTTTTCATCGGGGTATGGCAGGGGTCATGGTAGAGATACCGCGTAGCCTCGCCAGCCTCGAGCCGCACACCCTTCTCCAGCAGGTACTCGTGGATATCCAGCAGGCGACAGCCCGGGAAGATACTCTCGAACTGGTATTCCAGCAGCTGGTCCATGCAGGTGCCGCAGGACACGATCACGGTGCGGATATCCAGGTAGTTGAGGGTATTGGCCACACGGTGGAACAGCACCCGGTTGTCGGTACTGATCTGCCCGCCGCGCGCGGCATCACCGGCGGATTTCTGCGGATAGCCGCAGCACAGGTAGCCCGGCGGCAGCACGGTCTGCGCCCCCGTGCGGTAGAGCATGGCCAGGGTGGCCAGCCCGACCTGGCTGAACAGCCGCTCGGAACCGCAGCCCGGGAAATAGAACACGGCCTCCGTGTCCTCCGATACCTGCTCCGGGTCACGCAGGATCGGCACCAGGGCGCTGTCCTCCAGTCCCAGCATTGCCCGCAGGGTCTGGCGCGGCACGCTTGCCGGCATCGGTCGCTCGACGAAATGCACCACCTGCGAGCGCACGCGCATCGGCGTATTGGTCGCCTCCGGCAGCCGTTCGCTACCGCCGCGGCGCAGCCGTCGTGCAAGGCGCGCCGCCAGCCGCTGGCCCCGGTAGCCCCAGTCGATCATGAGCCTGCGCATCAGCTTGATGCTTGCCGGGTCGGTCAGGTTGAGAAACGTCATCGCCGCCCAGGTGACCGGGCTGTAGCGCTTGTGGCCGCCGTCGCGCAGCAGCTTGCGCATGCGCATCGAGACGTCACCGAAATCGATGTTGACCGGACAGGGCGTCAGACACTTGTGACACACCGTGCAGTGGTCGGCGACGTTGTTGAGTTCCTCGAAGTGCTGCAGTGAAACGCCGCGCCGTGTCTGTTCCTCGTACAGGAAGGCCTCGATGATCAGCCCGGTGGCAAGGATCTTGTTGCGCGGCGAGTACAGCAGGTTGGCGCGCGGAATGTGCGTGTTGCATACCGGCTTGCACTTGCCGCAGCGCAGGCAGTTGCGGACATCATCGTTCAGCGCACCGAGATCACTGGCCTCGAGCAGCAGGGCCTCCTGCTGGACCAGGCGCAGCGACGGTGTGTAGGCGTTGTCGAGTCCGCCGCCCGTCATCAGCTTGCCGCGATTGAAACGGTCATCCGGGTCCGCATCGCGCTTGTAGCGTTCGAAGGCGGAAACCGTCTCGGGTGCCAGGTACTGGAACTTGGTCAGGCCGATACCGTGCTCACCGGAGATAACACCGCCAAGCGAGGTGGCGAGCTGCATGACCCGGTCAACGATCCGGTCTGCCTCGTGCAGCATGTTGTAGTCGGATGAGTTGACCGGGATGTTGGTGTGCACGTTGCCATCGCCGGCGTGCATGTGCGTGGCGACAAACAGGCGGCTGGTTCGTACCGCCGCGTGGATGGCCTCGAGTTTTTCCAGCAGCCGGGTCCACTCGTGACCGCCGAACAGCTCCGTCAGCGGACGCTCCACTTCCCTGCGGTAGGAGATGCGCAGGTCGCGCCGCAGCAGCAGGTCAAGCACCCTGTCGCCAGGCCGGACACGCTCCTGCACCGCGTCAGCCTGCAGCGCCTCGTGCCCTGATGCCGGCGCATCCAGCTGTTCGAGCAGCGTTGTCCAGAGTGCATGACGCGACTGCAGCAGTTCGCGTGCCGCGTCCTGTTTCGCCTTGACGATGGCACGGTTTTCCTCGCTGTCCCCGAAGTCCTCCTCGCTGTGCAGTGCGGACAGGTCGCCGGAAACAAACTCCAGCACGGCCTCCACAATGGCCAGCTTGTTGCGCGTGGAATACTCGATGTTGATACGCTCGATGCCGGCACTGTATTCATCAAGCCGCTCCAGCGGGATGACCACGTCCTCGTTGACCTTGAAGGCATTGGTGTGCGCGGCAATGGCCGCCGTGCGCGTGCGGTCCGCCCAGAACTGCCGGCGCGCATCGGCACTGACGGCAATAAAACCCTCGGCGCCACGCTGATTGGCCATGCGCACCACGGTGGATGCCGCATCCGCAACTGCCGCCTCGTCGTCACCGGCCACATCGACCAGCAGCAGCATCCGCGGCAGCTCGCGGCGCGGCGACTTGGTACTGTAGCGCACGGCCCGCACATAGCGTTCGTCGAGATGTTCCATCCCCGCGAGCAGGACATCCGGCCGGGCATCCAGGTAATGCTTGGTTTCGACGATGGCCGGCACCGAGGCGCGCAGGTCGGCCTCGAAAAACTCCAGGCAGATGGTGCGGATGAATTCCGGCATGCGGTGCAGGACGAACTCCGCCGAGGTAATCAGGCCGTCACAGCCCTCCTTCTGCACACCCGGCAACCCGGCCAGGAACTTGTCCGTGACGTCCTTGCCCAGCCCCGTCTTGCGCAGCGAGGCCCCGGGCACACGGATGATTTCAGGTTCCGCATCATGCGGCCCGTCGAGGCTGCGGTAACGGCTGATGCGGAACTCGACCTCGTCCTGGTCGTGGATCTTGCCGAGGTTGTGGTTCACCCGCTCCACGTCCAGCCAGCCGCCGTCTGGCGTCACCATGCGCCAGGCGACCAGGTTGTCGAGCGTGGTTCCCCAGAGCACGGCCTTCTTGCCGCCGGCGTTCATGGACACGTTGCCGCCGATGGTTGACGCATCCTGCGAGGTCGGATCGACCGCGAACACATAACCGCCCTGTTCGGCGCGCTCGCCGACACGGCGGGTCACCACACCGGCCCCGGCACGGATGGTCGCGACCGGCTCACTGACGCCCGGCAGCGGTTTCACACGGATGTCGCCCAGGGATTCGAGCTTTTCGGTGTTGATGACGGCGGTATCGCCATGCAGCGGCACGGCGCCGCCGTTGTAGCCGGTGCCGCCGCCGCGCGGGATGATGGTCAGGCCCAGATCGATACAGGCCTGCACCACGGCCTGCGTTTCATGCTCCGTATCCGGGCTGATCACCACGCAGGGCATCTCCACGCGCCAGTCAGTCGCGTCGGTGGCATGGGAGACGCGCGCCAGGCCGCTGAAGTCGATGTTGTCGCGGCGCGTGATGCCGCCGAGACGCTGGCGTACACGCCTGCGCAGTTCCCGCGTCGCCGGGTACCAGGCGGAAAACCTGTCGACGGCATGGCGGGCAGCGGCCGCGAGCTGCAGGGCCTCGGCATTGCCGCCGGCACGCTCCACCACCTGGTCGAGGCGGTGCCGCATCGCCTCGATGAGCGCATCCAGGCGCTTGCGGCTCGACAGCAGGTCGTCCTGGATATAGGGGTTGCGGTCCACCACCCACAGGTCGCCCAGCACCTCGAACAGCATGCGCGCCGAGCGCCCGGTCACGCGGGAGGCGCGCAGCGCGTTGAGCACGTCCCACATCTCCTCGCCGAGATAACGGATGACGATTTCCCGGTCGGAAAACGAGGTGTAGTTGTAGGGGATTTCGCGAATGCGCTCGGACATGGTCTGGATCGGCGTGCTCAGGAATGGCGGGATGCCACAGGTCCTATCTTACCAGTACCGCCGGGGCCCCTGCCTGAAACCGGCCTGTGTCCCGGGCAGGCACCTGCCCGGGACACAGCTTCAGCCGCGCGGGCTGCCAATGCGCGCGAGGATGTCCTGGCGGGCCTGCGCCAGCATCGAATCGCGGTCGATGCTGTCGAGAATATTGCGCACCACGGTCTTGGGGCCGCCCTCGCCCCAGGAACAGCCGGCCGCCAGGTACTGTTCCGCCGCGCGCCCGACAACGTAGGTGGAGTAATAGGCAACGGCACCCTGCGCACCGGCGGTCAGCACGGTAGACAGGCCCGCGCTGCCGGCCTTCAGCAGCGACGAGGCCAGGTGCACCAGCCAGGTGGCGCCCATCAGCAGCAGCAGTTGCCCGCTGATGGTCTTGATCAGCGTGCCGGACTGGCCGCGTGACATGGGCAGGCCGTAGACCTCGGAGAGGTGCGCGACCATGGAAACGTCGACGGCCACCGCCGATGCCAGGTCCGCCACCGGCACCGGGTTGATGGCGACTGCGACGCCCTTGAACAGGCTGTAGTTGCGGATCACCTTTTCACCCAGCTTGCGGCGCACGGCCAGGACACGCGCGCCGACCTTGTCACTCAGGTCACCGGCAAACAGGCTGGCATTCAGCGCGGCCAGGGTCTTGCCCTCCGCCTCGAGGATTTCCCAGATACGGTCCTTCAGCGCCGTGACATCGGGGGGCGAGGCCCGCTCGGTTTCGGTTTCCCGGCCCTCGGCATCCACCCCGATGTAGATGCGCGGCGCCGGGTCGGCGGACACCTCGACCAGGTTCCCGGGGGGTATGACCTGGCCGAGACGCGCCAGCAGGCTGTCACGCAGTTCCTTGCGCTGTGCGGTCGTGTAGCGGTCGCACTTGTTCAGCACCAGCAGCAGCGGCCGGTGTTCCTTCGCCAGTCCCTGCAGGGCGCTGTACTCGCTGTCCGTCATGTCGCCATCGATGACAAACAGCACCAGGTCGGAGCGCTGTGATACCTCGTGCGCCATGCGCTCGCGGGCGTCACCGTCGATTTCATTGATACCCGGGGTGTCGATCAGGAACAGCGAGCCGCTTTCCTGCTCGTCCCAGCGCGCCATCTCGTTCTGCCTTGTCTCGCCGTGCAGGGCGCTGGTGGAGAAACGCCGCTCACCGATCAGGGCATTGAGCACCGAGGACTTGCCGACACTGACACGGCCCAGCACCGCGATATGGATGTGGCCATGCTCGAGCTTGTCCAGCATGGCCTGCACCTGGCCGAAATCCTCGGCAAGCTCGGTGCGCGCCTCGGGCGGCAGCCGCTTGTCCTGCAACAGCAGTTCCAGGCTGTTGCGGGCCTGGTCGAGATGGGTATCAGTACTCATGCAATTACGGTCAGCAGATTGCGCTCATCCGGTGTGTGTTTCCGGCCTGCATGCCGGGCCACCCTTCCTGTCGCACCCGTGGTGCGCTGGCCTGCCATCAGCCCTTGTCATTATCGCCCTGCTCCTTGCGTATATCGAGTGCCAGCCGCAACAGCTTGCGGGCCTGCGAATCCACATCGGCCACCAGGTTGTCCCTGAAGGTCAGGCTTGCCGGAGCGGGTCGCAGCTCGCCCCGGGTCTCCAGTGTCCGCACGACGGCACGGCCAAGGGCGTCGAAGATCAGCCCGTAGGCAACGGCATGCATCAGGCCACCGGCCAGTGTACCTATCCCCGGGAATGCCTTGGCGGCATTGCCGGCCACTGCCAGCAGCAGTGGCAGCGCCGTGCGCACCTGCTTTTGCGACAGGTTCAGCAGCTTTTGCAACTCGATATCGCGCACCGGCACGTCGTAGAGCTCACACAGTGATTTGACCATCTGCGTACCGAGGTACCCCTGGATCAGGATATCGGTACCGGGGCTGATCGCCGCCAGCCCGCCGGCAACGGCCCGCCGGGTATAGGTCTTCACCAGGTCCGCGGATGCCCTGACCCTGTGCTCTGCCTTCGATCGTTCCAGCTTCTGCGCCGTCAGGCGGAACACGGCCGTATCCCGCAGGTGCTCCAGCAATGCCATGTTGCTGTCGAGTGCCGATTGCACGGCCGCACGCAGCTCGTCGATCTGCGGTGGCAGGACCTGCTGTTCCTCGCGTTCCGTCCCGTCCGGCCCGACCCTGACCACCCTGCGCGCCGGACTGGTGGCGATGCCGACAATGGTCACCTGCGGATCGGCTGCAAAGCGCTCGGCCAGGTGCCGGCGAATCAGCTGCTGATCGTCTTGGGAATAACGGTCCAGTTTGTTGAACGCGACGATGAGCGGTTTTTTCAGTTCCAGCAGCGGTTGCAGGGCCTGGTACTCATCGCGGGTCAGGTCGCCGTCACAGACGAAGATCACCACATGTGCCCGCTGCGCCTCGTCCATGACCATGCGGTCGTACTCGCGCTCCACCTGGTTAAGGCCCGGCACGTCGACCAGCACCACCTCGTCGCCGGATTCGCGCAGCCAGTGGTAGTGCTCAATGGTGGTCGTGGTGCCGCCGATCACGTCCGTCCTGACACGGGCACCGGGCAGCAGGGCATTGATCAGCGAACTCTTGCCGCTGCTGATTTCGCCAAACAGCGCGAGATGGATGATTTCAAGCTGGCGTCGCCGTTTCAGCTCCGCCAGTTCATGCCGGGCGGCCTCGACATCGATGCCCGCGGCCTCGGCAGACTCCAGGTGTGCCTGCAGCCCCTCCTCGGTCAGGGGGGCGGCGGCCTCGCCGGGGCGGGTCCTGTCGGGGCGTACGATCCGCCAGCTGAGCCAGACCCCGAAGCCCAGCATGAGGCTGGCGATCGTGGCGGTCAGCACAACAACCCAGTCCGGAGCGGTTTCCAGCTGCTGCCACAGGGACAGGCTGAACTGTGCCGCACTCAGCATGATCGCCAGCAGCACCATCATCCCGACAAAAACGAGAATAGCGAGCAACAGTCTGAAGGTCTTGCTACGGGGCATGGCGCGGGAGATTTTGTTTATCAGACCATTAATATACATGAGTTTTCCATGCCTGGATTTCCCTGCGCGTACCGCGAATGCACTGATCCCATGCGCGCAGGAGCGGGTTCATTCGCGACTGGCAATAAAAAACCATCGCGGCTAAGCCGCTCCTGTCCAGCCGGGTTTGCCCGGCTCATTGCGTATGTCTGGATTGACGATATGTGCCTGACATCGAAGCAGAATTACCGGTCTGCCAGCCGGCAACGCCCCGCTGTGGCAGAATATCCAAAGCGACACACCCGAGGGCAAGACGATGACCGCATTCCGCCTGCCGGCGTTTATCAAGTTCCTGGTCGGCGCTTTTCTGCTGCAGGGCGCAACGGCATTACTGCTCATGACCGCACAGGACGCCGACCTGAGCAGAACCGGCTGGCTGATCGGCCTGCTCGGCATGCTGATCGGTGTGATCGCCTCGCTGTGGTTTTCCACCATCTCCAGCCATGAATGCCAGCATTCCTACGTGCGGGCCAGTGAAAAGTTCAGCCGGCAGCGTGACCGCCTGCGCCGGCAGGCCGAGAAGGAGAAGACAAGGGAAATCCGGGACAGCCACCGGCAGATCCTGCGCGAGACCCGACGCCTGCAAAGCCGCTCGTCGCTGAAACTGGGCGCCGCCATGGCGGGAACTGCCGGCCTCGGCGTCTTGCTGCTGTTTACCCAGTTCATGACACTCGGCCTCCTGGCCGTGTCCGCCACCGGCGGCGCCCTGCTGGGCTACGGTGTCAGGGCGCGCCAGTACCCGGCAATCGGGCGGACAACAAAAGACACGGCTGGCAGTCTTTCCGGGGCACCGGCCGGCCAGGAACGGATCGTGGCCGGTGAAAAGGTCGCGCATACCGACAAGCCCGGGTAAGTCACGCGCAGACGAAGCCGGGCGGACAGCAGCCGTTCAACGGCTCCCGGGCCAGGGTTACCCGGCCCTGACGGGTTTGCCTGGCATGCCTCCCGCTTTCAGGGCTTTTCATGGCAGAGGTCGCAGCTCACCTTCGTTCCCCTGGCGACTGCAATGGTTTTATTGCCATCATCGTCCCGCAGGTATTCCCGGTTCGCAGCCGTGCGGGAAAGCACCGTGCCTTCCAGGTTCCGTCCATGACAGGCCCGGCAGGCACCGGGGTTTCTCTCGTAGAAAGCCTCATGCCCCAGATTCCACCCGCGGCTGGCAACGTTATGCATCCCGTGGGGACCGTTGAGGGTAAGCGGCAGACTGGTGTGACAGGCACTGCACTCAATGACGGTGCCGGCATGCCCCTGCAACTGGATGGCAGCCAGGTTGTCATTGGCGGACGCCTGCGCATTAGGCCAGATCGCATGCGTGGACCCGTGACAGCCCTCGCAGGCGACATCGCCATGCCCCAGGCTGTTGCGGTAAAGCGTATTGCTGTTTTCTGCGAAGCGCTTGTTGACTGCCAGTCGCGGGGTCGCGGTATCGATATCGTCATCCCAGGCCTGTAACAGGCGGATATCGTCCCCCAGGTGGCGCACGGCATCACCGGTGTGGCAGGACTCGCATCTTGGTTCATCCACCCAGGGTTCACGCAAGTCGCTGCCAACTGCCAGCATGCTGCCATGGCAGTCCCTGCACTCGATTCCGGCACCGCCCATCGCACCCCTGAGACACTGCGTCACCTTGCCGGGGTGACACTGGTAGCAGGTTTCCTCCATTGTGCCGTTTGAGGGGAAGAGCGGGTCGCCCGTCGCCGGGTCAGTCAGCCCGCCGTGATGCCCGTGCATCACGACGGACATCATGTCCTTGTTGAGCTGTTCACCTGCAGGGCCCGCGCCGGCGAGATCCAGCGCGGCGGAGTAGTGACAGCGGGCACACAGCACCGGCGTCTGCTCCAGCAGGCGGGTGCCGTGTCTGGCATCGTGCAGTGCGAGAATATTGTGTTTTGCGGCCTGCAGGATACTGTTCGGGTCATTGATATCATCCGGCAGTATGTAGTCAACCGGGCTGCCGGCCGGTGCAGCAACTTCACCCAGGGCATGGCAGTTCTGGCAATCGGCCTCGGAAGCAACCGGCAGCACCACATCCAGACTGGCCAGGGTTTTCCCGGCGACGGGGTCGGTCGCACTGACCCGCATCAACGGGTACGCGTTAAGCTGCCCGGCATCGTCAACGGGCAGAATCGGCACCCCGTCTGCCGCAAACCAGCCTTGCCCCGGATCGAAATCATTGAACGGCTGTGGATCATTGACGGCATAGGGATTGAGGATGCCGGGCATGGCCTGTCCGAAGGCCAGGCCCTCATCGGGCGGCGGGCTCAGGCCGAAAAGGTCAAAGACATAGGTATTACCCGTGTCAGGGTTGCGGTCCCAGAAGTTGGTCTTGTTCACCGCTCCGGCCTGGTTCTGGCTGGTCGTGTTGATTGAACCGGCCGCATCCCTGGCTGCCCGGTAACTGACGTCCACATCACCGGCGTCCAGGACACGCGGCGGCGCCCCGCGCTCGATAACCTGACTGTGCACCACATTGAACGGCGGCAGTATCACGAAGGTCGAATAGTCAAGATCGGCACAGTGCATACCCAGGTCGTTGAAGGCCAGCACCTGGTGCGTTCCGGAGATGACTACTGCACCGGTGCCAGCATCATCGCCGTCACCATCCCCCCCGCCGCCTCCGCCGCAGGCGTTGAGCATGACCGAGATAATCACTGCGGCTGTCTGTTTATAGATGCTGTTTGTCATACTGTTTCCTGAGTCAGGGTAAGCTGTCGCGGCGAAACAGGCAGGAGGGCCAGTACCAGGGACCTGGCCCTTGCCAGTCGCAGCTGAAGGCAGTTCAGGTTTCGGTTCATAAGGATCACTCTTGTGTAAACGAAATAATCCGGCAGGTGACATGTGCGCTGACACGCACGGGGCGAGGATCACAGCCTCCTGCTCGCGGAAGTCAGTGCCTCCCGGCGAAGTGCGGCTGAAGAAGCCTGGCTGATATGCGAGCCCATATTTGGGATTTATTTCCCATTTATGGATATGCTATCCATGGACAGCATATAAATCAATCAGCAATTTACAATCCAGCACCCCTGATTGATATCGAGACTTATTCTCATGAGCAGCGACTCACCGTGTCTCATAAGGGCGAATCGTGATCCGGTCATGGACGCGCCCCAACCCTGCCCTGCAGGCACTCTGACCATCAGGAGGGTATTGCCGCGTTTACTGCTGCGCTACCATGCCCGTCTGGCCTGTCAGGCATGAACCCCGGCGGCAGTGGGATCTGATCCAGTCTCTTGCCCTGCGGGATGATGACGTGACAGGCCTTTAACGGTTCATCATAAGGACGTCCTAATGACCAAACGCATGCTGCTTGTCCTGCTGGCGCTCGGCCTGGTGCTGGGTGCCATATTCGGCTGGAAGTCCTGGCAGGAGCATCAGATGGCGGCGCTTGCCAGAATGCCGCCACCACCGGCGACCGTGGCCGCGGCCGAGGTACAGGTCGAGTCCTGGCAGCCCTATCTGCAGGCGGTGGGTTCACTGGTGGCCACCCAGGGCATCCTCGTGACCACCGAGGTGGCCGGCAAGGTCAGCGAGATCCGTTTTGAATCCGGCCAGCAGGTCGAGGCCGGTACCCTGCTGCTGCAGCTCGATGACAGCATCGACCGCGCCGAACTGGAAGGCATCGTCGCCGAGCGGCGGCTGGCCGAGCTGCAGTTCAAGCGCCGCGAGGAGCTGGTGGAGAAAAAAACCATCTCGCGCTCCGATTACGATGAGGCCCAGCTGCGACTGGAAAACGCCAGGGCACAGCTGGACACCAAGCAGGCCCAGATTGCGAAAAAACGCATTACCGCCCCCTTCAGCGGCTTGCTTGGCATCCGCCAGGTGGACCTGGGTGAATACCTCCAGCCGGGTGCTGCCATCGTACCGCTGCAGGCGCTGGATCCGCTCTACGTCGACTACTCGCTGCCCGAGCGTCACCTCGGCCTGATCTCGGTTGGCCAGACCGTGCAGATCGAGGTGCAGGCCTATGCCGGCGAGACCTTCACGGGCCGGATATCGGCACTGAATCCCGGCATCGACCCGGGCACCCGCAGCCTGCGCATCCGCGCGACGCTGGCGAACCCGCAGTCCCGGCTGCGCCCCGGCATGTTCGCCGAGGTGCGCACGCTCCTGCCGCAGCGCCCGGCCGTGCTCACCCTGCCCCAAACGGCGATCACCTACAATCCCTACGGGGACTCGGTGTTCGTGATCGAGGATGGCGAGACCGGAACCACCGTGCAGCGCCGCCAGGTCGAGACTGGCCGGGTGCGCAACGGGCGGGTCGAGATCGCGCAGGGCCTGCAGGCCGGGGAACGTGTCGTCATCGCCGGGCAGGTGAAGCTGCGCAATGGCCAGGCGGTCGTCATCGACAATTCCATTGCGCTTGAAACGCAGATCACGCGACCGTGAAATTCACCGACCTGTTCATTCACCGGCCGGTGCTGGCCAGCGTCGTCAGCCTGCTGATACTGCTGGTGGGACTGCGCTCCGTTGACCTGCTGGAGCTGCGCCAGTATCCCGAGACCCGCGACACGGTCGTCACCGTGACCACAACCTATCCGGGCGCCAGCAGCGAGCTGGTCAAGGGCTTCATCACCACCCCGCTGCAGCAGGCCATTGCCGAGGCCGACGGCATCGACTACCTGTCCGCGACCAGCAGCCAGGGACGCTCGGTGATCGAGGCCCGCATGGTGCTCAACTACGACCCCAAGGCCGCGGTCTCCGAGATCCAGGCCAAGGTGGCCAGCCAGCGCAACATACTGCCCGAGGAGGCCGATGACCCGGTCATCGATTCGCTCACGGGCGAGCGCACCGCGCTGATGTACATGGCCTTCTTCAGCGAGATCATGTCGCCCCCGCAGATCACCGACTACCTGTTGCGGGTGGTGCAGCCGAAACTGCAGGCCGTACCGGGCGTGGCAAAGGCCGAACTGATCGGCAACAAGACCTTCGCCATGCGGATCTGGCTCGACCCGCAGCGCATGGCCGCGCTCGGCGTGACCGCCGGCGAGGTGCAGCAGGTGCTGCGCGACAACAACTACCTCGCCGGCATCGGCCAGACCAAGGGTGCGCATGTCGCCATCGACCTTAGCGCCACCACCGACGTCAGCCGGGAACAGGACTTCCGCGATCTGGTGGTGCGCGAGACGGACGATACCCTGATCCGCCTGAGCGATATCGCCACCACGGAGATGGGCGCGGCGGACTATGACACCAGCACCTGGTACAACGGCAAGACCGCCATCTTCATCGGCATCCGGCAGGCGCCCGGCGCCAACCCGCTGAGCGTCGCCGGCCGTGTACACACGCTGCTGCCGGAACTGCGGGCGCAGTTGCCGGAGGGACTCGATGCCGGCATTCCCTACGATGCCAGCGTTTTTATCGAGGACTCCATCCGGGAGGTCTTCAGAACCCTGATCGAGGCGGTGCTGATCGTGCTGCTGGTGGTCTATCTCTCGCTGGGCTCGATGCGCGCTGCACTGATCCCGGCCGTGGCAGTGCCACTGTCGCTGGTCGGCGGCGTCTTCCTGATGCTGCTGATGGGATTCTCGATCAACCTGCTGACACTGCTCGCCATGGTGCTGGCCATTGGCCTGGTGGTGGATGACGCCATCATCGTGGTGGAGAACGTGCACCGCCACATCGAGCAGGGCAAGACACCGATGCAGGCGTCGCTTGTCGGGGCACGCGAACTTGCCCTGCCGATCATTGCCATGACCACCACTCTGGTCGCGGTCTACGCCCCGATCGGTTTCATGGGCGGGCTGGTCGGTACCCTGTTCACCGAGTTTGCCTTCGCGCTGGCCGGCGCGGTGCTGATCTCGGGCGTGGTCGCGCTGACCCTATCGCCCATGCTGTCCTCGCGGGTGCTGAGGACATCCAGCGGCGAGGGGCGCTTCGAACATGCCGTGGAAAACTTCTTCAACGGCCTGGCGGAGCGCTACCGGCGCGCACTGCGCGGCTCCCTGGAGACCCTGCCGGTCACCCTGGTGTTCGCCGCCGTCGTGCTGCTGAGCATCTACTTCATGTTCGTGAGCTCCAAATCCGAGCTGGCCCCCGACGAGGACCAGAGCATCCTGTTCTTCCAGGCGACGGCGCCGCAGACGGCAACGATCGACTACAACGAGGCCTATGTCCGGCAAATCGTATCGCTGTTCGAGAGCGTGCCGGAATATGACAAGAGCTTCATCCTGGCGGGCTTCGGCGGCGATGTGAGCACGACCTTCGGCGGCATAAAGCTGCCGGTCCCGTCGGAGCGCGAACGCAGCCAGATGGAGATCCAGCCAGAGGTGCAGCAGAAGCTGGGCCAGGTGGCCGGTATGCAGACAGCCGCATTTCCGCGGCCAAGCCTGCCCGGCTCGGGCGGCGGATTGCCGGTCCAGTTCGTCATCACCAGCGATGCAAGCTACCAGCGCCTCGACGAGATCGCTGACCAGCTGATCGGTACCGCCATGGGCAGCGGCAAGTTTGCCTTCCTGCGCAAGTCCGTCGAGTTCACCCGCCCCAGGACCCGCGTTGTCATCGACCGCGATCGCGCCGGCGACCTGGGCATCAGCATGGCCGACATCGGCCGCAACCTGGCGACCCTGCTGGGCGACAATGACGTCAACCGCTTCAGCCTGGACGGGCGCAGCTACAAGGTAATCCCGCAGGTGGCACGGCAGTTCCGGCTCGACCGCTCGATGCTGGAGGATTACTACCTGCGCAGCGGCGGCGGCGAACTGGTGCCGCTGTCCGCCCTGGTGCGATTCGAGGACACCGTCGAGCCGAGCAAGCGCACCCAGTTCCAGCAACTCAACGCCGTCACCGTCGAGGGCGTCATGGCCGGCGGCACCACACTGGGCGATGCGGTGAACTACCTCGAGGTGCAGGCCCGCGAGCAGTTCCCGCGCGGCTTCACCTGGGACTACACCGGCCAGTCGCGCCAGTACGCCCAGCAGGGCAGCAGCCTGATCGTGACCTTTTTCATGTCCCTGCTGGTGATCTACCTGGTGCTGGCCGCCCAGTTCGAGAGCTGGCGCGACCCGCTCATCATTCTGGTGTCGGTGCCGATGTCGATTGCCGGCGCTCTGGCCTTCCTGACCCTCGGTATCGCGACCGTCAACATCTACACCCAGGTCGGCCTGATCACCCTGATCGGACTGATCGCCAAGAACGGCATCCTGATTGTCGAGTTCGCCAACCAGTTGCAGATCAGTGAAGGCCTGGAGAAGCGCGAGGCGGTGATCAAGGCCGGCGCCATCCGGCTGCGGCCGATTCTCATGACCACGGTGTCGATGATCATGGCAATGGTGCCGCTGCTGATCGCCAGCGGACCGGGCGCCGTCAGTCGCTTTCACATCGGCCTGGTCGTGGCCAGCGGGCTGGGTATCGGCACCCTGTTCACCCTGTTCGTGGTACCGGCCGTGTATCTGCTGCTGGCGCGTGATCATGCCGCCGGGACGGCGCCGGTCACGACTGAAGATGATGCGGCGTATGGCACCGACACGTAGCGCTGCCGCTGTTCAGTGGTGCGGTGTCGGGTCAGTCATAGTGCCGGCATGCAGGCTTGAGAACCGGGCCTGTCGAGACCCTGTGCAACAGGCACCGGCAGCATGATCCGGAAAATCGTCTCGGGTGGCCAGACCGGTGTGGACCGTGCGGCACTGGATACAGCCCTGGAACGGGGCATTGCATGCGGCGGCTGGTGTCCAAAGGGCCGCAGGGCGGAAGACGGCGTCATCCCGGCCAGGTATCCCCTGCAGGAAACCGAATCAGCCGATTATGCAGAGCGCACCCGACTGAACGTACTGGATTCAGACGGAACACTGATACTCAATGCAGGTGAGCTCGCTGGCGGAACGGCATTGACGGCAGAGCTTGCCAGGCTGAACCGCAAGCCATGCCGGGTTGTGCAGCTTGACGAGACCACGGACACCGGCGATGTGATCGAGTGGCTACGAAAACACCGTATCCATACCCTGAATGTAGCGGGGCCACGGGAAGAGCAGCACACTGGAATCCACGAGCAGGCGCACAGGTATCTCCTGAAACTGTTGCAACAACCCGTATGATTGCCAAAAAAGCGCGCGGAACCGTAAACACCTGCCGCCTTGTCCCTGCAGCGGAACCCGAACTATGCAGTTTCGCGATATTTCTGCTTAACCCTGATCCTGCCATTCTCCTCATTAAGAAGAGAACAGTTTCAACCGGACATCACTGACACCACATGCACTTTGAAGTCGCAGATATCGTTGTATCCCTGTGGCTGCTGCTCGCCTGGGGCACCCTGGTCGGCTTTGTCTTCTCGACGGTCGGTGCAGCCGGCGGAATTCTCGCCTCGGTGGGTATGATCTCCGTGTTCGGTATCGAGGACCCGAACCTGGTCAAGCCGATGGCGCAGGCACTGACGCTGGTCACCCCCCTGATCGCCGTGCCGCTGTATATGCGCCAGTGCCGGCTGGTCTACAGCCTCGCCTTTCTGTTCGGTGCAGGAGGTGTGCTGGGCGCCCTGGCCGGCAGTACCCTGTCGTTGGGGTTGCTGTCCAGCATGGAGGTCTTCAAACCGGTATTCGCCGTGCTGGTGTTCTTCATTGCCGCGCAGCTTGCCTGGCAATTGCTGCGCACCGGCACCGCATCCGCGGCACTGGCCAAGACCATGAGCGCTGCCGAGGCCTACGAGCAACACATGAAGGGCGGCGGCGAATCCTGCGACCGGGGTGTGATGTACCGGCGGTTTACACCGCTGCGCTTTTACTTCCGGTTCGGTGACGAGGATTTTGCCTTCAGCACCTGGCTGCCGTTTTTCGCCGGCATGGGCATCGCGGTGTTGTCCTCTGCACTTGGGGTCGGCGGCGGCTTCCTGCTGGTGCCGTTCATGAGCATCGTGATGCGCCTGCCCATGCACATCATCGCCGGCACCTCCGCGCTGGCGATCGCCATCCACTCCGTCACATCAATTGCCAACTACGTGCGGCTCGGCGTGGAACTCGATCTGCCGCTGCTGGGCTTCCTGGTCATCGGTGTTGTGGCCGGCTCGGTGCTAGGCCCCTACCTGAGCCGGTCCATACCGGAACGCGGCCTGCGCGCCCTGCTGTGCCTGGTGCTGTTCGTAATCGGTCTGCGCTATGCGAATGTATTCTGACCTCCCCCGGCGGGAATCCGTTCTCGTGTGGCGCGCTGTCGCCGCCCGGTGTTTGACGCTGTTGCATACCGGCGTAATCCGGTAATCCCCGGCGTCCGAACGGGCCGGGTGGCGGCTGATGCGCTCGGAGGAAGGCCCGGCCATGCAATCGATGTCCGGCGTTGAGTGATTCAGCCGGGGCATTGCACAGCCTGCAGATCCGGCCCGCACCACACCACCCTGCCGCCCGCCATCACCAGGGCGATGCGGCGGGTGTTGCGTATATCGATTCGCGGATCGGCATCCAGCAACACGAGGTCGGCCAGCATTCCCGGCCTCAGTTGCCCGAGTTCCCGGCTGCGACCCATGACCCGTGCACCACCCTGCGTGGCGGCGCGCAGCACCTCGGCCGGCGTGAGGCCCGCGTCCACCATCAGCTCGAGTTCGCGATGCAGCCCGGGCCCGTGCAAACTGCCGATGTTTCCCGCGTCGCTGCCGGCTGCGATCGTTATGCCGGCACGGTGTACCCGCAGCAGGTTTTCGCGCGCCACGCGGTTGTCCCTCGCCGGCTGCGAGGGCCGGTAGCCGCGGAACAGCCGGGGCAGATCATCGAGGCTGGCGATCACCCGGGCATCGCCCATTGCCTGTTCGAAGGGCGTCAGCGCCAGCCGCTGCCCGAGGACCTCGGCATAGCGGCGTGAGACACCCAGGGTAGGTATGTAAAGCACACCGCCGTCCCGCATCGCGGACAGCAGTTCCCGGTCGATCGGCCGGTCGTCGACGCTGTGCACCAGGATATCGGCACCGGCATCCACCATGCGCCGGGCGACGTCGAGCCGGGTGGCATGGGCGGCCACCCGCAGGCCGAGTGTGTGCGCTTCGTCGATGGCAGCGCCAATCCAGGCGAACTCCGGGTCAAGGTTCATGCCGGGATGGGGTGAGAACCAGACCTTGAGAAAATCCGGTTGTGATGCCGCCAGCCGCTGCACGGCGGCTCGGGCCTGTCCGGGCGAGCGCACCTCGACGGCAGGGGCATGCCTGCCGTCCAGCCCGGGCGGCAGACTTGCGGCGAGCGCGGGACCGGACAGCATGACCCTGGGCGAGTCTGCCGCGCCGTCGGCCAGCGCACGCAGCTCGTAGGTCCAGCGGGGCCCGGCCAGGTCCACCACCGAGGTTACACCGCTCGCGAGGTAGCGCCCCAGCGTGGCCGGCAAGCGTTCGCGGATACCGGCGATCTCCTCGTCATAGGGCCGGATGCGCCGCAGATCGATGACATCCGGCCGGGTGTACAGCCCTCCCGACTGGAAGAAATGGACATGGGCGTCGATCAGGCCCGGAATCATCCATTTCCCGCGGGCCTCGATCACGCTCGCACCGGCAGGTACGGCGATTTGCCCGTCCCGGCCGATGCCGGCGATGCGGTCGTTGCGAATGACCACGAGCGCATCCGTGCGCGGCGGCCCGTCTGTTCCGTCGATCACCGTCACGCCTGTAACCACGGTGTAGCGGTCCGCGACATGGGCCTGGACGGGACCCCAGTGCAGCAACAGGCAGCAGGCCAGCAGCCGTTGCAGGGCCGGCCCGGTGATGGCCGCGATCCGGGTTACGATGCCCATCGGTTGTGTGCCCGGGGTGGAGGTGCCGCCGGCGGGCGATCCGCACATCCCCCGCCTGTTCCGGTTGTGCGCCAGCGTGGCGCTTCGCCGTGGCAGGCCACTGCTTGTGAACCCGCGGTCTGCCGGCACACGCAGCGAACATGACTCATGCCAGATAGAAAAGGAAGGTTATCAGCACCAGAATCCACTGGCAGCCGTTCAGCAGAACGCTTGCCGTATGCAGGCGACTGAAACGCTGCCCGGCACCCGCCACTCCGGCCAGTTCCGCATCACGCGCACGGTTAATGGCAGGCATCAGCAACTGCCGGGCAACCACAAATCCGCTCACCACCAGCGCGATCATGACGGCCTCGCGGGTGAAGCCGCTGACGATCTCCGGTGCCATGGCCAGCAGCGCAACGAGACTCGTGAACCCCATGGTCAGATAGTACCAGGGGAACAGCTGCCGGATCAGGCGGCCCGCGGTATCCGGCGGGAGTTTGATGAAAACCAGCGGTGCCACGACAACAGAAAAGAATGTCATGCCACCGAGCGTGATAGCCAGTGCCAGTCCTGCAATGAAGTACAGGACGATTTCGTGATGCATCGGGTTATACCCTGCTTTCCGGTTCGAGCCGGGCCGGTTGTTCGTGCCGACTTGCAACGGCAACCGAATGAAAGGGCCCGGCAGCGGCATGCCACCGGGCCCCGATGCCCAGCCTGTTTACACCCTCGTCCCGCACGCTGGCACTTCAGCGGGACCGGCAGGCACGCACGGGCTGACGGTGTCAGCCGGGATTACTGCGCCGGGATCAGAACGGCATCGATCACGTGGATGATCCCGTTTGAGGCATCGATGTCGGCAGTAGCCACGTTCAGCTTGTCGATTGTCAGCTTCTGCCCCTGCACGGTGGTGAATTCTCGCCGCTGCAGCAGGTCGGCTGCGGTGAGCCGCTCCGGCACCACGTGGTAGGTCAACACCGCGACGAGCTTCTCCTTGTCGGCAATCAGCGCATCGAGCGTGCCCTCGGGCAGGTTGGCAAAGGCCGCGTCACTGGGTGCGAAGACGGTGAACGGGCCATCACCGCGCAGGACATCGTACAGGTCTGCGGCCTTGGCAGCACGGATCAGGGTGCTGAAATCCTGTGCCGAGGCGGCCGTCTCGATGATGTCCATGCCGGACGCACTGGCGCCGGGGGAAGCAGCTTCATCACCGGCTGTGGCAGCCGATCCGGTGGCGTAGGCATCGCCATAGCTCCCGGCTTTTGCGACGCCGGCATGCTTGTTGCCCCCTTTGTAATGACCATGTCCCTGGTAGCCATGCATGCCCTTGTGGCCGTTATAGTAGCGATGATGCCGCATCATCGGCGGGTAGGGTTGTGCGCCGTACGGCATCATGCCGCCCATGTAGGCATGGGGTTTCGACTTCATGCAGTAGTTTGCCTGTGCTGCCGCCGGGAGCATGGCAATGCCCAGACCGCTGCAAAGCGCGATACCCAGCAGGGTGCGTCTGAAGTTTCCGGTGTTTGATGTCATGTTAACCTCACGATTGGTTGTGCATCTGATTTGTTCTGTGGCAACGCAGCGATAACTGGCGCTGCAGAACGTTTTCGAACAGTGAGAGTTACGCAACTACCCGTGCCGGGGTTCACACATGCAGTGATTATTTCGCTGCAATGACGTTGCGGGTATGCGGATCAATCGGCTGTATGTCCGCATTACCGCCTGTTATCGCACGGGTCGCCCCGTGCGCAAAATTCCGCAGACGCGGACTGCTTCACTCCTGACAGGGCCTGCATCCGGACGGCTCCCGGGGTTTATCGATGCACCCTGTACACGCAGCATTCCTGCATTTTTTTCCTGTGCCGTACCCGGTTCCTGCGTCGTGGTCAACAGCAGGCGAGGCCTGGCATGCAGAGACCGTCTGACCGGTCCAGACCCGGATGCGATGCGGATGCAGCGGGAACTGCCTGCCGGGCGGGCATGGCGTGGTGTGCTAACACAGGTCAGGATCCGGAAACGCTACGCCCCGGGGAGCCGGGATCGCACCACCGGTAAGACCTGGACAAAACCTTGTCATCGGGGAGTTTAAAGGTCCGACTGAAGAACCTTTTGGCAACCGGCTGCGTATTGGGTGTTGCAGCACCGTATTCGCCGTTACAACCAGTGAGGAGCAGAATCATGTCAGACAACGCAATCGATACAAACAGACGCAACGTTCTCAGGATGGCAGCAGCAGGGGCCGTTGCCGTACCACTCGGCAGCCTGCTGCTGCACGGCACTGCCCACAGCAGCGAATTACCGCACCTGAGCGAGGATGACCCGATCGCACAAGGCCTAAGCTACGTACACGACGCCAGCACCGCGCCGGCTGGCAAGCGAAAAGACGGCACCTACTGCAAGAACTGCAACCTGATTCAGGCCCAGGAGGGCGAATGGCGACCCTGCGCGATTATCCCCGGCAAGGCCGTGAACGAGAACGGCTGGTGTGCCGCCTGGGTTGGCAGAGTCTAGTTAAAACCAGCGCCCGGGTGTGAGCCAGCATGTGCCGACCGGCAACCTGGTTCATATCCGGGAATACTCTGCGACAGCGTGGCGGTTAGGGTTGACTGCCAGGAACGCTGTTTCAACAACCCTCCATGAGACTACCCGAACAGACCCGCAGGCTGTCGACAGCCGGCCTCTGCATGACGTTCTGCATGACCCTTTTCGTGTCTGTGAGGGTTGCCGCTGGAAGTCTCGGCGACTATCGGTGGCAGCACCGCCTGCTGGTGCTGGTCGCACCCGACGCCACGGATGTGTCTGTACAACAGGTACGCCAGAGCCTCGCGCACCACGCAGATGAACTGGCAGACCGCCACCTGCTGGTGCTGCAGTTGTTTCTGCACGATCAGAGCCTGGTGGAGGGACGACCTGTCTCCGGCACGGAAGCCGCCGGATTGCGGGCGGAACTCGGGGTGGAACAGGATGCGCGAATGCTGTTGCTGGTTGGCAAGGATGGGCTGGTGAAACGGCGTGCCGCGCTGGTGACGGATTTACAGGTAATCTTTAGCCAGATCGACGCCATGCCGATGCGCCGCATCGAAATGCGGCAAAGGGGTGAAAACGGCGGGCAGTCGCAACCCGCGCTGCAGCGCTGAATATCAACCACGTGCGCCCGGGACACCTGAGCGAACGTTTGTTTCCAAACATGCGGCGTGATCCGGAACAGAGTGCGCGCGTCATGACAGAGGAGAACCTCCGCCCGCCAATGAATTGCGGGTTCATCCGGGACCGCGGCAAGACACAGACACGGTAGCAAGGAACGAAGCCGTGATGTTGTTTTTCAGGGACTACAGTCCCAGTTCGTGCAAATCGGTCTCTCTCCTGATCTCGTGAATCACCTTCTCCATGCGTTCCGCCGCATCAAGCAACTCGTCCGTGATGGCATCGCGCACCAGCGGGTCAGGTCCTGGAAATGCGCATCGGAGATCCCGGCACAAGTTTCCGCACCGAGGATTTCCCTGAATTCGGCGACAAGCTTGTCTGCACGCTGATGATGCCGGGTGGTCATTACTGGTCTCCTTTATGTTGACGTTACGAGTATGGCAATCAGAAATTACCAACATGGTCACGCTCTGCACCTGAATTGGCAAGCCAGAAAGATCGCTCAGAGTAGTGCAGGCTGGCTTGCGATTATGACTGGAACGGGGGAAGGCCGTGCTCTTGACGCACTCGACCAGGGCAACGGGTTGAAACCCATGTGACCGGTAAGCACCCATATGAGCTTCCCGGCACAT
>Ga0209536_100002957_pt1 | contig 27530 bp, 27 predicted proteins | sample DeeMarSeWOR28_12_FD_187461 | JGI IMG/M metagenome (GOLD analysis project Ga0209536, IMG submission 187461) | Marine sediment microbial communities from White Oak River estuary, North Carolina - WOR-2-8_12 (SPAdes) (version 2) | ecosystem: Environmental > Aquatic > Marine > Intertidal zone >... | reverse complement strand
TGGCAGGCTATACACCCAACGTTGCCCAGAGCGAACAGGTGCAATTGACGTTGCGAACATTGTACGCCCTGGTGCCTTCGATTTGCAATATTCTGGCCTTTGTGATCGCTTTGGCATATCCCATCAGCAGCCGGGTTCACAAACAAATTCGCAGCGCTATCGCCGAGCGCAACACCGGCCGGCCGGTGGCAGATCCGTTGCAGCCAGATCGAATGATTTCATAGATATAGAAAAGACAGGATATTTGGAGACAACCAAATGGAAAATTTAGTGGGAGTCCTGGCTTGGAATCTGGTCGCGGTGACCGGAATGATGTTTTGTGGCTGGTTGTTCAGTCTGGTTTATAAAAATGTGTCCCTTGTCGACAGTCTCTGGGGATTGGGATTCGTTCTGATTGCCTGGATCACCCTTGGCCTTAGCGAAGGCTACAGTGGACGCAAGGTCTTGATCGTGGTGCTCACCACCATCTGGGGGTTGCGGCTGAGTGTGCATCTGGCCTGGCGCAATTGGGGCAAGGGAGAAGATCCCCGCTATGGCAGCTGGCGCCGGGCCAGTGGTGACCGCTTTTGGATTGTCAGTCTGTTTAAGGTGTTTTTGCTGCAGGCCCTGTTTTTGTGGGTAATTGCGCTAACCACCCAGTATGGCCAGATCTCACCGAAACCGGCGCACTTTACCCGACTCGATTTACTGGGATGCATCCTATGGCTGATCGGATTTTTCTTTGAATCTGTCAGCGACTGGCAATTGGCACGCTTTAAAACTAATGCCAGCAACAAGGGTAAGGTGATGGATCGTGGACTATGGGCTTATTCGCGACATCCCAATTATTTTGGAGAGTGTTTAATCTGGTGGGGGTTTTTCTTCATTACCTTATCCACACCCACCAGCTGGTGGACTGTGATCAGTCCAGTTGTCGTCACCGCGGTTTTATTAAAGATGACCGGTATCCCACTGATGGAAAAAATCATTGTCGACACTCGGCCGGGCTACCGCAATTATATCCGGCGCACGCCGGCATTTTTTCCCTGGTTTCCCAAAAAGGATAAACCATGAGCGTATTAACCGAACTGGCGGAGCGCGGCTGGCTGCCGGATGCATTCATTCGGCACGGCATTCGCATTTTAGACAAACAGCGTCTAAAAATGGAAGACAAAGGGGATCTTGAAGCCCAGCGGGCTGGCTTGGCGCAGTTTATATCTGATATGCGTCAAAACCCCATTGCGGTTCAAATCGAAAAACCCAAAGAGCAACACTATGAAGTTCCACCGGCCTTTTTCAAACAGGTGCTGGGTCGGCATTTAAAATACAGCAGTTGTTTTTGGGATGCCGATACGAAAACTTTAGACGAAGCCGAAGCACGCATGCTGTCCCTTACCACTGAACGCGCCCAGTTGGCCGATGGGATGACCATTCTGGAACTGGGGTGTGGCTGGGGGGCGTTTTCATTATGGATGGCTGAAAATTTGCCTACCAGTCAGATTATTACGGTCTCAAATTCTAAGCCACAGGCGGAATTCATTCGCGCTGCCTGCCAGCAAAAGGGGCTCACCCATTTAAAGGTCATCACCGCTGACATGAATGATTTTGACACTGATCTTAAGTTCGATCGCGTGGTCTCGATTGAAATGTTTGAACACATGCGCAACTGGCCCATGCTCCTGAGGCGTATCAACGGCTGGCTGCGGCCGGAGGGCAAATGTTTCATTCATATTTTTACCCACCGCCAGTTTGCCTATACCTTCGAAGAAAATGGGGACAACTGGATGGGCGAGCATTTTTTTACAGGCGGTATGATGCCCTCAGATGATTTGTTGCTGTATCTGCAGGATCATCTGGTGGTTGAGGAGCACTGGCGGGTAAACGGCACCCATTACAGTAAAACGGCTGAGGTTTGGCTGTCCAATCTGGACAAGCGCCGGGAAGAAATTCTGCCGGTTTTCGAAAAAACGTATGGCCAGGATAAGGCCAGACGTTGGTTGCAGCGCTGGCGTATCTTTTTCATGGCCTGCATTGAATTATGGGGCTATCGCAACGGGCAGGAATGGCTCGTATCTCATTACCGGATGAAGAAAAGATCTAGCAATAGCTCTGTTGTTTGAAATAAAGAGCGAACCCGAAGACAATAGAGAACATGGAGTTACAAGCGCTTTTTACGCAGGGAGGATACAGCAGCCACGGCAGGTTTAAGCGCCATGTACAAAATAAGAATTATAAATGGGCAGATGACCGCCCATGTGAAAATCGCATAAAGCGTTAGATTCCACAGGCTGGTCATGCTGCCCCAGAAGTCGTTTTTGAGCAAAAAAATAAGGCTTTCACCGCTTACATGGTTACTACCCTGATTAAACAACCAGCTGCCGGCGCTATAGAAAGGTGCCAGCAAAATCAGCTGGACCGGATAGACGACAAAATTCACCAGCTGTATGGCCGGTAGATTCAGTCGCAATGCGAAGGCCGCCAGCGTGCATAACAGCGTCGTCATCCCCAACACCGGAAAAATACCCAGCGTCACGCCCACTGCAAGGCATAAGGCTATTTTATGCAGACTCACACCTTCTTTTAACATTGCTCTGATAAGGCCGGTGATCCTATTTTTAATTCGGCTGATCATAAATTTTTTAAATCATACATCCATTAAAGTTGCGGTTTCAAAATTAGTTATTCAGCGCAGCTTGAATGCGCATATACTCGCCAAGATTGTCCATGGTCAATAGACCCACCAGGCGATTGTCACGCGTTACCGGTAAGGTGTGGCAGTTGCATTCTTTTAATTTTTGAAGTGCCGTCTCTAACATTTCCAGCGAATCAACGGTGACAAAGCGCTGCTGCATAACATCGGAAACGGGCGCATCCTGACCCTTTTTGGATAATGCCGATAGTAAGTCAGATTGCGTAAGGACCCCTTTTACCAAACCGTTATCTGTCACCGGAAAATCCTTTTGTGTACCTGCCAGTGTCAACTCCACGGCTTGCTGCAGCGTATAATTGCGCTCTAAGGTTTTAAAATTGGTTAGCATGGCATTGCTGACCGGAATACCACTTAAAGCTGACTTCATCTGCGTTAGATGCGTTTCCTGAGCAGCACCGATCCATACAAAAAACGCAATGAACAGCAACAATGGATTGTAAAACAATCCAATGATGCCAAACAGCACTGCAATGCCCTGCCCCAGAGCAGCTGCAAACTGGGTTGCTTTTGAATAGGACAGGCGCGTTGCCAGAAGCGCGCGCAGGACGCGGCCCCCATCCATGGGGAATGCCGGAATCATGTTGAACAACACCAAGAAAATATTGACTGCCATGATGCGCTCGATAAAGGCTCCGGACGTGCTAGCGAGCTCACTGACCGGCGTGAAGCTATTCGTCAAGTAAAGGTAGGCCGCAAGTACCGCAGCGATGACGACATTGACGGCCGGACCGGCCAAGGCAACCCACAGCTCCTGCATCGGCTTGTCGGGCATCTTCTCCAAACGTGCAACGCCACCGATCGGAAGTAAGATAATGTCACGCGTTTGAATTCCGTAGCGCCTGGCCGTCAACGCATGGCCGAGCTCATGCAACACAACACAGGTAAAAATTAACAAGATAAACACGACGCCCGTGGCTGCTGCACTAAGCGATTGATTTTGGTTGTAGTAAACAAAAGCAATCCAAGCCAACAGTAAAAAAAAGGTAAAATGGATATAAACATCAATACCTGCAATTTTGCCTATTTTGGTAGACCACTTCATAGTTACACCACCTTGCTTAGGGTTAAAGAAAATTAATGGCTTATGCCGCTTTCGCTATATGAGGCATAATCGGGTAGTTCGTGTTTGAATGAATCCTTGAGTTTGGCGATAATCCCCTTTTGAATCTGGCGAACCCGTTCCCTTGAAATTCCGTACTTTTTCCCAATTTCAGATAGGGTTTGGGGTTCCTCCGCGAAAATTCGCTGGTCAAAAATGTGCAGCTCTCGCGCATCCATCTCTTTTCTAAATTCCTTTAGACGCTTACGCAGAATGACTTGAAGCTGCTTTTGAGACACCCTATCCTCTAATGAGTTTGTGGGAGTTTTCATAAACTCTATTCGCGCTGTATCAGAGTCCTCTGTTAGGGGTGCGTCCAAGGAAACATCCCAGCTGCTAATGCGCTGATCCATTTCGACAACATCTTTTTGGGGTACGCTTAATCTCTCTGCAATGAGTTCAGCACTCGGCTCGAAGCCATCATCTTTTAACTTTTGTTTTTCACTTTTCAATTTGAAAAACAGCTTTCGTTGCGCCTGGGTCGTGCCGATTTTAACCAGCCGCCAGTTATCCATTAAATGCTTAATAATGTAAGCTTTGATCCAAAAGGATGCATAATAGGAGAATTTTACATTCTTTTCCAAATTAAACTTTTCCACGGCTTTAATCAGGCCAAGATTCCCCTCCTGGATAAGATCGAGCAAATTTTGCATCCACAAATTGCTGTAATCCATAGCAATTTTAATAACCAAGCGCAGATTTGACGTCACCAATGTTTGGGCTGCCTGTGCATCGCTTAGTTGATGGACTCTCTGCAAAAGCTCTCTTTCCTCATCCCTTGTCAGCAGTTTATACTTGCTGATTCCGATGAGGTATCGTTGGAAAGCATCCGTATGAGTATCTTTGACTACCACGCTTGCGGGTGCCAATTCGGCAGAATTTTTTGAACCATCCGCAACAGTATCATCAAATTCTTTTGGCAATTTATCATGAGAATATTGGGACGTCTCTTTTTCAATCAATGTACTGTCAGTCAACATGCTGACCTCCTCCATGTATGCCAAGCCTTTCTCGGCTGTAAAAAATGTTAATGTATTTCCTGAATTGCTTTATTTGATTTTTGCCGTGCCCGTCTTGTTGGACGGGCATGGCAGTTTAAGGTTTAGTTCATGAAAAACACTTAGCTTTGCTGGTCGCTCTTATAAGCTTTGCCGACGCCGTGCATTTTAAGGAAAGTATCCCATTCGCTTGCGCTGATGGCGCCATCGTTATCGGAATCTAAAGCATTGAAGCTCCAGCGCAGCTGCTCGGAATGGAATGCCGCGTATTCCTCAAACGAGACCGTTCCATCTTTATTTTCATCCATATCATTAATGTTGGCATTGAACATCGAGCAGCTGTGATGACCCGCATGAACGTTCACGACTGCACCGACCAACAGTGCTAAACCAAAGAATATAGCTATACCTGGAATCATGATTGCACTTTTCATTGTAGTCCTCCCTATTCAAAATAATACTAAGTTAGTGATAAACTTGTTTGTTTATAATTTGTCTAATTTTTGTTAAGATATTAAGCATTATGTCTCAGCTGTCAATAGCGATATTGTCATTTAGAACCGTCAACAGGAATTGAGGTCGTCAGAGTCCACAGACAGCCTCGAACCGTGTAATCGCATTGATTGAAATCGGCTGATATCCATCAGATTTGACGGTTAGCATTGACATGTTTGAACTGCAAAAAAGGTGCTCGGCGACGCTGAACTGCAACAGTGTTGACGCGGCACCGTTCGGGTCAGCCATCGCCGCTGTCTGTGATATAACGCTCATGTTAAGATCAGCTCCGGAAAGCGACAAGAAATTAATATATGTGGTCTTTCGAATCTACATTACCCTACCCTGGGCCCTAAAGATCGAGCGCTTTTAGACCACTTGTCAACCCTAATAATTACGCCGAATTCCGATTTGCCAATATTTTGTTTAGTATTTGTTTAATAATAGGGGCGGTGCATCCCTGTTCGTCTTGGCCGGTCAGCAGTGGAACGAATTTAATTCATAACACACTGTATTTGTATGATAATATTTATATTTCCGGATCAACTTAGCGCATGCGTGCGTTTCGGAGCCAAAGCGAGTTGCACGGGGCAAAATGCAGAGAAAGGGTGTCAAGCAGAGGGCTGGTTGATTTTGTTCAGGCGGACATTAGTTTATGAGGTAAATTTTGCGCCCTAATGAGTTGGAAACCTCAAATGGTATCAAAACACATCACCCGTAAAGTTTTTCTGTGCGGTATAACCTTGATCTTAATTTATGCGCTCGCCTGCACGTATTTGTGGGCCAGACAGGGACGCTTTATCTTTATGCCCCAGCGGGAAATAGAAAAAACACCGGCAACCGTGCAGTTACCGTATAACAATGTTTACATATCGGTAAAAAACATAAACGGTCGGACAGAGCGTATTCACGCCTGGTGGATTCCGTCGCGAAATGATGCGGAAAACGTCCTGCTCTACCTTCACGGCAGTGCACTCAATATGGGTGCCAACGTCAACGCCTTGCGTCGCCTTCATAATTTGGGCTTTGCTGTCCTGATCGTCTCTTATCGCGGATACGGATTAAGCGATGGAGAATTTCCATCGGAAACACTTCTGTATGCCGATGCCGAGGCTTCCTGGAATTACCTGGTAGATCAAAAACAAATAGAGCCGAATAAAATCTATATCTATGGTCACTCAATTGGTGGTGCAGTCGCCATAGATCTGGCTGTTCGCCATCCAAATGCGGCCGGGCTGATCGTGGAATCAACATTCACTTCTATTATCGATGTGGCCCGTCTGAAAGCCAAGTATCGTTTGTTTCCATTAGACCTGATTGTTCATCAGCGATTTGATTCGCTTAGTAAGGTTCCTCACCTGCGCATTCCAGCCCTGTTCATTCACGGCACCAATGACCATCTGATTCCCTTTGAAATGAGTCGTCTGCTGTACGCACGCGCGCCACATCCGAAAAGCTTGAAGTTGATCCCGGACGGTGGCCACAATAACAGCGGAACCGTCGGCGGTGATGCTTATTTGGCAGCTGTATCGGATTTCGTTGCGGCCACGGAAAGGGCGCGTTCAGAGGGAAACGGTTTTAAAGCAGGGCGTTAATTGGTGGTTATGGTATCATCGGATACGCTTAAATCTGATCGGGCCTTTGAATTTGGATGGATCGACGCTTTTTCCATCCTGCAGGATGCTGATTTTTCCCCGATGTGCCAAGCGCCTGGCCGCTCTGCGTGTCGGTTCCAGCAATGGGCGCCATTTATTTTCATCTCGATGCCCCACGTATTCTCGGGCGTCCTCGCTGGGTCAAATACAGGAGGCTGAAAAGACACGGACGGAAAGGTACAGTTTTCATTCCCCCAAACCCTGCCTCCGTTTTTGCCCCCAGTCATTAGTACTTCGAATTCGCCCGGACGAGCACATCGCCCGGCTGCAATTACCTTGATCAACCCTTCACTCGCAGCTTAAGCTTAATGGGGTTAGAGCAGCCATTTGGCAAGAATAAAACTCAGTGTTGCGACTGCCGTGCACAGCACCACCCCCCAGATGATATCAACCACCACGACATTCAATGGCCAGTCCTTGAGCAGGGCTAAATTGGTGAGCTCGTAGGTCATGTAGGTAAAGAATCCAAACAAGGCCCCATACACCATCGCATGTTGCCATGAATCCTTGCTCACCGCAGGTACGACGGCAAAAATCAGAATGCCGGCTATGTAAAGCAAGTAAAAAAGGATAGCCGCCGGCCAGTTCACTTGCGGACTGAGGACAAAACTTAGATTTTTCTGATAGAATCCTTTGGCGACAGCGCCCAACCAAATCAGATCGATAATAAAGAAGACCGGTACGGTCAGGGCGTAAAGCTTTAAGTAAAATGCAACATTCATATGAGCCTCGCTTGCTAAGGTTTTTGGCAAACACAATTGCTGGGGCACCATTTTTACCGGATGTTAAAATGCCGCGCGCAGGCGCTCCACCCGCCGGCGGTTGGCACCAAAATCATAATATCCCGACCGCGATGCAGATCTCACATGGATGATGGATTCATCTTCAGGCAGGTAAAATTCGACATCATCGACAAACCCAAAAATCAAGGAGCGAAATTCAACCTGAATGTGATCTTTTTCGATTTTTACCAAGTGCGTGCGTCGCATATTTTTCAGAATATCGATCAGTTTCTGCCTGGCCTCGCCTCGGCTGCCTTTGTAACGCAACGGTTCGACAAAATGGGCCTTATCCTTGCTCAGAGATGAAACACAGTTGGGCGAATCCGGACAAGATGACATCTTTTCGGGCATTGCAGGCGATCCTGTGCTCATATGCGACATGCCAAATAGGAGGCAACAAACAATTGAACCATAACCCATCACGATTTTCTCTCCCTAAGTCTTGCCATCAGCTTTACAGGCGAGTAGAAAAATGTCTGCAGCGTCGACAAAATTCAATCACGACTCGGGTACTTGATTTAAATTATAACCCATGGTGGCTGATTGCTTTACTTGACTTTACCAATTAAGCTGAATAACAATAAGCATTGATGCGTAAAGTTCAAATTACGCCTTTTCCCAGCAATGGGCCCTATTCTATTGCGGGCGTCGGAAGGTATCCGGCGCAACATTATGAGGGTAAATAATAAGAAAGGGTATGCTTTGGAAAAAGACAAATTATTGATGGTGAGCGTTTCCGGACCCGATCGCCCTGGTATTCTAGCGAAATTTTCGGAAGTTCTTTTAGAACACCAGATTGCGCTTGAGGACATCGAGCAGGTTTCATTGCAGAACACTTTGGGTCTCTATATGCTTTTGCGATTCAACCAAGCAGCTGATTCCTACGATCATGTCATCAAAGATCTATTATTCGAAGCCAAAAAGATGAATCTGACCCTCAACTTTCAGCTGGTCTCGCCGGATCATGTTGAAGAAATCAGTCGGCGGGAACTGATCATTTTGACGCACTTCGGCGATCTGCATTTCATGGCCGCTATATCCAAAATACTGGCCCAAGAAAATGCCAACATCGAATCAATCGCCAGTGAAACCCATCATGGTGCTCGCTCTTTTGAGATGCTGCTAAACATCATTGCAACAACTGATGTCAATCGGACGAAAAGCCGCATTATGGCCAAAAGTCGGGAACTCAATGTCGATTTGTCGTTTCAAACCCTGAGCGCCCATCGTAAAAACAAGCGTTTGATATGCTTTGATATGGACAGCACGCTGGTCGATATGGAAGGCATTGATGAAATGGCACGCAAGGCAGGTGTTCACAGAGAGGTCGCCCGCATAACCGATAAGGCCATGCGCGGAGATTTTGACTTCGAAGAATCTTTGCGGCAGCGGGTGGCCATGCTAAAAGGGCTGGCACTTGCTGATGTCATCGAAATACGGGACCATATGCAACTTTCCGAGGGCGCCGAACAGCTGCTGACTACCCTAAAATGGCTCGGATATCAGGTGGGAATCGTATCAGGCGGATTTGACATTTTTGCCGATTATCTGAAACAAAAATTTAGTCTGGATTTTACCTATTCAAACCAGCTGGAGGTTAAAAACAACTGTTTAACCGGAAAGGTAACCGGAAAAATAGTGGATGCTGCCGAAAAAGCGCGGGTCATTAGCCAATTATCCTGTGATTTGGGGATTGTGCTAGATCAGGTGGTTGCGGTTGGCGATGGGGCCAATGACGCTTTGATGCTCAGCCAAGCGGGTCTGGGAATTGCTTACAACGCCAAAAAAGGGTTGGACCGTATTGCCAATGTTTCGCTGTCCAAGACCAAATTCAGCCACATCTTCCACCTGCTGGGCATCAATGAAGAAGATATCACAGAAGCCATGTCCTGCGAACGCATTTAGGCAGTGGTCGTTGTCGTTGGTTTTTTCCTCTTAGAAACCAGCGTCTAAAGGGCAAAAAGCTGCTGGCGCCAGATTCCTGGTGGTAAACCGAATTTAGCGGTCAACGGCAGATTAACGATCTGGCGTACCGAATTGGGCTTTGATCTACTCCGCGATCACACCGGTATGATCAATGTGGGGATAGACGTGCACTTGATGACACGATCAGCAACACTGCCGAAATCAAAATGGGCCTCACTGCCGCGGCTTGCCAAAACGATGATGTCAATGGTTTCATTTTCGATTAATTTGAGGATCTCTTTGGCCGGCTCACCGACACTGATATGGCGAAAGTAAAGCGGACAGGCATTTAAGAATTTTTCGCAGATCTCATCAAGCCGATTCTCAGCAGTCTGCTTTTCCCACTGCCGCATTTTTTCAATATCCTCAGGATCATTGTGCCCATATGAAGCCCCGACGGCGGGATAGTCTTTGAGCACATACAGAATATGGATCTCGGCCGTATATTTTTCAGCAAGGGACGTCACCACCGGCAATGCCTTGGCTGCATTTTCGGAAAAATCGGTCGGCCATAAGATCTTTTTTATTTCCATCAGATTCATCTCCTTTGGTTCAATAAGGTCCGCAAACTACATAAAATCGATCAATCATCCTCACTTATCGAGCTGAGCTAAAAAAACTTCAAACGACATGACAATATATAAAAAGCATTGTCTTGCTGTACATCAAAAACGCTTTTTCTGCAAGCATCAACAGCAACCCGGGTGAGGGCGCATTCAAACAAGCCGATCAGGGCAAGCCGGATCACACAAGAAGGATGAGAGGAGAATTGTGGTGGTTCAGCGGCATTCTCGCAGCTAAGGAAAGGAGGTAAACTCAACTGGAACTGAACCACCACTGTGACGGAGGCAAAACACATAATAATGAGACGCCCGGCGACTCAAAAGTTACATTTTTGTCCAGGATACGCTTGATTATTCTGAGCTTGCGCCCGTTACGGAAGTTTGGTTCAATTCTTTAAATAAGTCTCTGATATCACTTAAATAAGCCATGCAGTGGGCTCCAAACCACCAGATTTCAACCAGTATCAATAACAATAATATCGGCACCCAGACAGTCATCGGTTGGTTCTCCTTTCCAGCAGGATTTAGCATTGGGTTAAATCAGGCAGCAGCGGCTCACGCCGGCACATGGGTTTAGTGAAGAGCATCTGCACATTGCCAATATAGCGCTCCGCAAAACCGGCTTCACAATAACTGAGATAATAATCCCACATGCGAATAAAAGACTCTGAATATTGCAGCTCTTTGACAGCATCGATATTGTTGAAAAATTGCTCGCGCCAGCAGGCCAGGGTTTTGGCATAATGCGCGGTGATATCTTCCAGGTGAAACAATCGCAGGTCGGTAGCCTTGGCAATCGAAGACATGATGGCAGCAATGGAGGGAATGCAGCTGCCCGGAAAGATATAGCGCTTGATGAAATCAACCGAACGTTTGTGGCGCTCGAAGACCTGATCGATAATCGTAATCGCCTGTAGCAGCATCATGCCGTCGGGTTTGAGCAGCCGGCTGCAGGACTTGAAATAGGCATCCAGATAGTGGTGCCCGACGGCTTCGATCATTTCAATGGATACCAGTTTGCTGTATTGGCCCTTCAGATCCCGATAGTCCTTCATCACCAGCTCGATGCGGTCGCCCACACCGTAATCGGCAATGCGCTGTTGGGCCAGTTTGAATTGCTGGTCGGAAATGGTGGTGGTGGTCACCCGGCAGCCAAAATGTTGGGCGGCATAGATGGCAAAGCCGCCCCAGCCGGATCCGATTTCGATGACGTCATCTCCTGGGCCCAGCTCAAGCTTTCGGCAGATGCGCTCATATTTGGCAAGTGAGGCGTCTTGCATGCTGCTGTTTTCGCTTTCAAAAATACCACAGGAATAGGTCAGCGTGTCGTCTAAAAACAATCGATAAAAATCATTGCCCAGATCATAATGGGCCACGATATTTTTACGACTGCCACGGCGGGGATTTTTACGCACAAAATGCCCTATTCTTTGCAGCGGGGCCGAAATCTTTGACCAGCCCTTATCAAGGCGCTCAAAACTATCGCGGTTCAACGCCATGATGCGCAGCGCGGTGGTCAGATCGTCTGCCGACCACAAACCGATCATATAAGCTTCGGCGGTGCCGATGCTGCCCCCGAGGATGGCTTTGCTGTAAAATCGGGGATGATAAACGTTTATGACCGCTTCGAGGGGGTAGGCGCTGCTGGTCTGGCCGAAGACATGGCGATGCGACCCCTCAAGGACCGTAATTTTACCCCGCTTTAGCTTTTGCAGAATTCCAAAAAGAAATTTACGGGCCAGCCCGTCTGTTGGACGGCTCTGGATGTTTTCCAGCGCCGGCGAATCCGAAGGTATAATCGAAGTCGTCATGGAGTGTTCTTTCCTCCCATAGGCTCACGTTTTTTGGGATGAACAAACACAGGGGTTTTTTTAAGCAAGAGTCGCAACGCCTGCCAGTATATCATGCTGGTGACCTTGGCGGTCATCAACGGAAATTTGATCAGCACATCGGTCAATGCCCAGCGACTGATCTCGCGGCGCTGCAAAGCCAGGCTGGCATCAAAGAGCACCTGTTTATTCTCGTAGTCGATCATATGCACGCGGATAGACGCGTCGGGTTCGCGAAAACGCCAATCGTAGTTGATATTCATATCAATGAACGGTGACACATGAAAAACCTTTGCAAAGCGATGCCGCCGCCAGTTTTGAACCGAATGTTCGTTTTGCTCCCGGCTCAAAACATAACAATGGACTTCACCCCAGGGCGTGTTGTGTATCTCGACAATTATGGTATCAACGCTTGAATCCGTGGCATCATAGCAATAATAAAAAGTGGCCGGGTTAAAACAATAGCCGAAATAACGCAAATGGGTCAACATCCGAATCGGTCCTGCGGGTGGACTCCCGGTTTTTTCGGCGACCAGATCTCGCACCGCCAAATCAATTGGTTTTTTCGGATCGCCGAAATGATCTTTACGACGCAAATAGGCGATATTCGGACGTTGAACTGACCAGAGCGGATGAGGGTCGAATACGTGGGGCAATTCTGCCAGATCAAGATACATAAAAAAGATGCGATACTGGAACATATTGGGCGTGGGCTTGAAGCGCCGATGCCGAACAGTGCCCTCATATATGCAGCTGTGCATGCGTTATCCTTGCAACCATTCCATTAATACGGATTGCCTCATATTCATTCAGAAACTGTTGTTAGAGGGATTTACCGAAATGTTTTCCTACCACTAGTGCGCTATTGACCCCATCCTCATGGAACCCATATCCCCAATAAGCACCACAGAAATAGGTCCGCTTGACACCATTGATTTCCTCATAGCGCTTTCTGGCAGCCAGACTTTTGGGATTGTACACCGGATGGTGGTAATGCATTTCTTTGATTTTTTTAGCCGGATCAACCGTATCGGGCAAATTGAGCGTAACACAATATTCAACGGGAGCGTTTAAACTTTGCAGGATATTCATATCATAGGTAAGGGCCACCCGACCCATCTCTGCTTGCGGAATATGATAATTCCAGCTGGCCCAGGCCGCTTTTTTGCGGGGCAGAACGGATTCATCTGAGTGCAAGACCGTATAATTGTCCTGATAGGGGATGGCGCCCAAAATGTCTTTTTCAGTTTCTGTGGCATCGTCGAGCATTGCCAGCGCCTGATCGCTGTGGGTAGCAATGACCACCTGATCAAAGCGCTCGGGCTCGGCGTTGGCAGCCTGCACGCTGACATAATCCGAATGACGCCGAATGGATTTGACCGGACAATTGATGCGGATGCGGTCTGCAAATCGTCGGGTTAGGGGCTCGACATACTGTTTCGAGCCCCCTTTGATGACCAGCCATTGGGGCTGATGGCGCACATTTAAAAAACCATGATTTTTAAAAAACTGCGCAAAATACAGGGCCGGAAACTCCTTGAATTTAACCGGATCAGCCGACCAGATGGCCCCGCCCATGGGCATGATAAAATGCTCGATAAAGAGTCGTGAAAAATTTTTAGCGATCAGAAATTTTTCGAGCGTCAGGTTATAGTCATCGCTTTTGAGGAGCGCTTCGGATTCACGCCGAAATTTAAAAATATCGAATATCATCCGATAAAAAGAGGGTCGCAACAGATTCTTGCGCTGGATAAAAAGCGAATTCAAAGAGCTGGGGCTAAATTCCAATCCGGTTTTTTTACACTGCATACTAAAGCTCATGTTGGAAAGTTGCCAGGCAATGCCCAAGCGTTTCATCAACCGCACAAAATTAGGGTAGGTTTTCTCGTTGAAGACGATAAAGCCGGTATCCACCGCATAGGTCCGACCATTGGAAGCGACATCGATGGTGTGCGTGTGGCCGCCGACATAATCCGCGGATTCAAATACGACCAGTTCGTGCTCATCACTGAGCAGAAAAGCGGCCACCATACCGGCAATGCCGGTTCCGACGACAGCGATTCGCATGTTGATTTCTCCTTAAAAAATTCGAGACGAATATCATTTAGGTCGTTTCTGCGACTAGCCTGTTTTGGTCTTGCAAGCCTTTTGGTAAGCCCCGCAGGTCCCAGACGATGCCCAACCCGGAAAAAATCTTAAGCAGGTAATACGTCATATCAATTTCCCACCAAAAAAATCCCTGGCGTGCTGTAATGGCGTAATGATGGTGATTGTTATGCCACCCTTCACCCAATGTAATCAGCGCTAAAAGGGCATTGTTGCGACTGGTATCCGGGGTATCATAGCGCCGGCTGCCGAACATGTGATCCAAGGAGTTAATCGTCACCGTGCCATGAAAAAGCACCACTGTAGAAATAAAAAAGCCCCAGATCAGCAACTGGGGGCCGTTGGTTTGCAGTTGGGGCGCATAGGTCTCCAGCAATATGCCACCAAAAAATAAGGCGGCTGCCAAAAGAATCGGGATGACAATGTCAAATCGATTGATCCAACGCAGTTCCGGGAACTTGGCCCAATCTTTCACATATTGCATTTTGGTCGGAAAATTTGCAGGTGAGGTTAACCACCCCATGTGGCTCCACATAAAGCCGTGCTGGCTCGGTGAATGGATATCTTTATTCGTGTCGGCATAGCGGTGATGATGGCGATGATGTGCCGCCCACCACAGCGGCCCGCGCTGAACCGAGGAATTGCCCAAAACAGCAAACACAAATTGCCAAAATCGATTGGTTTTAAAGGCATTGTGCGAGAAATACCGATGGTAGAATCCGGTGATGGCAAACATGCGGATGACATAAAGGACCGCTGCCGTCAAAACCGCAAACCAGCTCCAGCCCACCCAGATAACCCCCAAACACATCAGGTGCATGATCAGAAATGGAATGATGCGCAACCAATCCACTTGTTTGACGTCCGTGGAGCGGACATGCTCAGCAGATGCCTCGGTGTCGAACCAGCGCCAGAAAGACAACCAGGCAGATGATTTCTTAGGGGTATGCTTGCCTTTTTTCATAAACCAGACTCTTTTGGCGTTAGTGGTCTTTAAGCAATTTAATGTTTCGGATGCAATTTGGTAGGAAGGGTCCTCGCAAATACTTAAAGGAATCGCACAACAAATTCAATATTATTCTGTAAACATTGGCGATTTTAGTGTTAACCCTACCGGGAGTATTACAAATCCAGATTGGAAGGCAACCAATAGAGTGAAATGGCGTCATCCAACACGTCGGGAATGCCTTTGTGAATGGTCGGGAATTTCGGTTCCAGACCGATTGATTGGCGCAGGGTTCCCGGAACAACCGCCAAACGCAGATTCCAGCAAGAAATGGCGCCGCTGGGATATGGATTGGCCTGGGCGGTTAGTTTGAAAAAGACAGATAATATTTTTGTGCCCACATGCGCTATTATTCGCGGGACATGTGTCACACGCAGTCGCGGATGATAGGTTTGCAAGATTTCAAAAAAATGATTCCACGTGCAGGACAGCTCATCGGCCACAACCCAGATGCCCGTCCGGCCGTTTTCAGCTGCCTGAATGAGCGCACGGGCCGCATCAAAAATGTGGATATGGGCAAATAGATTGTCCCCTTTGCCCGGAAGAAAGATCTGACCATGCCGAATCCGGTCAAACAACAGGCTGTGGGCCCCGTATACATGCGCCATACGTAAGGATACAAAATTAATGCCGGCGTCAGCAGCTATCTTTGCCAGGCGCTGTTCGGCCTCGAGCTTGGCCCGCCCGTATCCGGACATTGGAGACGGTTGGGTGTTTTGATCAATCGGGTCTTCGCTGTCTCCATAGACCAGCAAAGTGCTGGCAAACACAAATGTTTTGGCCCCTGCTTTGATGGCAGCCTGCATGAGATTCAACGAGCCGGTGACAATGGATGGGTGCACACGCGCGTAAGGCTCAAATGTTGCGCGGGCCCCCAGATGGATAACGGTGTCTATTCCATTAAGAGATCGATCCAGGCTTTCGAGGCGGTGCAAATCGGCCTGTATGATTTCAGCCCCCAGTTTTCTGAGCATCCGCTCGCGCTCAGGGCGCCGAACCATCAGTCTGGGATGCAACCCTTTTCGTGCGAGCTGCCGCGAGACCTCAATGCCGATAAAGCCAGTGGTCCCGGTCACTAAGACGTTTTGCACTGTAAATTCCTGTTTATCTGAAGGTTCGAAGAGCGCTCATACCCCCGTCAACATGGATGATTTGACCGGTCATCCAGGCACCGGCATCCGACAATAAATGCACGGCGATTTGCGCCATTTCTTGGGGTGTTCCGATCCGTTTTGCGGGATGCCGCTCTGCCGAGGCTTTGCGTTTTTCTTCACTGGACAATAAATTCTGTGCAAGAGGCGTGTCGGTTAATGAGGGCGCAATGGCATTCACCCGAATACGAGGCGCAAATTCAGCCGCCAATGAGCGGGTCAAACCCTCCACGGCCGCTTTAGCCCCGGCGACGGAAGCATGAAAAGGCATACCGGTTTTAACAGCTACCGTGCTAAACAGCACAATGGCAGCGCCGGTGGTCGCCTTTTTTAAACGCGGCAGACACGCTTGAATCGTCTTGACGGCACCTAAAAAATTAACCTGCCAGTCTTCTAAAAATTCATCAATGGTCAAGCGATGGAAGGGCTTTAGCCGAATGGTCCCCGGGCAATAAGCGATCCCATCCAACACATCCGGCAATCCTTCAAATTCAAAAGATTCCGCCTGCACATCGAGCCTTAGATGATGCACGCCATCCAGGTCGGCTAAGGCATCATTCGATCGCGATGCCACATAAACGGCGTTGTTTTTTTCATGTAGCGCTTTGGCAATCTCCAGACCGATACCGGAGCTTCCGCCAACGATTAGATAATTTTTCGCGTCCATGCGGATTCCTCGTCAGGTTGTTGTTACACTTAGAATGTCATCGCCCCAAGTGACCCACTGATCACAGAGCGATCTAATTTCAAATAGGGTGACTTATTTACTTTTTTGTTGCATTTCATTTTGGCGCATGGGCATTGAATCAATCAGGCCAAAAACGTCTGCTAAGTTAACCTGATCGTTACGCATAAGCTTCACACCACCATCTTTGCCCACCAGAATGAGGGTGAATAAACGTTGTGGTACATCAAAATGTTCTCGAATCGAATTCGCCGTCTGCCGGTCTAGCGGCGTCGTGTTCATTCGAGACGGACCCTGCTCAAGAATTTCAAAAATCACCAGATCGCGATCTTCAACTTCATAAGGTTGTTTTGCGATTTCGCTCTGCAATTTACTAAAAAGTGGATCGACCGCATCTGGCGCAAACAAAAAGAGCAGGCGATTTTTCCACTGAAATTGCGCTAAATCCATTGGCAATGCATCCCTGCGATCGTGAATCAAAAAAGCTGACAACAAAATACCAGCAATCAAAAGCACTTTGACATATTGATTAAATTTTTTCATTTTTTTGAAATCAGTTTGCAAAATTAAATTTACTACCCATAGTTTAGTATACGATAAGTCAATGCACGGCATTGTAAAGTTATTAATACCGATCATTTTTAATACCGACATGCGGGGAGATACTAAGTACCAATGAAAAGGGTCACCATCGGCTTTTCAATCCATCGACCGGAAATCATTGACATGACAGATGCCTTGATGCAGGCTCACGAAGTGATCTTCCTGGAAGAGCCACCTCAATCCGGATTTCAGCAGATGCTGGCGGGTGACCTATCTATTGAAGAATATTTATTACCGGTGGATGTCGAATATCCAGTATTCAGCCGCCAAATGTGTCGGCTATTGCGTAAATTGTATGCTCACGGAAAAAAAATCATCCAGGTTGAGCCGTTCATAGAGCAGCTGCTTGCTGTTCATGATTTTTTTGCCCAAGGGTATCGTCCGGATGATTTAGCGCCGAAATCGCTGCAGTATCAGGTTTATGTTGCCGAACGGGATGCCACCAAGGTCCTGTTGGATTTTTACCAAATTGTTATGGACGGTACATTTGAAGAAACCATTGAGGCCATTATGCGCTTTGCACGCGCCGATGCTGCCCGCTTCCGCTTACGTGACGCGGTGCGCACCCAGGCCCTGGCCGAAGCCATCCCCCCGTATGCGTCCGCATATATTGAAGCCGGCTCAATTCATTACGGGCTATATCTACAGCTCAAGAAAAAGCTGCCCAAAGAGGTCCATATCAACCCTGTATTTATCGCCCATAAAGCGCTGCAAACCATCGGCGAACACGGCCATTTATATGGACCGGGTGATCAAATAACGCTGCGCTATATCCTGCATGCCAACAGCAAGGATACGCAAGCCGACGTATTGCTGGCGGCCCGCTCGTTGGTTTATTCAAAACTGGTTGAAAAAGAGGAGCTGACGGCTGATTTAGAAACATTTCCGCATATTCGTAACGAGCTCGCTTGTATTCAAATTGTTAAACGATTGACTTTGGGTGATTGCAAGCGCTTGTTTCCGTTGATTCGTCATGCAAAAAGCGTTCAGGTCCGGCATGTGGTTGAAGATTACCTGGCGCGTTTTAAGAAGCGATTGCCGCCCGAAAAAAATGGCTTGTCCAATTAATATAACGCCAAGGAGAAGATCGTACCAATGAAACCGATACCGTTTAATTCACAAAAGGACCTTGCACCCATGGTATTTGACTCTCATATTTGTCATTTGGCACAAGAGATCAAAGGGCTGGGAATCAGGTGGCATCCGCATGTAGGGTGTTTTGTGTGGGACCCGGACAAAACCATCGAAGTTGATTCTCCTTTTCCGCATCGTATTTATTTTATATTGAGTCTTCCGCGGTTTATGGACATCTTCGGCAGCCCGGAAGCTATTGTTGAAAAGTTGGTATGGCTGCCAACCTGGCACCAGGCGCGGTTGCTGTGCAAGCAGCTTTATGTACCGGATGAGGCCGTGGCCGATATCTGGCAAAGTCAAGGATCCTTTTCAGCTGGTGAAGAGCTGCAAAAAATTTATGAACTCATCATTGACGCCCTTCAAAAGCGGCAAGGCTGAACACATTAGGAAAGGCCATAAAAATGTCACCTTCAAATCATCGAATCGATCAGCTATGCAAGAATCTTATCGCAGAAACATGGGGAGATAGGGATGATTTCCCTGAAGAATTGAGCTCATGGGCAGATCATATCTGCCGCGAATTCATCGTTAGCTATCTTAATTTTTTACGGCAAAAAGAGGCCAGACCACCGGATTGGTTCCCCGAAACGCTTGTCATCGACTGGGATCTGGTTGACGACATGCGGCATTTCTTTTCCGATTATCAGCACATCACAAAGTCCTTCTTGACCCTAAAGCGACAGTTAAAAATGCTGCAGGATATTGACAAACACAAACATCCAAACGCATATCAGCAGATGATCACCGATATTTTAGCCGGCGCAAACTGATCGCTGGCCATCTGAGCGGTTGCCCGCTGTCATAGTGGCGCTCTCAAAGCTTTTGCATAACCCGTCAGTTCCACATATCCACTCGCCTTCACAGGCTGTTTGCCAACCGAGCCGCTGGCCGACACACTACCTTCCCAATACGTCACCCCGGTGCTTGCTGATGTTACCATTTCCTGATCGGTTAGATTGGCCTCAATTGTCACCTGCAAGGCAAGCGGCAAAATGTTAACGCGCCAGGCGACCGGATAAACGGCTTCGGATCGGGGACTTTTCCACTGCCTTAGGGGGGTGACGCTGAAATCTTCTCGGGTTAAATGTTGCGGTTTACCCGATGGATCAATAAAGGTGCCGCTGGATGCCGCGTTAATCTTACCGTTCTCTTCTCTAAGCAGATACAGCATCAGCTCGGTTTGATCGGAGAACTGAAGGCTGAACCAATCCCAACCAACAATCCCCTCTTCCAGAGACGCCGTACTGTATTCATGATCCATCCAACTTAGACCCTCAACTTCAACTGTCTGGCCGTCAATTTGCATCCAACCTTTGGATATGAGGCGTGTCAAAGAGTAGTAACAACTTGCCCTTTCGGCAGTCGACCCTTTGCGACTGTAGCCCGCCTGACCGTGCAAAACAGGCGGTTTAGCAGATTGCAGTCTGAGATCAATTGAAAAATCAACCGTATGCGCCTTCAGATGGTGGCTTTCAGCGCCGATTGTAGCTGACCAGTTTTTAATAAACACCGTGGTTTGGGATCCCTCCTGAGAAATACCCGCAATCCCCAGTGCCTCTCTGCCCATCAACTCGGCGTGCTGGTGCCTTTTTTTGTTCAGATCTGAAATGGCGGCATGCCCTGCATAAATCTGCTGGGTTCGCCAGCTAGACGACGGCCGGGGCCAATTCTGAGCGGCGTCGGTGGGACTTATCTGGCTGCGAAAGAAGGTTAACTGGAAACCATAGCGATCACCTGATTCGGCCACCAGATTGCCGGTATAATACCACCACTCGGTGCGAAATCCCGGATGCGGCCCGTGGTCTTTCGGAAATGTCTGGTTGCAGGGCCCGGTCACGGCTAAATAGCCCTCCTGATCTTCAGCCATCACTTGATGATCCGCCAAGGCTGCCAGCAGAATAAGGCACGAAAATGCTGTAGCAACTTTTTTAGCTATGCGTTTCATTGTTGTAATCATTATTTTGTTTATATATTCACCGCCCGCTTTGGTCTTCGATCTCCGAGCTACGACCCAACAAGTCGCTCGAGACGCAGAGACGTAAAGTAAAAAGTTATAGAATCTCTGCGCCCCCCCGCGGTGAGAAAATCATCGTTCACGCAAAAGGGTAGCTGGCGGTTTGCGAAAAACCATCTTGACCGCCGGCAGGGCCGCAGCCAAGGCCGTCATAATAATAAGCGGAATTGACAACACCAACGCGTCCCAATTCACGCTGTAAATAAACGTCCAGCCAAATGACTGACGATTGACGACATACACCAATAAATAAGACAGCATAAACCCACAGATAATCCCGGCCAACTCCCCGATGACCACTAGAAAGGCGGCTTCCCAAAATATCATGCTGCGAATCTGCCGAAAACTGGCACCAACGGCAAACAGGGTGTTGAGCTGCCGGGAGCGTTCCAGCACCAGAACGGTCAGAGTGGTGGCAATTCCCAGGGCGGCAATGACCAAGGCAATCAACAGTAAAACCGTTGTGACGGCAAAAGTTTCGTCAAAAATCCGCAGGACAGCACCCCGCAGTCCTTTACCGCTGTACATATCGACCTTGTCCCCCATCCGGTCAATGATGTCGTTGCGGAGCCGGGCGACCGCTTTATCGATATCCTGTGTTCGGTCTTTGAAAAAAAAGCGTAACCCCCCCACATAGGATGGGTGATACTGGGCATTAAAATGCGCCATGGAATAGAAAACAACACCGCCTTGTGTACGATAATCACGCACAATGCCGAGTATGGGCAGTTTGACACTGGATTCTTCGATCTGAGCCTCAAAGACATCGCCGACGGTCAATCCGGTGCGATTTGAAAATACCTCTGAAACAACAACGCCCTCGCCACGCATGAGCATCGGACGAAGGGTATCCGGATTTCCCTTCAACCAGAAAAAAGAAGCGTATCGCAGAAATCCCTGCATGTCCAACAGCTCAAACTCATACGGAAACTTGCCGTAACTTAGAAAAAAGCGTCGATTGGGCAAAATGTCCACTTCGGATTTATGGCTCTGTAAATGATCCATAACCTCTTGGGGGACGGCAAAACGAAAGCGATTGATTTCTCCCATTTTGGAAGTTAAAAATAAATCCCCTTTGATGGTCTCGTAGGTCCAGAATTCGACTGTCTGGCGAAAGCTGTGAATCATGATAACCAGGGCGGCAAACAAGGCCACTGCTGTGATCAGGGCGCCCACCGAGACCGCTGTGCGGGTTCCGCTGTCGCGGACGTAGCGACTCGCTAGATACGCTGGCACACCCATTCGCTTGAGTAGCAATGCTGATAGGCCGTAGCTGATCTTCTGCAGCGTCCACGGCGCTAAGAGCGCAAACCCGACAAAGAGCAGAAAAATAGCTAGATATCCCGGCAACGGCATATCCAGTACGGCGGGCAGCCGGGATAAAGGCAGCACCAGCATGATACAGATCAGCCCGCCGATGGCCAATTGCCGGGGAGATCTTCGGGGCTGCATCCCCAGTTGCGAAATCTCCAATGCTTCTTTGGGTGGCACCTTCATGGCCTCCCGTGCGGGTTGATAGGCCGCCAATATGGAAATGCCGACGGTAACTATAAAACTGAACATCACTTCAGCCACGCTCAGCGAAAGGGCATCCACTTGCACGCGCACAAAAAGAGTGGAGATGGTTTGACTGACACCGTGCAGCAGATATTTAGTGAGAAAATGGGCAAGGGGGATGGCCAGCAGCCAGCCCACAATTCCCAAAAAGGCCCCCTCGGCTAAAAAAGTAAAAAAAACGTGGTAGGCAGAGGCACCGGTGGACCGCAAAATCGCCAGTTCATGGCGACGGGATGCGGCATTCAGCGCCACCAAACTGTAGACCAAAAACATCCCCACAAACAGGGAAGCAAAGCTTAGAATGGAAAGATTGAGCTGATACGCCCTGATCATCTTTTGCCCGCTTTCGCGTGTGGCAGTTGGCGGATTGATCTGAATACCATTGGGCAATAACTGTCGGATATCAGCCAAATCCGCCGGGGTGGCCAAAGATTCCAGCTGCAGATCGATTCGATCGACTTTGCCGTACAGGCCGGTAAATTCCTGGAAGGTAGCGATGTCGGTTATCGCAATCCGGCCGCCCTCAGCCAGCGACAGCCCGCTGGATTCCAGCAGCCCTAAAATCCGAAAGCGTGCTTTTTGGCGTGCATGCTCCAGATAAAGTATATCGCCCGCTGTGCGCTGTATCCGGCGCGCCAAAGGCTTGCCTAAAATGAGGGTATAAGGCTCGGTTAATAGATCCAACCATACGGTGCCCTGTTGATCGTTTGGATCATCGATTCGCCACTGGCGCAAGGGCCGATCAAGGATCGGATCAAATCCGATCAGTAGAAAGGGCTCAGCGCCTTCTTGTGAAACGCGCGTATAGGTTGACAGCACCGGTGAGGCGCTACGGATCATCGGATGATTTATGAGTTTAGCAATTAAGTTGTCAGGGACATAGCCGCCTGGCCGGGTAATCATATGATCCGCCTGGCCGGCAATCAAATCCATGCTTTTGGTAAAAGAATCCAGCGAGGCATTTACCGATAGACGCACGCTGGTAAAAACAGCCGCACCCAGCGCAATTCCAAAAAGAACCGTTGCCGCCCGTCCCAAATGTTTATGCATATTTCGCAGACTAAACCAGATAAAGAGGCGAAAGAAAAATAGAAAATTTCTCATGCAAGGTCCGTAATCATACCATCTTTTAGACCCAATTTGACGGAAGCCATTTCATCGGCAAGGGTGCTGTGGGTTGCAATCAAAACGGTACGTTCCCATTTTCGGTTCAAATCGGCTAAGAGTTCCATGACGATTTGGCCATTACGGCTGTCAAGATTTCCAGTCGGCTCATCGGCCAAAATAATGGACGGATCATTAATGAGGGCTCTAGCAATGGCGGTGCGTTGCATTTCGCCGCCGGAAAGTTGGGCTGGAAGGTGATTTACGCGGTTTTCAAGTCCCAGCCATTGCAGCAGCTCCATGGCTTTGGATCGGCTTGTAGCAGCCGATTTGCCGGCCAACAGCGCCGGTAGGCAGATATTTTCGAGGACATTCAGCGTGGGCAACAGATTGAAGGATTGAAAAACCATGCCGACAACCTGCCGGCGAAATTGGGTTAATTGGCTGTTGGTGATATGGTTTAAATCATGCTGATCGACCGTTAAATCCCCCTCGGTGGGCCGATCCAAACCTGCCAATAAAGAAAGCAACGTACTTTTGCCGGAACCGCTGTTGCCTTTGAGCACGACCAACTCGCCGGCAGCGATTTCAAGATCAATTTGGCTGACGCCGATGACCTCGCTGTCACCCAGCTTGTATACACGAGTGAGCTTTTGGGCCGAAATTACAATTCGAGGTGCTTCATGATTCATGGTATATTTCAGGAAAAAGTTATTTGTTATTTGTTATTCGTTATTAGAACTCAATTATTGCCTCGCTAATTTATGATATGAGTACCCACATATAAGATACGAATATTTCCATGACGAACTATTAACAAATAACCGGTAACTGATAACAAATAGCAGCCAATTGAGTCCAAACTCAACAGGCTGTTATTTCGCCAGAAACCCCTGCTTGACGGCATCATCGATGAGGCCTGCAACATATTCCCATAAAACCGGAGAGCCGTCATTTACCGGCTGCATTCTCCTGATGACCTGGCTTTTATGAATACCGTGCTTTTGCCAGGTATAACCGCGGGTAAAATAATTGAGCAAAAAGGGTTGTACCCGATCCAGGGCATTGGCAAATTTTGATTCAGGTGTTGCTCTGGCCTCATATTCATCCCATAGCGCCCGAAACGTAGCGGCCTGGTCTGCCGGTAAGATGTTGAAAATGCGCTCAGCCGCTTTCATTTCACGCTTTCGTTGATCCTGACCACCGACTTCGTCATAGCAGTATGTGTCGCCGGCATCGATTTCAACCAGATCATGAACCAATAACAATTTGATCACCTGCAGAAAGTCTAAGTCCAAATGTTTAGCGTACTCCGCTAAAATAAGGACCAGCAGTGCAATATGCCATGAGTGTTCGGCCGAATTTTCCTGGCGCGATACATCCAGCAGTGTTGTTCTGCGTGCAACTTTTTTAAGCTTGTCTGCTTCCAGAATAAATTCGATCTGACGTTTGAAACGCTCAGCATCCACAGGCTGAGGTTTGCGCATTTGCCTTTCAAGACCGGTATTGCCATTACCTCCTGCTTTAAACATAAGCCCTTTCCTCTTTGCCGATCAGTTGCATTTATGACTAAGATGGCTGGGTATATCCCCAAACGGCGAACACTGGATCCGAAAACAGAATCTGAGAGGCGTACTTATCATCTGCCGGTCGCGGCAGCCCCCGCATGGAGTAAGTGTGCAGGTTTGTATAATGACCGGATTTGAGAAAGAATTCAAGTACCAAACCCATTCTTTCAAATTCATGCAACTCCGACCAGATATTGATGGCTTTGGGTGGGAACCAGCGGTTGGAGAACGTGACGACAAAAGCACCACCCGGCTTGAGAACACGATTGATTTCTTCAAAAACGTCAAAGGGGTGGACCAAATATTCAACCGAGACCGTGCAGATCGCCGCATCAAAAGCGTTATCATCGAAGGGCATGTGCGGATTGCCGTTCAGGTCGTGAACACAAAAATCGGACAGCCGTTTGTTGGCCTGCAATTCTGCTTGATTCATGCCAAGGCCGGTGACGGATTTTAGGAGAAGGTCCTCCGGAAGATGAGACACCCAGCTGCTCATTAAGTCCAAAACGGTGCTTTCGGGCTGCACCAGCCTGCCGTATAGGCGACTGATGATGTCAATAGCCGTATCATCGATGTGTTGCACCAATCGCGGTTGCACGTAAAATTGATCATCAGGACTTTCATCGGGTCGGCGGAAAGGATGGTCAACAAAAAAATGAGTGGGACTGCCGTTAACGCGTGTCTGCATTCCCGGCCCGCTAAGGGTGGTCTCCGCCCATTCAATACTGGTGCCGCCATGTTCTTCAAATTTCTCACGCACGTCTTTAATCGTCGCTTTAAACTTGATGGCTTTATCCGTTAGGGGATGATTCGCATCGGCCTTGATGCCATGACCGTTGGCGGATACACAGCGAAAAGGGTTCATGTTGTTGGGGTAAACATTTGCTACTTTATTGAGAATTCCCAGAGGATAAAATCGGCCGAACCGCGGCCGGATCGGTTCTGCCTGAGGGGAAAAAGGCGTAATTTGACGCTGATGGAATTTATAAATGCTGCGTTCGTCTCTGGGCGCCACTAAGATGCCGGGTTTGGCCTCCAACACGACTTGATCGCCGGCTTGTTTGCCATGTAAATCTTCCTGTAATTGGGGGGGCAGAATATCCCGCCATAAATTTACCCTATTGCCGTAGTAACTATCCGTATGCTGAATGCCGTTGTGCTGGTAAGAAACGCTGAACTCTATACTGGCCAGAGCGTCTTCAGTTATTCTTGTCATCACTCTTTCCTTTTTCCATATGGGTTCAATAGATACCTTTTAAGCAGCTAAGTAAGTAACGATAATGATTAATTCGGCAAGTGCAATTCGGAAACCCAACAACGGGTCATTCAGAAGGGGCTGAAAGCAGGGTAAAGAAGTCAAACCGTGAAGTGGGGTGGTGAGGATTTAAAGCCGATTTAGATCTTTTTTGTAGGCTTCCGCCTGTTTTAGAATGCGCTGTTGATCTTTTGGGTCTTTACGATACCAGGTGCGGTACATCATGCCGATGCGGGGATTGTTTTCCAATTTTTGGCGATGCCGGTCAAAGAAATCCCAGAACAGGCAGTTGAACGGACAGGCTGATTCTCCAAAGGGTTTCTGACGGTCATAGTGACACTGGCTGCAGTAGTCACTCATCTTATGAATATAGTTGGCTGAGGACACATAAGGTTTGGTGGCGACCAAGCCCCCGTCCGCCCACTGGCTCATCGCCCGGGTATTGGGCATCTCCACCCATTGAATGGCATCGATGTATACTCCCAGGTACCACTCCTCGACCTGATCGGGATGCACCCCGGCCAGCAGCGCAAAATTGCCGGTCACCATCAGTCGCTGTATATGATGGGCATACGCATGCTCAAGTGATTGGCCGATGGCAGCCTGCATACATTTCATTTTTGTTTCAGCCGTCCAGTAATAATCGGGCAAGGCGGCCCTGTGGTTGAAAAAATTCATGCGACCCAGTTTCGGCATCATCGTCCAATAAATGCCGCGCATGTATTCGCGCCAGCCCAGAATCTGGCGCACAAATCCTTCAATCTGTTGAATTTTGATGCTGCGCTTATTCTTTTCCCAAGCTCGCATGGCCGCTTCAATGACTTCCAGCGGATGCAGCATTTTGGTGTTGAGCGCAAACGAAATGCGCGCGTGGAATAGTGACCAGCTTGCAGTGGTCATGGAATCCTGATAGGTTCCGAATTCTTTGAGCCCATCTTTTAAAAATGCTTTTAACAAAGCAAGAGACTGGGACCGATTGATCGGCCAGATTAAACTTTTTGGCTTGATATGGCCAAAAGTTTTTACCCCGGCTTTCTCAATCATTTTGTGAAGCGCGCTAACGTCATTGCGAAACAACTTGGGTTTGGGTATCGGAACCCGGCCATCATAGCGCCGACGGTTTTCCACATCAAAATTCCAGCGCCCGCCCTGCGGCTTGTCGCCATCCATCAGGATGTCATGTTTTTTGCGCATTTGGCGGTAGAAAGATTCCATCAGATAGCGTTTTTTACCGACAAAAAAATCCTTGAAGTCCTCCCGCCGCGTCAGAAA
>Ga0209536_100002956_pt1 | contig 27542 bp, 30 predicted proteins | sample DeeMarSeWOR28_12_FD_187461 | JGI IMG/M metagenome (GOLD analysis project Ga0209536, IMG submission 187461) | Marine sediment microbial communities from White Oak River estuary, North Carolina - WOR-2-8_12 (SPAdes) (version 2) | ecosystem: Environmental > Aquatic > Marine > Intertidal zone >... | reverse complement strand
AAGGGCAAGGCGCAGGCCGATCGAGAAAGCGCAGCATACATGGGTATGTGAGCATTTATCGGAGGCCTGCAACGCAGCCATTGGGCCTTAGATGGGGTTGTGAAACCACTTTTACACAATTGGGAACCCAGCCGCTTTCCAGGCAGCTACCCCTCCCTTTAAGACCGTCACATGGGTGTAACCATCATTTATAAGTTTTTCCGCCTGACCGGCAGCACTGGCTTCGCCGTCTCAGGCGCAGTAAAAAACGATCTTCTGGTCTTTTGAAAGTGAAGGTAGATTTGACTCAAACTCCGAAAATGACCGGGCTCCTTCGAGATGATTGTTTCGAAATTTATCGGCATCGTCATACGCACAAACCAGCAGGGCCTCGCCGGTAGAGACTTTCTGCCTGGTTTCCTGCGCAGAAATTCGCGTCGGTTCACTCATTTTAGAACTCCTCTGTTGGTAGGGGACGGTTAGAATTTAAATAGATTTAACAATAAGAATATAGACAGGATTACCTCAAAAGCAACCATGCGATTCTCAATTGGAATGAAGGAGATCATTAACAAAGCAGAGCGCATGGTGCATAGCATAAGTGAAGTTGGTGCGGATGGCCACTGCTTTTCAACGCTTTGCGCTCTGCTCAATGCGCTTAGCGTTATATTTTTTTACCACTGGCGGTAGGGATAATATCCCTTGTGCAGGGCGTACAGGACTTCTACGGAAAAGAGCAGGGCAAGTGATGAATAAAAAATCCACATTAAAATAACGATCACAGAGCTAAGCGAGCCGTATAAAACATTTACCTCGGTGATATGACTGATGTAAATGCTGAAGAGGTGACGCGCCACGATCCATAGCACGCAGAAGATCATCGCTGAAGCCAGACGGTGTCGCAGTCGTATTTTTATGTTCAGGAACAGTTTGATGGTGACCAGATAAAAAATAATCAGAACCAGCGCCGATAACAGGTTAATCCGGTGGGACGTAAACACGTTCATGGCCAACTGGTATACCTGATTAAAATACGGTGTATTGTTTATAGCAGTTAAGACGTGGGACATGATCGTCGAAAGTATGATCCAGATGAAGTTGGACATAAAAAAAAGCAACCCGGCAAAAACGCTGATAATGACATAGAAGGCCTGGCCGAAGACCAGATGGCGCGGTGGGAGCTTGAAAATTTTACGGTAGGATGTTTCAAGTGATTTAAAAAAAAGGCCGCTGATTATCGGCAGCATTAGAAAATTGATGGCCTTAAAGGATCCGTAAGCATCAGGATTGATGACATGGGCCATAATCCATTTCTTCGACACGAAAGGAATGATATGATTTATTTCTTCCGCAAGAATTTCGGAAATATTGCCTGCCCCTGCGACATTGGAAACCAAAAATCCTTTGGCCAGATCAAAAATCAGAACACTTAAAGTGGTAAAAGGAATGATTGAAAGCAAAAAAACAAACGACACCGATAATGACAGCGTAACACAATCATCCTTGTCAAATTTGTTTAAAGAGGCAGAAAACAGATTATACCCCGGAATGTTTAATTGCATGACCCGTGTTTTCATCATCAATCCCGGCAGGCTCCCAACCTGGTCTCCCCGTCTCCCTTCGAATGTATTGTGGCCAGCCCTAACTTTCCATCAGTTCGGCTGTCAGGTCTTCGCGAACATCATAATCAAGAGATTTTATTTTGGGGAAAAGGTCGACGAGAATTTTTTTTGATTTTTCGATACTGCTGATCGCTTGAAACATCTTGGTGTTTTCGGCCTTGGTCAGATCCAGTTCTCCGCTAATTTCGTCAATGTCATCCAATATGAAATCCAGTTCGTTGATGACTCTCAAAAAATCCTGAGTCTCCATGGTTTTCCTCCTTTTTTAAGATCCCCCTTACCAGAAAAATTATCGGCAACCACAGGAAAAACTTGAGCTTTTTTTAAGGCGATTCAAGCGGTTGAACCGGATCGACACCTCAGCTCAGAATGGCTGCAGTGTGAATTGATTCGATGGAAGGATGGATTGGAGATGGTGCAACAAAATAGGACTAAGTGCTGTGGACTGAGGACTGAGTTATTCGAATCGAGTCTATTTCAGTATTTTCATAGATCCCACGACCCTTATGCCAACGCTAATTTCAAACATATCCGCTTTTCGTTTCCCCGCTCAGTCCTCAACACTTAGTCCTCAGTCCTAAGGTTTTCTTATTTCATAATCCTGGAATCCGGATGTTTTTCCACCCACTCCTGCCATTTGGTGTCCTGGGAGGAAAGCTCAGGAAGCCATCTTTTAAAATACACGCCCTGGATGCCCATCAGCCCTTTTTTGTATGGATACCACAGCGATCCGGTTTCCCTGTCATACAACACAAACGTGCTGTCATATGTCCAGCCGGAAGGCACCAGCGTTAAATTGCGGCCATCGATCTGGCGGCTGTACACAGCCGCTAAATCTACAAGCGGTCAGTAAGCCGCCGTAATGGTTTTCTCACCAATAAAGCTGTTGGCAACTTCATGGCGCCATAGTCTTGATATTGCATAGGCGTTTGCACGCTCACCTTCTGCAATGCCGATGACACGTTCGTTACGTTGCACTTCGACGTTATCTCCACTGAAATCTGAATCATCAAGGGGTGTAAAAGCATTACGCCCGATTCCATGTTGAAAACGGTGGGGTTCAAAACCGATGGTCACAGCCTGGCTGATGTCCCACCTTTCACCATGAAAATCCACAATGTAAGTCCTGCCTTTTTCCTCGATGCCTTTGGAAAATGCCTGGCTCAACACAATTGCAAAGATAACTCCCAACATAACAATTTGTAATATTATTATTTTCCTGAACATATGGGTTCTCCCGGGATATAGTAAGATTTTGATTTGTATTGGTATTAACCTAAAAATGAGTCGGCTAAACTTCGGAATGCTTACAAACTCAGGTGTCAGGTTTCAGTGTTCAGGTGTCAGAAGACAGAGGACAGAATACAGCAGACAGATGACAGAATTTGAATCAAATCCCTATACCTGACATCTGATTTCTGCCTTCTGTTAAGGTGCCCTGACCAATACTTGAATTGACAGAATTGGAAAGTAAACTAAAACTTCGGCGGATAATATGATATCATAATTTTTTTCAGGGGTTTAAAAGTACCGATATGTTGGAGAAACAGCAGGTTTGAAATCTTATTATATTTCTATAATAAGCGTGATTAGAAAATTGTTAGGAAGAACTGCGTCTATTCAAAACGTTGGGGCTGAAGAGGACATTTTTGAAAAACTAAGAATCATTGCCATTTACCTGCAGCTGAGGTTGTAGATCGAATTCGATTGAGAACAATTGATTGCGATTCACAGTGAAGCGTTCCACCATCAATTGTAGGTCCTGGATTCCATTTAAATCTTGCGCTCAGATCTTTATCTAAAGCGGTGAAGATATCCTCATCTGATGTATATCCATCATTTGATATTTTCATTTTAGACCAAATCAAACTTTCTCTAACATTAAGTTCCTTCACCGCTATAGCCAAAGCTTTTGTACTGGCGGTATCTGTTATAAAGTCAACTTTTTTTACAGCTACCGAGCTCATAACACCCATTATGATCATAATGGAAAGCAGCTCGATTAGAGTAAACCCTTTTTGATTTCCCAAACTATGCCTTTTTTTCATCAGAATTCGACCTGTCTCGATTTTTCAATCCTAAATTCGTTCTTCAACAAATCTCTAGCGGATTCTTCTATTTGATCAATATCTTTCATTCTGAAAAGGTTGCTTTATTAGAGATCAGCTTTACAAACAGATATCATTTGCTTAACAATTTTTGTTTATAGTAAATTATTATTTGTTATTTATACTTCTTTTTTCAAATCGAATTACTTTCTGTTCCCTTTCATTACGGGGCCTATACAACTCTACTCCGAATCCTTCCTTACTTCTCCATAAGATTTGACCTTTACGTTTCTTATTTCCTCCGTCTGGGTGCGGATCCACCACTGTAATCATTTCTCCTACTGTTAGAACCTCTTTTGTCTTGATAAAAAGACCGTTGCGACCATAATCTTTAAGTTGACCTTCATAGAGTCGGCTTTGAGTTGCGAAAAAGATTTCTTCTGAGCAAGCATGTCGTTTTTCAATCCTACGTTCAATATTCCTATCGACTCTTAATGCTTTCATTCCATACCTTTCTATAACCATTATCGACAAATGAATGTTTTATATTTTTAGTCTGTCTCAAAATTTAAGACTCCCCAGGTGCCGTTATTTTCACCGGATCCGCCCAGCCTAATGAAGGTGAAACAGCCCAGTTGAAAAGATGCACTTACATCCGAGAAGTCTTCCAGGCAATATCAGAAGCAATACCTGTGCCAAATTATTATAATAGCCAAATTCTATATAGAATCAGATAGATATCGTGGAGACTAATGAATTGCGAAACAATTAAAATGTGAAAAGAAGTCGCTAATAATGTGGCTGGAATTTCTTAATACTAAAGTATTAGAATGGCCCACATGAATAACAATAGACAATATAAGCTGACTGCAGATATATTGAGATATATCCAAACTCTGGTAAAATTGCAGATATCATCCTTATCAGAATGTGAGTTGGAATGCCCAGGCCACAGCTTGCCCCTCGGCCGCCGGCAGATTAAAGTTTTTTGCGGCATCAGGGGTTATCGCGGTGATAATTTTAAATTGAATGCGGTTTACCCTTAGCGATATGCGTTAATTAATGGCGGTGTTATAAGTCATCAACTCACTTTAACTACAACCTAAGAACTCAGGATAATGAATCAAGTTCGCCTGCATGCAGACCCTAAAATTGCTTTCAACGTAATTTTGTGCTTTAATAGCAGACTGTTACGTACTCTTTTCATGGGTTGAAGGAGAATGATGTGGCAGACAGCGTAAATTTTGATGCCGCCCGCATGGCAGACCGGATGGCCCGGGTGCCAGAGGTTGAAGTAAAGGCCGATGAAATAATCGCAGCCTATACTTCATACAAAATCGGCGGTCCTGCAGCAGTCTGGGCTGCTCCTAAAACCGAGGCCGGTATCGGGGAGGTGCTCACCATCGTACATACAGCAGGGGTACCCCTTTTTATCCTCGGACATGGTTCGAATTTGCTCGTGTCAGAAAAAGGCTGGCCGTGGGTAACACTGTATCTGGGCACCAACATTAGCGGATGCAGCTTCGATGGCACAGAAGCCACCGCCCTGGCAGGTACCCCTCTACTTGACCTGATCCGGGCAGCAGTTGCAAAGGGCCTGGGAGGCATGGAACTGATGGCTGGAATACCCGGTGGCGTTGGCGGAGCACTGCGGATGAATGCGGGCGCTTTCGGGCAGGAAATCGAGCAGACGACGGTCGCGGTAAAAGGTTTTCGAATGGACGGCACGCCGTTTGAGGCCGCCAGAAAAGAAATTAATTTCAGTTACCGTCGTGTTCCGGATCTGGAACAGGTGGTGATCACTTCCGGTCAATTTCGTTATGAAAAAAAAGATGCCGCCATGTTAAAAGATCGGATGAACGATATCCTATCCCTGCGTGCCAAAAAACAGCCGCTTAATTATCCTTCCTGCGGCAGTGTTTTTAAACGCCCACCGGGTTATTATGCGGGGGCGCTGATCGAAGAAGCCGGCCTCAAGGGCGAACGTATCGGCGGCGCCATGATCAGCCCGAAGCATGCCGGATTTATCCTGAATGTCGATAACGCCAAAGCATTGGATATCTATAGGCTGATCCGCCGGATCGAAGAAAGGGTATACGACAGGTTCGGCGTAAAACTCGAAAGAGAAGTAAAACTGATCGGTGAGTTTGACGATTAGAAAATAAATCAAAGTGCTTCAGACCTAGAAGTGGTTTCAAAGCCTCAGATCAGGTTCAAGGGCAAGGCGCAGACCGATCGAGAAAGCGCAGCATACATGTGGGTATGTGAGCATTTATCGGAGGTCTGCAACGCAGACATTGGGCCTCAGATGGGGTTTTGAAACCACTTCTAATCATCTTCTTCCCAGGATATACACTCCACCGGACACGTCTCGATCGCCTCCTCGATACAGTCTTCCGGACCACCTTCAGGCAGGATAACTTCAGCTATTTCCTCAGCTTCGTTAAATGCGAAGACTTCCGCACAAAGCTCTACACAGCTCTCACACCCGATACATTCGTCGGCATCAATAACAACGCGTCTCGCCATGATTCGATCTCCTTGAATGAGGTTGACATTGAAAAGGCTTTTTCTGCTGCCATAATACGAATACATAGAATAATGTTTTCAAAAGCAAAAACAAGGGGAAGGGACGATTTTGGATTATAGATCTGAAAATAATTTAATTGTTCAACAGCATGCCGGCATTACAAAAACAATTGGATGCTTGCTTTCCCTTTGAGCCTTTTATACTGTAGCCGGTAAGGTGTATCCTAATTCAGGCAAATATTATCAAATCTCCAATACCGAATACCCAATACCCAGTTCGCAAATACAATGAAACTTCTCCATATCATCGCCATTTTGATTACGCTTTCAGCCGTCTTCAGTTATATTAACCATCGGTTTATACGCTGGCCCACCACCATCGGGCTGATGGTTATCGCCCTTCTGGTTTCGCTTGGACTCATTGCGCTGGGGCCACTGGGGTTTGGCTTGAAAGAAGATGTGCGTCTTTTACTTGACAGCATCGATTTTGATGAAACCTTACTCAACGGCATGCTCAGCTATTTGCTGTTTGCCGGGGCCCTGCACGTTAACCTGGCGGATCTGGCCAGACAAAAATACATCATCAGTTCTCTGGCCACGGCCGGCGTTGTCGGATCTACCTTTATTATGGGTTTCACCAGTTGGTGGGTGCTGGGTTGGCTGGGTATCGAACTGACTTTCATCTACTGTCTTTTGTTCGGTGCGCTGATCTCACCCACAGATCCGATTGCGGTACTGAGCATTCTAAAAAAAGCCGGCGTGCCCGAAAGCCTTCAAACCAAAATTACCGGCGAATCGCTATTCAACGACGGCGTCGCGGTCGTAGTGTTTCTGGTGATATTGGAAATAGCCACCGCAACCCATGGGGTTACAGCCGCTTCAGTTGCAGGTCTGTTCATAAAAGAGGCGGGGGGCGGGTTGGTTTTCGGGCTGCTGATCGGCGCCGTTGCCTATTGGATGCTGAAAAGTGTGGAAAATTACCAGGTCGAAGTATTGATCACCCTCGCCATCGTAACCGGCGGTTTTGCGCTTGCCGATGCGCTGCATCTTTCCGGTCCCATCGCCATCGTAGTGGCCGGGCTGTTGATCGGGAATCACGGGCGCATGCTGGCCATGTCCGATGAGGTCCGGGACCATCTGGACAAATTCTGGGAGCTCGTTGATGAAATCTTAAATGCCGTGCTCTTCGTGCTCATCGGCCTTGAGGTTATGATTCTCACCTTTAACCTGGCTTATATTTTAGCGGGAATCATCCTCATTCCCCTTCTGCTGGCCGCCCGTTTTGTCTGTGTTGGAATACCGGTGGTAATTCTGAAGCGCTTTCGCAGCTTCAGCCCCAATGTTATCAAAATCCTGACCTGGGGCGGTCTGCGGGGCGGCATATCGGTTGCCCTGGCATTGTCCCTGCCGGCCGGTCAAAACCGTGAAGCTATCCTTGCCGTCACCTATGCGATTGTTGTATTTTCCATCATCGTCCAGGGCCTCACCATTGGAAGACTGGTCAAACCAAAGCGAGGACTGAGTGCTGAGGACTGAGGTATGAGTGGAAAAAAACAAGCGTTTATTATGAAAATTCAGATACTAGGTTTCAGTAAACCAATCGATGAGTTGTCTAGCAATACTGATGCTGGGGGGAATCTGCGGAAGCTCGTCTTTTGAAAACCAATCAGCGTCTATTAATTCCGAACCATCGATCGTGATATCGCCGCCGGCATAATCGGCGACAAATGCGATCATCAATGAATTCGGGAACGGCCAGGGTTGGCTGCCGAAATACCGGATATTTTTAACCATTATGCCCACTTCTTCACGGATCTCCCTTTGAACACATTCTTCCAGGTTTTCGCCCGGTTCCACAAAGCCTGCCAGGACACTGTAAAACGGAAGCTTAAAGCGTTTGTTGCGGGCTAACAGGATCCGATCATTTTTTAGCACGGCAACAATGACCGCCGGGGAGAGTCGGGGATAGTTTACCAATCCGCATTGGGGGCAGATCTTCGCCCGCTCGTCCGTCTTATCCTCGGTGGGGTGCCCGCAGACACCACATTGTTGATGTGTGCGGCTCCAGTCCACGAGTTGATTGGCGCGACCTGCAACCCAGATCAAATCCTCGTCCATCGAACGAAAAAGCGCCCGTAAATTTATAAATTTAAAATGATCGGCATCCGGCAATTCGGCAGCTGCCTCAGCAGCATAGCAGGGCTGGCTGTCCAGGGTGCCGAGATATTGAGGGCGAACGGGAGAAATATTGCTTGCAGCCAAATCGGAAGTATCGGGGACGGTATAGGTATCGTTCGTAATTTTTACCAGCAGCTTGCCTTTGTCAAAAATGAACCAGAGAGCAGACGCCTGCTCTTCGGAGAGAGGTTTGAAATCCGGTACAAATTGCATTTGGGTATCCTAATTTTTGGCTTCGTAGATTTTTCTGATGCGGCCGGGGAGTTTGGGGTTGAGATTTTTTGTCAAATAATCTTTAAAATCCAAAAGCGCCCGGATGCGGCCTTCCTGGAATTTTGTGGCCATCGGATCCTCAGACAGCCCCCCGATTGATAGATACGCATCTTCAAGCCGTTGATCGATGAACTTGTATAAATCCAATAAATATATGTAGGCCATTGTAGAATTCTTAAAAGTATTTTTGGGTTTTCAGGTCGATTTTTTTCGTCAAATATTCACGCATCTTTAACCACTCTTGGAGCTGGCCTTCGCAAAACCGTTTTGACTCCAGATCGTTATTTGCGTCCGCAGTCTTTTTTTTATTTTCTGCAGATGCGATTTCTGCGCTGATGTATTTGTGTATTTCGACGAGGTATTCGTTTGCCATATTTCACTTTTATTTTGCGGCCAGTTTTTCGGCAAGCGCCCGAAACCGCCTGGCCTCCCCTTCATTTCCCTGGGCGGCATAAATCCGGCTGACCTTTTCAAAGTAACCGGTGGCGTTGGCCGGAATCTCCTGAGCCAGCGACAGGTAAAGCTCCAGAATCTCAGTGTTATACATGCCGGAGTCAAAACAAAGATCTGCGTATCTTTGCTTTATGAATGGGTCCACGCGCGTATGGCAGCTGCGGCACTGGTCCATAATCTGCCGGTAAACATTGCGGGCGTTGGCCAGCTCGTTCATCGCCTCGTGGGTTTTGGCAAGGGTCCGGGCAATGGGCTCGTTCCAGCCATAGGTTTCCAAAAAATCCCGATAAAATTCTTTTGCATCGGTAAAGTTTCCGGCGTGAAAAAGTGTCTCGCCTTTCAAGATATAAACGGCAATGGACTCTGTGAGCTCCTCAGGAACGGAGGAAAGAAGCGCTCTAGCCCGATCAAAAGCCTTTTTTTCCCAGAAAATTTCACATAAAAGCTGATAGGCGGGCAGCGCTTTGGGCTGGTCTTCAAGAAAGGATTCCAACAATTGCTGCGCCTCCGTATGTTTTCCCAGATTCAGATATGCGGTGGCAAGCTCCAGAGGGATATAGCTATCGGCAGACGGGTTCTCCTGCATGGCACGAGATAAATAATCGGCCGCGACGGTAAAATCCCCCCGATTCAATGCCAGGTAACCGTTTTTAAAATTATTTCCATAGTTTAAATAGTCTCTTTGAACTTCCTTCGGCAGGGTGCCGCACAATGCGCGAAAATTTTCGTCCTCATTTTCCGCAAATTCAGGTTCTTGAACTTCCCGGGCGTCAACATCTAAATCCGGCAGCTCTTCCTTGACGGTTCTGTCCAGCTGGAAATCGAGTTCCTTGAGCTTAAGCTCCAGGCTATTTTTTTGCTTCGGATTCTCGGTCAGCTCCTGTGCCAGGATATATAGTTCGCGGGCATCGTCATAAAAGCCGGACGCCATCAGATCATCGGCATTCTGCTCGTGTCCGAGTGCCAGTTCTTCTTTGGTCCGGTAAATTTTTTCCTGAAGCCGGGTTTTTAATTCGAAGTTTTGCTGTGTTGATTTTTCCAGCTTATCCAGAGCCCGCTCGTATTCGATCTTGGCTTTGCCCCACAAATCCAACGCAAATAACTCATCGCCCTTTTGCTCATGCTCCTCAGGGGTCTTGCCTGAAAATAATTTCAAAATGGACATTGTATTTCTCCCGCGGCTTTTCAAAACGCTGAATCTAATGAGAAGCAATCGGACTGGCCGGAGGCTTAAATATCCGTCTAAATTAGGGCTAGGATACTAGAATTATATTTGAGCTGGTTTCTAGTAAAATAAACTAGTGTGTAAATAATTCCCTAGAAGTGTAAAATCCGGCAAAAGAAAAAGGCACCAATCATGGGGATGCCTTTTTAGTACCTGAATAAATAATAGGATTGTCTACCTCCCGGGTACGATAATCCGTGAGTCCGGCTTTGCGATTTGGCTTTGTTGTTGTTCCTGATATTTCTTGGCTTCCTCAGCCAATCGTTCCATCGACGCTTGCATGGCTTCCGGAAATTTTTTAATCGCCTGCTGCAATTCCTTGGCCTGAATAATTGCCTGAATCGGCAACGGTCCGCTGGGCGTCATCAGGCTCGTTTGACCCACAAAAACCGATTTTCGGGTTTTATCCACGGTTCCATCGGCCTTAACCGGTGTCATACGCTTAATCATTCCCACCTTAAGATCGGTAAAGGTTTCTTCCTTAAAAAGATTGCGCCTGTCTATCTTTAATTCTGTTGGCTGGTCCTGTTCATCTGCCATGAAATGTGTCTCCTTGAGCAAGGTGTAATTGTCTGATTGGTTCAATCGCTTAATCATGCAATGGCAATGGATTCGGTAGACCCAAATTCAAGGCAAATTAAACGCATTCAACCCATAAAGTAAATTGAGTGCCGCAACGTAACAAATAATAGTGGATAAGGCAACTAAATTGGGTTTTACGGATTTCTACAATTTTATTCCAGATGGCCGGTAAAGATTTGCGGGCTTAAACGGTGGCAACCACATTATTGTATAAATTTATACAATTTTGGCTGTTGTTTATTTCTGAAATACGAAATCATCTTGTTGATCCTATCTACAATTAAATCCCCAATCCGAAACCCGCAAGCGTCTTGATTATCCCTATTTATCTCTTGCATCACGAGCAAGCATGAATTATTCAATGCACTGGATTTAATCAAAGGAGTGATGCTTTATGTGCGGACGATTTGTGGGATACCGCAACCTGGATGAACTTAAAGAAATCTTTCCCATTGACAGGTCTGCCTGCGAGGTTACGGCCAACTATAATGTGGCGCCCTCGCAGGAGATTCTTGCGATTTTCAATCACCAGGGCGAAAACTGGCTGGACAAATTCCACTGGGGACTGGTGCCTTTCTGGGCAAAAGACATCTCTGTTGGCAACCGTATGATCAATGCCCGTGCCGAAACTCTTGCCGAAAAGCCTTCTTTTAAAAATGCCTTTAAAAAACGCAGATGCCTGATCATCGCCGATGGCTTTTATGAATGGAAAGGACCAAAAGGACAAAAACAGCCTATGTTCATCACCCTGCCTGATAAAAAGCCCTTCGCGTTTGCCGGACTCTGGGAAACCTGGGGCAAAGAAGATCAGAACACCCTTTACAAGTCCTGCACCATCATTACGGCCGAAGCCAGTGAAGCCGTGCGGGATATCCACCATCGCATGCCGGTCATCTTCAAACCCGAAGCATATGAATCCTGGCTGAATCCGGCCAATCAGGATGTAAATGAATTAAAAAATATTCTAAAACAGGCACTCGTGAAAGATCTGGTCAGTTATCCGGTATCAAAGCTCGTCAACTCCACCCGCATCAATGACGCTTCCTGCATCGACCCCATCGCGGGAAATCTTGGGGACGGGGTGGACTAATTGGACTAACGACTCCTTTTAATCGAATGCGTCATACTTCTATCGATTGTTCCACTTTTTCATTAAACGCAACAAATCAACCCCGCTTATTTCCTCTTATTTCCGAGTTAAAAATTTATTTCAAATTGACCTTTCGGCATTAAATATTGTATTAAAAAGCCATCTATTTGAGTTGCATCTCATACTTCAGTTGGAATTAAACGTTTCCTTGTAGCCCGAATTGAGCTGAATACAAATCCGTTTCACATCTTTTGCAGCTCCTTCAGGTTCTGCACATAGAGTTCGTGATCTTTTTAGTAGATGTTTGCAATATTTTGCACGAAAATTGTTTGTTGCAGCTTTTCATATTGATATTTACTCAAAAAGCTGGAGGTGCGGTATGCCTACCTATGAATTTTACTGCGATAAATGTAAAAAAATTTTTAGCGTCATTATCTCCATTTCCGACTATGAAAAGAAAAAATTCAGCTGCCCAAAGTGCAAAGGGAAAAAGCTAAAGCAGCAGATCTCATCTTTTCAGACAGTCACGTCCAGAAAAAGCTAGATCCTATTTTCGAATCCAGATATGCCATTATATCAGATTTCATATTATCTTAATTTATCCGAAGGTAAGATCAGCCCGTGATATCTGACAGATAAGGGAACTCTCATGAACTCAGCTCCCAACAGGACGTAATATGCGTGCATCCAGCCAATTGGACAGCGTCTTTCAAATCATCATGAAATACATGCTGAAAACCGGACAGGCGCCTCACTACACGCAGGTTGCATCTGAATTGGATGTGCCCGGTAGAAGAAGGACGCCGGGCGTTGCATGCGCTATTTTCACCGGGAAAGGGCGTCGCACGACCCTGACGCAAATCAACATGATTGAGTTCTGAATTAAAAAAGGGCAGTGTTTCCACTGCCCTTTAAGGGAGGAGAATAATAGTGCTTGAAGGCCAGCTCCTATCAAGCCTGTCTGATGCCTGGATTTAGCCCCGCTTCGCGGGATGAAGCGTCTAATTTTATGATACCATGGGGCTCCTGATGAAAATTAAGAAGAAGTTCAGATTTTGTTCTCGGACACAAACGCCTCGGAAGCCAAATCCAGTTTTGGTTCCCTTCTCTTGAAGGAGAATAACATGTTAAAAAAACCCTGCAGTCTTCTCTCGCCGACCAGGCGGATGATTATAAGACTCCCCGCTATGGCGGCGGCAATGATAAATACGCCGGCGCAGGTCTTAAAGGTATTGTAGGTATGGAAAATCCAACTTCCTTTTAGCAAAAATGACCGCCTCCTTTTTCTTGACCTCTTTGAATTGGTTATTCCGGAAGATCTTTCAACCCACCCAAGCCCAAAGCGTATTTCAGATATTTTCTTTCGGCAATTTTGTAGTTTTTTTCAGAATAAAAATTTAGATTCTCCGGAATCTGAAATTCTTTGCGGTACTTTTCCACCAGTAATTTAAGCCCGCAACATTTGCTTTGATCGTCACCCCCCATAAAACTAAAGGGGAAGCAAGAATCATGCACATTTCCCCTTGTATCCGTCTGATATTATTTCACTTTCGATTTCAAGTAGTTAATGCAAGTGGGGCAAATTGCACAACATAACAATATGAAACGCCATGCCCAGTTTTATGGAATCCCTTTCCCAGCGCGTTACTCCGCAACCAGCCTTTTTGCCAGGGCCTTTTTGTTTAAAACCAGCCAATTACCGATCAACACAACTGCCATACCAATTACATTATGGGCCGCCCATTGATAGCCTTCATAAACCGTTGAGATGCCGAGAGCCACGATCGGAAAGAGCATGGTGGCGTAAGCCGCCCGATCGGCACCGATTTTGCCGATGAGTTTCAGATAGCACCCAAAGGCGATAACGGTTCCGAAAAATGACAGATAGAAAAGAGAGCTGATGTAAAGAAAAGACATCTCAAAACTGAAGGGCTTGCCGGAGGCAATGGTGATAATCCCCATAATTCCGGCGCCGTAAGCCATGCCGTAGGCGTTGGTCTGGATAACCGGCAAATAATATTTTTGATGCCGCGCCGAAATAATATTTCCCAGTGAAGCCATAAAAGTTGATACAACGCTCAACACCAAACCCAGGGCCGTTTTGTCAGAAAGACTGAACGTGGCCAGCTGGGGCCAGAAAACAAGCACGATCCCCACAACACCAATTCCGCCCCCCAGCACGACACTTGAGCGAATCGGCGAACCCAGCAGCACAGCCCCGTTAAACATATTCATAAATACAATACTGGAAAAAATCACCGCAACCAATCCGCTGGTGACATGCACTTCGGCCAGGTATATGAGCCAGTAATTAACGGAGAACAGCACCAGGCCCTGCATCGCCATAAAGATATGATCCTTGAGGCGAAACCGCATATTCAGGCCCCGCAGCTTGCAATAGATAAGCAGTATCAGCGCTGCGGCAATAAAGCGGTATAGAACCGAGACCATGGGGTCAACGCTGCCCAGCTGAAATTTAATCGCCAGCCAGGTGGTCCCCCATATGATAACAGTTGATCCGTATAAAAAAAGAATGTTGGCGCTCATCTCCGATTCATCCTCTAGCCTGCAGCCTTCGACGCTGCCCCCTCTCCCTTCCCGATTGCACGCCGCCTATTTAACCGCATGACCCGGTTCAGTGCGCGCCCATCAATAACGATCAGTCCCAAAAAACTTCACCCCATACCGGCATATTCCAATACTTTTATGATCTCACCCAGTATGCCGACTCCGAGAAGCAGCGCACTGATAGGAATCAGAAATGTGACCAGCAAAACATTGGTGGTCCCGGCCGTCGCCAATAGGCGAAAAAAAAGAAACCGCCCCAGCACACTAAAAGGATGATCAGCAGCCCCCACTCCTTTGGTTTCATTGAACTCATGGAATAAATTACACCTCCGTTTCAGACGATCAAGATCTGGCACCAATATAATCGGGCTGCAACCATGCTTCCACCCGATTATTGCGATATTTAATCGAAGATGTGCAATATAGCAAGCGACATCGTGTTGTTTAAAGAACGCAACTGGACTCAAATATGCCACACGACCTTTGTAACAGCTTTGTGGAGCGCAACACTATGTACTAGACGTAATAATATTATGAAAAATATTACCCAATTTTTAAGATGTTAAATCGGGTCTCTATCCTATCTATTTGATAATTTACCATAAAATTAATTCGCTGGTGATGGCATAAATTTTGCATTTTGCAAAAAATATCTGGCGATGCTGTGCCGTTACAGTTTGGGTTCGGCTCGAGCCAGGTATTTATATCAGCCAAGGGGACGGGTTCTCACTTTACCCCTTTTTTACCTAATCTAACCGGTAATGCCTATGGGAACCCGAACCCATTCTTTTCCAGCGACGCATCAAATCCAATCAGCGGGGGCTCAAGGGGGAGCGTGACCTAAAAAGGTCGCAGACAGGTTCGAATCCTGCACCCGCTCCATCTCACTTTTCCGCTTTAGCGCCCACCAACCGGTTTGGCCTGCCTCGACTCGGCGGGAAAAGCTTACCCGTAAGTGTGATACTTCAGACCTCATTATAGACGTTAACTGTGTTCGGGGGGCCGCGCATTCGCCGGCGTGTTTGAATTTGGTGGCATTTTACAGACCAATATGCCATAATGTACCTACCGGTAGGTAATTTTCTTGACAAGGTTAATATTTTAAAGTACACAGGGGCTGCTTTTTGAAACTTCAGCCATGAGTTGATAGGAAGTGCATGAAAAGTAATAATCCAGACGGCTCTCCGGAGCCCAACGCCAGAGAAAGATTACTCGAGACAGCCATCGGCATGTTTGCCGAAAAGGGGTATGCCGGTACATCTGTACGCGAAATTGTCGAGCAGGCCGGTGTTAGCAAACCGGTGCTCTATTATTACTTCCAGAGCAAAGAGGGGCTGTTTCTGGCCATCCTGGAGATGGCTGAAAATTTACAGAAAGAGATGCTGGCCAGGGTTTTAGAATCGTCCGGCGATGTTTTGGAACGGCTGCTTCTTCTTTATCGGCGGATCTATGCCGGAATCGATGAAAACCGCGACCTTTATAAAATGATTCACGCCCTTGTATACGGCCCTCCCCAGGGCGCGCCGGATTATGACTTTAGGCGCTATCATCAACACATGTTAGCGGCCATTCGCGATATATATAAAGCGGGAATCGATGGCGGAGAGGTCAAAAAAATTGCTGAAGATGAGGTTGCCTATCTGGTTCTGAGTCTGATCGATTTTTGCCTCCACATAGATCAGGTCCAGCCGCACACATCGGATCCGCAGCGCCCCGAACGGTTGCTGCGTCTAGCTTTTCAGGGAATAAAAAAAGGGACGGAAAATTAAATGAAATCAAAATGTTCATTTTTATTTTTGGCGGCGCTGCTTTTGGCCGGCTTTTTGACGGCCGGTTGTAAGGATAAGGAAAGTCTGGCCACAGCCGAATCCAACTCACATCTGCCTCCTGCGGTTCCGGTTTCGATCGTTGAGATTAAACCGGTACCGATGCGGGATGTCATCTATTTGCCGGGTACAACCGAAGCCTGGCAGGATGTCCAGGTGGCGGCCGACACTGCCGGCCGCATTGAGTGGATGGGCCCTCGCGAGGGTGAAAAAGTGAACAAAGGAGATCTTCTGATAAAAATCGACGTATCCGCATTCAAAGCCGCTATGGAGCATGCCGCCGCGCAGTTTAAATTGGCCGATGACCTTTACCAGCGACGCAGGCGGCTTTTTGAACGCAAGATCATTGCCAAAGAAGAGCTCGATCAAAGCGCCACCCAGCGCACCTTAGCTGCCACCGATTACGAACAGATCAAAGTCAAATATAATCATGGTTTTCCGCGATCCCCCATTACCGGTATCATCAATTATCTGTATGTGGATACCGGTGAGTTCATCGATACCGGCAAACCGATTGCCGACATCGTGAATATCGACCGGATCAAAATCAATGTCCGGGTACCGGAGCTCGACATTCGCTTCGTCCGTGTAGGTCAAAAGACGCCGGTAAAAATCGATGCTTTTCCGGAGCGCGATTTAATCGGCAAGGTCTATTTTGTGGCCTTTAAAGCCGATCCGGCCACCAAAACTTTTTTGGTCCGCACGCTGATTGATAATCCCCTGGGCGATATCCGGCCGGGCATGATTGGCCGGGTGGTCTTTGTGCGACGGGTAATTGCCGATGCCCTGGTGGCGCCGCTTTTCGCACTGGTAGACAAAGGCGGAGAGCGCTTGGTTTTTATCGAAAAAGACGGTCTGGCGCAATCCCGAACCGTTTCAATCGGCGTGATTGTGGGCGATCGGGTACAGATTACCAGCGGCTTGAATCCCGGCGACCACCTGATTGTCAAGGGACATACCGAAGTCGAAGACGGAATGAAGGTTAGCGTGCAATGATTCTCAATCAATTCGCTCTCAAACGGCAGGCAGCGGTACTGGCGCTGCTGGTGTTAATTGTAATCGCCGGTCTGTACTGCTATGCCACCCTGCCGCGGGAATCCTTCCCGGATATCACCATCCCCTATGTATTTGTCACCACCACCTATGAGGGCGTTTCTCCCGAAGACATGGAGGAGTTGATTACGATTCCCATCGAGCGCAAGCTAAAAGGAATTGATGACGTTGAGGAAATCCGCTCCACCTCGGCCGAAGGTCTTTCGACCGTGGCGATCAAATTCTTGCCCAAGGTCGACATCGATGATGCCCTGCAAAAGGTTCGGGATAAGGTGGATCAGGCCGAAGGCGATCTGCCCGCCGAGCTGCAGGATGATCCTGTAATCAAGGAAGTCAATTTTTCCGACATGCCCGTCATCCGCGTCGTCCTTTCCGGACCTTTAAGCCTGCGTCGCCTGCAAAATTTGGCCGAAGATATTCAGGACCGGATAGAAGCCATCCCCGGCGTTCTGGAGGCGCGCTTAACCGGCGGGCTGGAACGTGAAATCCATGTGGAATTCGACCTGGACCGCGTGCGCGCTTACAATGTGCCCTTTTCCAGTATTGTTCGTTCGCTGACCCAAAGCAATGTGAATATGCCCGGCGGCAGTATGGACATCGGTGAGGGCAAATATCTGGTCCGGGTCCCGGAGGACTTCCAGCATCCTTCCGAAATTTTTTCCATCGTCGCCTTTGTGCGGGACGGCAAACCGGTTTATTTGCGGGACATCGCCACCATCCGTGATTCATTTAAGGACCCTTTAACCCGCAGCCGGCTCAACGGAGAAAAGAGTGTCACCATTGCGGTCCTGAAGCGCAGCGGTGAAAACATCGTGCGCATTGCCGATGAGGTCAAGCGGGTGGTCGACGACATGCGCCCGGTGCTGCCGCAAACCTTAAAAATTGACCTGACCGCCGACATGTCCAATGATGTCCGCCTGTTGGTCTCCGATCTGGAGAACAATATTCTTTCCGGGCTGATCCTCGTGCTGGCGGTTATTTTTATCTTCATCGGCGGCCAATCCGCTGTTTTCGTAGCCCTGGCCATCCCCTATTCCATGTTCATTACATTTTCACTGCTGACCGGATTCAACGTCACTTTGAACATGGTGGTTTTGTTTTCCCTGATTCTGGCGCTCGGCATGTTGGTGGACAATGGCATCGTGATCGTCGAAAACATTTACCGGCACATGCAGCAGGGCGAACCCCGCCAGGAGGCTGCCCGGGTTGCAACCGATCAGGTCGCCTGGCCGGTAATCACTTCAACGCTGACCACCCTGGGCGCCTTTTCACCCATGCTGTTCTGGCCGGGCATCATGGGTGAGTTCATGGGCTATTTGCCCCAGACATTGATCATGGCGCTGAGCGCTTCGCTGTTTGTGGCCCTGGTGATCAATCCGGTTCTTTCGGCTCGTTATCAGACGGTAAAAATCAATAACCCCTCCAAAAACCCGAAATCGACCGAGCCGATCATCAAACGGTTCTATTTATATATCCTCAAGTGGTTCCTGCGCCATCGCTGGGTTGTGCTGGTGTGCGCCCCGGTATTATTCGTCGGCTCGGTTCTCGCCTTTGCTATTTTCGGAAAAGGCACCGAATTTTTCCCGCAAACCGAACCGCGCCGTGCCTATGTCAACATCAAAGCGCCGGAAGGTACCAATTTAGACACATCCGATAAGCTGGTGGCCCAGATCGAAAAGATTGTCTCCGAGTATGAAGATATCCGCTATGTGATTTCAAATATCGGGTCGATCGGCGGGGATCCATTCTCCCAGGGCGGCACCGGCACCCATATCAGCCGGGTGGTGCTGGACTTTAAAGATTTCCACGACCGTTCGCGCCCCTCTTCTGAAATTATAAAAGAAGTCCGGCGCAAAATCCTAAAAACCATCTATGGGGCGGAAGTACAGGTGGAAAAAGAAGAAGAGGGCCCGCCGACCGGTCCTCCGGTGAATATCGAAGTCTCCGGCGATGATATCCATGTGCTGGGGGCTCTCGCCGCGCGCGTACGCAAGGAAATAAAAGATATCCCCGGCCTGGTGGATCTGAAAGATAACTATGTCAAGGGCAAGCCTGAAATCCGCGTGCGGGTTGACAAGGAAAAAGCAGCCCTGATGGGACTGGACACCTATACCATCGCTTACACGGTTAAATCGGCCATCAACGGCGTTAAAGCCGGCGTTTATCGCGAGGGCAAAGATGAATATGACATTATCGCACGTCTGCCCGAGCGCGATCGCAAATCGATCGAAGGCCTCAAACGTATTACGGTTTCCGGAGCACAGGGAGAACCGATTCCATTAACGAGTCTGGCCGGAGTTTCTCTGGGCAGCGGGATCGGTGCCATCATGCGGCTGGATCAAAAAAGGGTGGTCACCATTTCCGGAGATGTGTCCGGCCGGTTGGCCAATGACATCATTAGGGATATCGATGCGCGTCTGGCACAGCGAGTCGACTGGCCCAAAGGGTATGCCTACCGCTTCACCGGCGAGCAGGAAGAACAGGCCAAAGCCCAGAGTTTCTTAAGCAAAGCCTTTTTTGCCTGCATCACCATTATTTTGCTGATCCTCTTAACCCAGTTTAACTCATTTATCACACCGCTGATTATTATGGTCTCAGTTCTGCTTTCGATGGTCGGTGTATTTCTCGGCCTTCTGATCACCGGTACTGCTTTCGGCATTATTATGACCGGCATCGGCGTGATCAGTCTTGCAGGAGTGGTGGTAAACAACGCCATTGTATTAATTGACTACATCAATCAGCTGATAGATCGAGGTCTTTCCTCAACCGAAGCTTTGCTGCGGGCCGGATCGGTCCGGTTTCGCCCGGTGATGCTGACAGCCATCACCACCATTCTGGGGCTGCTTCCCATGGCCACCGGCATCAGCTTTGATTTCCGTAAAATGGCTCTCGACATCGGTGGTGAGTCTTCCCAGTGGTGGGGTCCCATGGCGGTGGCTGTGATCTTCGGACTGGGATTTGCCACCCTGCTAACCTTGATCGTCGTCCCCGTACTGTGCTCCCTGGCCCACAGCCTTCGCAAACACTAAACAACCTTGCAGGTTTCAAGGGTTATAGCCACTGGTTGCTGGCTGCTCTTCTCTGTCCTTTCACATCACATTTGATCTGTTTCTGCGGTAATTTAACCTATGAACCTATGAACGTTGAACCTTTGAACCCATTTAAATACAATTTGACCGATTAGGCCACGATAGGGTATAAGATCAGTGTAATACTGGCACATTGACCTGCCGCACTCTACAACCGGGCAACATCAAAAGGCATGAAAAATGAAAAAGAAAACCGTTTCTTTACTGGCTTTGGTTGCTTTCATAATTTTAGCGATCTATGCGGTCTGGCATTACAGTCCGCTGAGACATCTCACCAAATCCAGATCCCAACCCGACAAAATACAGGTCGCCGCTCTTGAAACCAAAAACCGGCACGTCATTGTCAGAAAAAAGATCCCCCCCCGTTCCGAAACCGCCGCACAGGAAAAAGATATTCCCCAGACGCTGGTCGTATTAAAAGATCTTGTCCCCAGGCAATCGTCGGAATCCGGTGATCAAAAGAAGATCGCCGCAGACACAGCGACCAAAAAGAATAAAATTCTGGTGCTGGAACCCGATGGTAATTTACGGACGGAAAAAAGCGCACCCCAAAAGGCGCAGCCGGATGATGCTTCGAAGACGATTGCCAGGAAAACAGAAACGGCGTCTTTAGAACAAACATCACATCAGCCCTACTCCATCCTGCTATCCAGCTGCCGTCTACCGCAAAGCGCCCGCAAAATCGTAACGGATTATCAAAAGGTGGGGTTGGCCCCTTATGTGGCCAAAGTTCAATTTAAAAATGGCGATGTGTGGTTGCGGGTATTTGCGGGTCATTACCAGACGCGCCAGGAAGCCCTCACGGTAAAAGAAAAGCATCGGCTTTCAACGGCCATCGTTAAGAAAACCCCGTACACAAACCTTATCGATACATTTTCATCGGAAGACGAGTTGAAGGACGCCTTACAACGGCTTAAGGGGTTGGGCTATTCACCCTATGTCCTCAAAAGGGCCGAAAACAAGTTTCAACTGGTTGTCGGCGCTTTTATTACCAGAGAGGGCGCTGAAAAACAAAAGTCCGAATTGCAATCCAAAGGTATATCAAATCAGATTGTCCAGCGCTAAGCAGGCCGATTCGATCAATCCAACCCAACAATCACCGTATACGCTATAAGTTTATCCATCCGAAAGCCGGTTTCGGCTTTATTCCAACTGACGGTGATGCCTTCTTTGGTGGCATATAGCTCATAGCTGATAGGGGTCATAGCAAGAGGCTGGCAGGCTGTAAAGCCGGGAGGCCAGAAAGCCCGGAAATTCAATGTCTTTAGAGCCTTCAAGCATCCCAGCTTTCCAGCTTTCAAGCCTTCGACTATGAGCTGTGATCTATGAGCTATAGACTCATATTTACGTGAGTAATTAGCCTCAAGAATTCCGAGCGAACGCCGATATTAAAACAAGGAAACCACGGACAAAACCCAAAAATTCGGTGACCGTAAGGAGACAAAATGAAAAAGCTGCACTTAAACCGTCCCCCTCAATTCGACCATATTAAGTGGGTTGATTTAATAATGGCCCTGACGATCGCGCTGACAATGCTTCTCGGGTGTTCGCATACCGAAAAAGTGCTGATCCCGCCCAGAGTTGAATTGAAGGCCTATCACAATATCGGTGTAATTGAATTTTCCACAAATGCGGAAGACACGCTAAAGCCGTATGTCACTCAAAATTTCATTCAGAATGTGCAGTCGGCCCAGCCGGGCACCCGCATCCTCGAACTTGGCGACCAGGAACAACTATTGCGGGCATTGGGACACAGCCAACTCAACCCGGAAACCATTCGGTCAATCGGCCGAAAGTACAATGTCGATGCCGTCATATTGGGGCACCTGCAGGTTTCCGAAATAAAGCCAAAGATTAATGTTTTTGCAGATGCCAAAGCCCTAAACGCCAGAGCGTATATTGAGGCGGCGCTCAGAACCCGAATTTTAGAAACCGACAGCGGTGCCACCTTATGGACACAGGCCACAACCGGCAAAACCCAGGTGGCCCGGATTAGCCTGATGGAAGGCGGCCCCATCAGCTTCGGCGTCAGTGATCCCAAAGAAAAATACGGCAAGCTGGTTCCCGAGCTGGTATATGTAAATACCACCGATTTACGATCCCGTTATGAATATCGAACCGTAGACTAAATTCTTCAAACCAGAATGAAAATTGATGAAAAGTTCAGAGCTGCAACTCAACTTTACGGCATTCGCCCGGCTTCAGCCCATAGTGCTTTGGCAATGGGCCGATAATCCCATAATCGAAACTACCGGCATAATAGTACTCGCCATTGTCTATTCTGGGTTTTAGTGCATAGAGGTATGTTTTCTTTTCTCCTTTCTCATCTCTCGCCAACCACAGCGTTAGTTTCATGTTAGCCACTCCTGCCTGTTTGAAAAAGACCGACCATAAATGGCTCCGAAAAATAAAATTCGGTGATAAATTGTAAATAATTCATTCACAGTCAAGTAACTTCTATCTATCCTTTAGTAAAAGTTATAAATTATTTAATAAGAAGTAAATCGCTACAGCGAGTACTGCCAAAAAAGCAATGATCGGCAAAGAATTTCCTTCATGCGCTGGGTAATGATTAAACATCCGTTTACCATTAAGATAGTCGATGGCACTGTCAATAACAGATCTATGAAATGCGGACAAAGTGGGCTTCTTACAATGTGGGCAGAGCTGGAGGTATTTGTCTATATTGTTCGTATTATATTGGTACCAGCTTATGTATCGGTCAGGATTGCTGATTGTTTGATCTAAATTTCTCTTCGGCTGTGTCATCGACAGAATTAAAACCTTTTCCTTAGCCATGACAATAGAATCATTCTCAGTATAATTGCTTTCATCAAGTTTTTGTTGTTTTTCTTTCATGATGTTAGTCTTCCGTCTTTTATAATAAAAGTTTATGTGTTTCGATTGAACTGCACCATAAAAATTTTCAATGATAAATAGAGTGGATAGAATTAAAGCAAAAAGCTATTTTTTCCCTTTTTTTCGTTCTTTTAAAATTATTAATATCATAACGATGATCACTCCAAAGAGTGCAAGATGAAATAAAGTGATCGCCCCCTCCATGCTTAACATTCAAACGCACCCCCTTAAATACGATGGCTGATTCTCCAAATAAGAAATGGCAGAACCTTCAAAACCTTAATTAAGTAAACGCAACATAGGCTATGCCGATTAGCATCACAACCTGCCAATTCTTCCCGATTCGCTTCATGCGGCTATCATTGAATCAGATTTATGGAGAAAGGGGGCGGGACAAAAATAATTTTCCCCCACGGAATTTTACTTAAAATCCCACCCCCGACTATGGAACCAATCCGACAGGCTTGCAGCCAATCACTTGATGTGAAAGGAGGAGATAGAAGCCTGTCAGGCTATATCTAGTTATTAGCAATACCTGTGCCAAGTTACTATAATAGTTAAATTCTTTATAGAATCAAATAGATATAGCGAAAGGCGGGGGATCGCAAAGCACTCTAAAAGAGAAAAAAAATCGCTAATTTTATGTTAGGAATTTCTTAATACAAAAGTACTAGTAGGAAAGTCCTAGAACGGTCCATATGATAGGCAATTGGTTATATCAGCCGATTGTCGACACATTGAAAATATCCAAACTTTGACGAAAATGCAGATATCATTATTGGCGGTGGTTAAATCAAGAAAATCTCAATTTTAATATTGTAAGATCAACTGAAGGCAACAACAGTTTATCCTTAACCTGCTTTCAAGTGCAGTGATAGGCCAACCGGTGTTCAAGGCGACAATAGCGTCTGATCTCTTTACATGGACACAACAACCTCACAGCATTCATCACCGCGATTTAAATTTTTCGTATGTTTAACAGTGGCGTTTACCGCTTTTCCGAACAAACCCCGAACGAGCCCTTCATATGTATGTACTGTTGCTATGCCGCAGTCGGCTACTCCGGCTTTGGCAATCGCTTTCTGTACTTCACAATCGGTAACCTGTATTGTTATTGTGCCATTATCAATTATGACTTTCCGGCCTTCGATTTTCATAATTCTAAAGAGGATTTCGATGGCTGCTAAAAAACTATCAGGCCATTTTGGCTCGGAAATAAAATCTTTTTTGATCTTTTTCCCGAATACATATGAAAACTGCTTCCAAGCCTCAACATCCATCTTCCAGGCTGTCTCCACCCCCAACTCTCTGGCTAGTGCCATAAACCAGGCTCCGTCCATACGTATAATCGCAAACTGCGCAATTTCTAAGAGCTGCGCTCGGGATAAATTCATTGTCCTCTCTCCTATATTTTTTTCTATAGTGGATCTGTGAACTTACACATCATTTTCGTATTCATATTTAATCATTTGAATTTTGAACAGTTTTTCATCGAGTGAGAGGTCTTTAGGGGCTTTGTCAGCAGGTAAGCTCAGCTTCGATCCGTATTCATCGCAAAAAATCTTCTCAGCTTGGTTCTGCGCTCCATCTTACGGGCAAGTGATTTCAAATTTATATCCACATCTGCCGCAAAATTTTGCCCCTTCACGATTCTCAAACTGACACGCTGGGCATCCCCTTATTATGCCCTCCTCATTTATGTTAGAACAGTTTGAATCTGAGTGAAGGAACTCTGAATAGTTACGCAGAAAATACTTTAATCAGGTTTTAATGTCAATTAGTTGGATACTGAATATCTTTCAGCAAAGCTTTGGAAAAAAATTTTGATAGGTCTTGTAAGAAAACTAAATATAAGGAAACCACTGATATATAAATCGAATTTAAGTGTACGGTCTAGCTGGAGCGATCCTTCTTTTCGGAATATAGCTCAATTTGAATTCATCCAGTCTAACTCGGTTGTACCATCACATATGGAGGTGGCCCCTTATTTATCGAATCCACCGAAATTTGGTTTGACTCCTTGCAACCTTATGATATATATAACGATATACGATTAAGACTTCTCTATTTCTCTGATCTGATACATCCATTCATTCGCGGACTCGGACTGGATCTGACATCTCACCTGAAATCCTTAAGTAATTATTTACATTTGAAGGCTTTACCTGTTTAAAACCTTGAAAAAGGGCATAGCCCCATGGCTCAAGAAGGTTTCAAACGTAAACTGGCCGCTATCCTCAGTGCTGATGTGGAGGGATACAGTCGCCTTATGGACGATGATGAAGAAGCGACTGTTCGAACCTTAAATGTTTACCGTAATCTCATGGCAAAACTCATCCAACAATACAGGGGCCGAGTCGTGGACACAACCGGCGACAATCTTATGGCTGAATTTACGAGTGCCGTGGATGCGGTAAACTGTGCCGTAGAGGTCCAGCGGGAGCTTGCTGAACTGAACACCGAATTGCCCTATGAGAGAAAAATGGAGTTTCGCATCGGTGTTAATGTTGGAGATGTTATTGAAGAGGAAAACAGAATCTATGGTGATGGGGTAAATATCGCCGCTCGGATAGAAGGCCTGTCTGACGCGGGGGGGATTTGCATTTCCGGGAGAGTCTATGATCACGTCGAGAATAAGTTAGATTTAAAATATGATTTTTTAGGAGAGCAAGAAGTTAAGAACATCGCCAAGCCGGTGCGCGCATACCGGGTTCTTTCTCATCCCGGGGCTGCGGCTCACAGAGTTGTCGAAGCAAAAAAGGCTGTGGGAAAGATATGGCGCAATATCACCATTAGTATAGGCGTTATTCTCATTTTGGTAGCCGGGGGTGTTTCGATCTGGCATTTTTACTGGCGTTCGGAATCTCCACAGACTGAAACTGCAGTGAAGCAAAAGCCGGAGCTCGCGTTGCCCGATAAACCATCTGTTGCGGTGTTACCCTTTGATAATATGGGTGGCGACCGGGAACAGGAGTATTTCAGCGATGGAATGACTGACGATCTCATCACAGACCTTTCCAAAGTCTCCGGATTGTTCGTCATTGCGCGCAACTCGGTCTTCACATACAAGGGCAAGCCGGTGAAAGTGCAGCAGGTTGCCCAGGAACTCGGTGTCCGCTATGTCCTCGAAGGCAGCGTGCGCCGCGCCGGGGACCAGGTCCGAATCAACGCACAGCTCATCGACGCCACCACGGGCCATCACCTCTGGGCGGAACGCTATGACGGTTACTTCGGTGACGTCTTTGCCTTACAGGATAGGATCACAGGGGAAATTGTTGCCGCCCTGTCGGTGAAATTGACAGCGGATGAAAAGGAGCAAGTCGCGCGCAAGTATACCGACGACACCTCTGCTTACGATGAGTTCTTACAGGGCCGGGCACATTACGTCCGACGCACACCCGGCGATTATGCTGAAGCGGTTTCCTGTTTTGAGAAGGCGGTTGAGCTGGATCCGAATTATGGTCAGGCCTATGCTGCCCTATCCCTGACCTACTGGGAGAGCGCCCACAATTTATGGAATTATAATCTGGGCGTCTCATGGGTGGAAGCCCACAATCGGGCCGAAAAATATGTGGAAATGGCCATGCGCAACCCATCGGCCCTCGCCTACCAGGCCGCTTCTAGATTGCATGTCGATCGGCAGCAGCACGAAACGGCAATTGCGCTGGCGCAACGGGCCCTCGCCCTTGACCCCAATGATGCCAATAGCTATCTCGCAATCGCTTACGCCTTGATTTATGCCGGAAGACCGCAGGAAGCCCTTGGCTTTGTCGAAAAAGCAATGCGGCTTGACCCGCATTACCCGGACTATTATTTGTTTATTCTCGGACTGGCGCACTTCCATTTGGACCAGTATGAAGAAGCAGTGACGCTGTTTGAAAAGGCCCTTAAGCTCAACCCCGAAAACTATGTCCCCCTGATCCCGCTCTCTGCCTCTCAGGCACAGCTGGACCGATTACAAGAAGCCGCAGCCACAATAAATAAGCTACAAAATGTCCTGCCGGCGATTGTCACCATTGCGCTTGTAAGGAGAGGTTCGCTGTTTAAGTACAAAAATCCCCCAGATCGGAATCGTCTATTGGCAGGTTTACGCAAAGCAGGTATGCTGGAGACGCCTTACGACGCTCTGCGCAAAACAAACTAACCGTAACTAAACTAGCCCCCTTTC
>Ga0209536_100002955_pt1 | contig 27554 bp, 23 predicted proteins | sample DeeMarSeWOR28_12_FD_187461 | JGI IMG/M metagenome (GOLD analysis project Ga0209536, IMG submission 187461) | Marine sediment microbial communities from White Oak River estuary, North Carolina - WOR-2-8_12 (SPAdes) (version 2) | ecosystem: Environmental > Aquatic > Marine > Intertidal zone >... | reverse complement strand
ATGCTGTTCTTTCCAAAATGCGAGTGCGAGAAGCCTATCATCTACCATTTGGTGAAAGACCACAATCTCATCGTCAATATATTTCGTGCGAAGGTCACTCCGGAGGAGGAAGGTTATCTGGTGCTGGATGTGACCGGTACTGAAGAGGATATTGAGCAGGGCATGACCTTCGTAAAAACGTTTAACGTTTCAATTAACTATACCGGCAAGGGAGTTACCCGGGACGAGGACGGCTGCACGCACTGCGGCCACTGTGTTACCCACTGTCCCACCGGAGCCCTGTATATAGCTGACAAAGCGACGCGAGAGGTGGTTTTCAACGAGGCTAAATGCATCGAGTGCCTGGAATGTATTCGCGTCTGTCCCTTCGCCGTATGTGCATCCGTGTTTTAAGCAGGATTTCCTGCTGGTTGGTGGCACACGTTAATGTTAATGAGTCAGAAAAGAACCTACCGTACTTTCAGGCATCGGGAGGCGGTCTTCCGCATCTGCTGCAGTAAGTTTGATGCCGTAACCGAGGAAATTGTGCGACAGCGACGGATATTGGAGGAATATATCGAGGGCGATCCTGATTTTCGAGATTCCTTCGAGCCGGTTGAGGTTGGCAGTGGTGCACCTGATGTCGCGCAACGCATGGCAAGGGCTGGGTGGCTTGTTGGTGTCGGGCCTATGGCTGCCGTCGCAGGCGCTATGGCCCAGTTTGCATGCGAGGCGGGTCTTGAGGCCGGGGCACAGGAGGCCATCGTGGAAAACGGAGGGGACATCTATCTCCGAGCCGCCGAGCCGGTGATCATCGCTCTCGGCACAGGTACTGCCGAGTTGGCGGACAGGCTTGCATTTTCGCTCCAGGCGGATGATACGCCCATCGCGATATGCTCTTCTTCGGGACAGATGGGGCATTCAGAGAGTCTGGGTGAGTGTGATCTTGCCACGGTTGTGGCCAAAGATGCCGCGCTTGCCGATGCGGCCGCTACACAGGCGGCGAACTTTGTCAGGACCGTTGAGGATGTGGATTCAGCCTTGGAGCGCATCGCCGGCATTGAGGGTATTGAGGGTGTTTTGATTGTCAAAGATGACCGGATCGGGCTGGCAGGGAAACTGCCGCCATTGGTCAAGATACAGTAATCTGTGTTGAGTCTGGGCGGCAGAGGCCGTGAGGCGAGTAAGGCTTTATGTTATAGTTTCATTCCCTGATGAATGGCTGCGGCACCGAAAAGAAGACGTTGGAAAGTGATTTTCTCAAAGCCGGCCCGGCGCATAATATCGGCCAATTCATCCGCGGAATAGAAGCGGGGTATTGTTTTGGCCAAATAGGTATAACCTGTTCTGCATCCTGATATCAGGCTTCCTATCGGTCCCACGAATAGTTTTACATACAGGTGAAAACATCTTCTGACCGGTGAAAATGGTGGCCTGCTGGTTTCCAGATTTACGAAACGCCCTCCCGGTTTTAATACTCGATAAAACTCGGCAAAGCTTTGAATCAATATGTCTTTGCTCAAATTGATATTGCGAGTAGCAAATGACATGGTAATCAGGTTGAAACTATCATTCGGAAAGGGTAAGGTCCTGATGTCAGAGGTGACAAATTTGATATGTTCGGCTTCCGGCTTTTTGGTTGCTTCTGCCATCATGGGTGAAGAGAAGTCTACCGCATAAATTTTTGTTCCCTTTGGAGCGAGACGGCTAAGGTAGACGGCCATCTCACCCGTACCTGTACACATGTCGGCCCATTCTCCACCTCCGTAGTTTGCGGCTATTTTTGCGGCCCGTCTGCGCCATAAAATGTCAAGCCCGAACGTCAGGATGTGGTTGGCCAGTTCGTATGTTGCCGGTACTTTCGAGAATACGTTGTGGACAAATCCTTGATTGTTTAGTGGCATGTTCCCTGGTCCTTTTTGTGTTCAGCCGATTATTATTTCTCCGGATATTTAGATTTTTCGTTACTCAAGATTTGTTCCTGATTTATATTATGATACTTCATCGGTATTATAGGATTAGATGTGCTTCAGATAAATAAAAGATTTGTTATATTGGTGGGTGATTCAAAAGGCTTGAAGAAGGGCGGTAAAGAATGTAGACTTCCCTTCCAGTGTGTGTTATGCCGAAAAATGAGGTTTGACCAAAAGGCAAGTTGGAGTGTTTCTAATGGAGTATAAGGTCGGAAAGGCAGGTCGAATTATTGCCGCTCGCCTATTCGAAGGCGAGGATATCTATGAGTCTATAGAGTCAATAGCTCGTAAGGAGAATATTAAAGCCGCCGCGGTGTTGATAACCGGGGGATTCAGGAAGGCAGATGTCGTCGTAGGGCCGAAACAGGAAAAGCCCAGGATTGTCGGCAATTTTAAACCATTCGCCGGCCCGGGGGAGGTTCTGGGTGTGGGGACAATCTACCGGGATGACAAGCAGCCTAAACTTCATATCCACACCGCCATAGGGAAAGAAAACCAGGTGATGGTTGGTTGTCCCCGTGGGGGAGCAAGCACGTTTCTTATTCTGGAAGTTACGATTATAGAAATCGATGAGATAGAGGCCAGGAGGCAGCTTGATGAGTCCACGGGATTGAATCTGCTAAAATTTGAATAACATCGAATATTGGATCTTTTGCTTTATTTAATGAAATGGAGGCTCATCAGTGAGAATTTTGGCATTGATTGGCAGCCCAAGAAAAGGCAGTAACACGGACATTCTGGTCGATAAGATTCTTGCAGGCTGTAATGAGAAGGGATTTAGCAGCGAGAAGCTCTATTTATATGATTTCAGCATATCGGCGTGCACCGACTGCCGGTTCTGTAAATCCGAAAATTACGAATGCGCCATCAAAGACGATATGCAGCAGATATCTTCCAGCATGGTGGAGGCCGATATTATCATTTTCGGTACACCTGTTTACTGGTATGGCCCGACAGGCAAAATGAAACTTTTGATTGACCGAATGCGTCCCTTCATCGCCAGTAGAAAAATGGAGGGCAAGAAGGCTGTTCTTGTAGCACCTTCCGAGGAAGGACCGAAAGCGTGCAGGGCATTGCTGGAGATGTTTCGTATGTCGTTTGATTATCTGGGTATGGAATTCGTCGGCAGTATTTTGTCTACGGCCTATGAAAGGGCGGAAGTCTGGGGAAATAAGGAAGATTTGAAAAAAGCATACGAACTCGGAATCTCATTATAAACGGTCGTTCGCAGATGTAGTAATTCCCTTTGCATGCAAATTACTCTATTCGATTTCATGATTGACAATTTATATTGTACTCAAATCCTATAGAAGAGGTTGAAGAAGATTAGGTGGTATAGATTATTAGAGACGTATGACTGAATTCGGCCACAACTAATGAAAGGAAGGTGAATAGAATGCACAGGATTTCCAGAAGAAAGTTTGTCAGAAGCACGATTGCAGGCGGTATCGGAGCAGTCGTGCTACCCAGGTTGACGAAAGGTCGGGATAACGGGAAAACAAAAACCCATTACATAGCGGCCTATGATACCGAATCATCAGGATGTCTTGCGTCGTGCCGTAAGATTGTCGAGGTTCACAAGCGATTTGAGATGCCGGCCACATTCTTCATTGTTGGCAGGATTCTCGATGCCAATCCGGCCGAGTATCGCAAACTCCTGGATGATCCACTTTTTGAAATTGCCTCACACACATATTCACATCGGATGCTGCGTGATAACGACTTTTGCGGCCCGGCTATTTCAATGGAGGAGAGACGAAAGGAAATCTTCAAGGGAAAAGAGGCTGTTGAGCGTGTTTTCAAGCGACCCTGTGTTGGTTTACGGCCGGGCTGCGGTTTTGACAACGGTTTCAGAGGTGAACCGAAAGTGCTGGCATTGATAAAAGAGGCGGGCTTACAGTATGTCAGCAGTCTTCTGTGGGGCCCAGACTACTCGATGCCGGCCCTGCTGCGTGAGCCGTTCAACTATAAAGCCGAAGGCTACCCCGAGATATGGGAACTGCCCGGCCATGGCTGGCATGAGAATCTGCTTAAAGACCACAACCGGTGGGGACCAAGAAGATTGACGCTTTGGCCTCCCCCTTTTCCTGAGGCGATACCGGAGGACTTCTGCAAAAATGCAGAAGATGAATTTGAATTGAACAGGATTTTTCTGGATAAAGCGATTGAGACTGGCAAACCTTTCGTCTCTTTTATCTGGCATCCATGGTCTTTGGCAAAGTTCGATCCGGATATGAAAATGCTGGAGCTGACATTTAGTCATGTTAGAGGATTGGGACTTAAGCCCTGTACGTACGCTCAACTGTACGAATTCGTATCTGATACGGACAAGTCAACATGAGATATCGGGAAATGTGGAGAGGCTTTCTTAGTATAGCGTGACACTCATTGCTGTGGATTTGCGGACAGATAAGAGCGGGCTATTGCCGGTGTTTAATTCATGGTAATAACAATCTAATAGCGGAGATCGATGCGAACAAAATTCCTGCTATGGCAAAGCCTGTATCGACAAGATGAAGTCTATAATTCTTAATCTTCCTGATTGCCATTACTCCAAGAAAAACAGCAATAAATATGCTCAGAAAACCGTATGCAAACTTTGCTGTGAAGCCCATGTCAATAGAAACAAGAAGAATACTTAAAAGTCCCAGAACAAGGGAGGCGATCCCCATTCCCAGGCTCCCGCCCGGCTCGGAGACATCACTTTCTTGTGAATCTTCCTGCTTTTCATGTATAATCTTCTGCACTTCTGCCTTGCCACGGTCGAATACCGTCTTGACGTCCTTTATAGCTGAGACTGTAAACTCGCGGACCTTCGGAGGTATTTCAACCTCGGTTTCCTTTTGGCCGAATGCCGCTTTAACTTCCTTTTTGGTCATCACAATCAACGCCCAGATTCCCATGGGTATACTAACTATAGCACCCGGGGGAAAAGAAAAAACCCCGAGGATACTTCCCGCTAAAGCCAGGCGATATGACCTCAACTGCATCAGGTTCCAGGCACCAAATATTAAAAAGGCTGTGTGCGCAGCCATCAAAATCGCTAATGGTATCGTGGCAAAATACACGGAAATGAAAGCGCTCAACAGGATTCCGAAAGCGCCCAAACAATTTATCGCTCCGGCGACCAGCAGTCCGGCCGCTGGAATCCATACACGGTGCCGGATGGATTTAAGGTCTGTCCCGGTGCGTTTGTCCGAGCAAATCGTTTCGACTTCGGTCCTTACCTCAGAAGCGTGCTGATAGCGCCGGTCCGGTTCCTTTTCTAATGTCCGAAGAACAACCTCGTCAAGCCTGACGTCCACTTCGACCTTTTTTGACGGCGGGGGGAACCTGCCGAGCGGTAATTCGCCGGTAAGCATCTCGTAAAACACCACGCCCAGTGAGTAAATATCCGCTCGATGATCCACTTTATCCGGGCGCTCGATTTGTTCCGGGGCCATGTAATGTGGTGTCCCCATTCTCTGGCCGGCTTTTGTTAGTGTGTAGATGTTCGGGGATCGATCCAGGAGCTTGGCAAGGCCGAAGTCGGCAATCTTTACGTTGCCTTCTTTATCAAGCAGAATGTTTTCAGGTTTGATGTCACGGTGAACGATACCTTTTACGTGGGCATAATGCAGAGCCTCGCAGATTTGCGGGACAATGGCAAGAGCCTGTGAGGGTCCAAGCTCGCCGGCAAGCATCACATGACGCAAGTCTGTTCCATCCACGAACTCCATAACGAAATAGTACAGACCGGCGTCGGTCTTCCCGAACTCATAGAGAGTCACGGCGTGTTGATGGGTGAGCTTGGCCATTGAGCGTGCTTCACGTGTAAATCGTTCTGCGAAAGCTTCAGTCTGGCCTACTTCAGGCGGCAGAATTTTGAGTGCGATGAGGCGGTCAAGTTGTTTTTGGCGGGCCTTATAGACAGCCCCCATACCTCCCTGACCCAATAATTCCAGGATTTCGAGCTGCGGGAATTGCTCGGCGAGCTGTTCCGGCTCAGGAGGGACGAAGCCGGCCTGTAGAGTGGCAGCGGTTGGAATCGGGCTTTGTGCATCTGAAGTACCGCCGGTTTCACATTCGCTTCCTTCTTGCAGTCCTGCCCCCATCAGGCATTTGGGGCATAAACCTTTTGGAGCATTGGCCGGTAATTGGGCTCCGCACTTGGGGCAATTTGATTCTTCGGCCATGTCTAAATTTCCTTTTGTCGTAATATTTGCTGTTTCCACCTATAAACTGGGGGAAACGGCTGAGATGTTACACGAAATTTATATATTTTTTTCTCATAACCCACAGGAAACATCCGGTGAAAAGGTTTAGTGAGCCAGGGCGTCGAACAAATGTCCCATTTCCTCATCAATCTGGTCCTCGTCGGCAACGGTTTGGGCGATTTCATCTCGCAGGATTTTGCGATAGCGCCTCCTTAAGCGGTGTACGGCAACCCTTACAGAACCTTCAGCCATTTTTAATTTCTTTGCCATGTTCCTGTAAGGGATAACATCTTTTTCAGTGGTCAGATAGATTTTCAGATGTTCAAAGAGCTTCTTTTTGTCCTTTTTGGCCATTTCGTTCTCAAGCCGGTCCATAGTTCGCTCCAACACGGTGAGCGCCCAGGATTTCTCAAAAAGCTTCTCCGGTGATAGCTGATCGGCCGGCTCAAGGGTATACTGGTCCTCTGCATTTTGAAAACCGAGAGAAATTATCTTCCGGCCTCCACCGCGTTTCCTTGCTTTAGCGCGGTCGCGTTCATCCGAGAGAAAGTATTTCAGCCTGATAAGGAGGAACGAGCGGAACTTTCCGTATTTGGGATCGGCCGTTTGTAGATCGTGTTTCTCAAGTATGTGTGTAAAAAACGCCTGCGTGTAATCTTCAGCCTGGTGAGTGTTATATCCGCGCTGCCGTAGATATGCGTAGAGCGGAAACCAGTATCCCTGGCACAGTGTCTCAAGTGCCTGTTTCTGGTCCGGGGAAGAGCTTTTTCCGGCCGCCAGCACAACACTCCAGTGTGTAGTCGCAAATCGTGGTTTTTTGGATGAAGCAGAATTTCGTAGTTTACTGTCTGGCATATTTCATCCTGAGAATAAAAAGAGACACCGCAAACCATTTCGAAACTCCGGCAATTCTAACAGAGTTTTGGGAATCTATCAAGGGGCTTATTACGTTGCTCCTGCCGGGAAAGAGCGGTATAATTCTTACTGTTCTAACAGTGTTATATTGACCGGCAAAAGTCGGTCTGACTTCCTTATATTCTAACATTTTTGCCTTCTGGAATTGTGAAAGGGAGAAAATATGAGATTGAGATATCTGATTATCTGGATTGTTGTCATCTGTGTGATGATTGGGGCAAGTGTTGTTGGTTGCAAACAGAAAGAATCAGGAAGGCAGGACACTTCGCAAGGCGTGGTAATCGATCAGCCGGATAAAGAGACTTTGCCGAATGAGGTTACTTCACCTTCGTCATCGTCAACAACCATGAAAAGTCCAGGTATTGCCGCTGTCATGGGAGGGACTCACATTAAGGCATTCAAGTCGGACACTTATGAAGTTCTGCTTCCCATGCCGCAGTTGGCTGATAGTCAAGTACCCATTTACTACTACATCAGCACGAAACCCGAACAATCCCTGTTGGAATACCGCCTGCAGAGAAGAGATGAATCAAACGTAGTAGTCTATGTGAAATTGAAGGGTATTAAGAACGAAGAAATTCAGATTGACTGGTCATCATTCGTACTCATTGCCGGCAAGACAATAGCAGAGAATCATGCAGGTCCTGCTGAATATCTTTCTGCAACAGCGTGTGTCCAGTCTGAGGATAAACAGGTAACGGAATTGGCGGCAAAACTATGGCCGGAAAGTGGGAAAGTCAACGATTATGCCAAAAACATTCAAAGCTTCGTACGCAATATGAAACAGAAGGAACAACCCAGAAACATTGATGCACTCGGCATTCTGAAAAGCGGAGGAAACTGGATATGCACGGCTAATGCCAATCTGGCATCGGCTCTTCTACGAGCCAAAGATATCCCTTGCAGGTCTATTGCGGTGATTCCACCGATATCTCAGCGTTTGGAAATGCATCGTATTGTGGAATACTGTGATAATGGCAACTGGGTGCAGTTTGATCCTTCATTCCTCCAGGCCGACATTCCGTTGAAATCCTGGCAGAATATCATTGTGGCCAAGACGACTATAGCCGATGAAAACAAGGCCATGAAGCCGAGGATGTCTGTGAGTCTGGGCTGTCCCTACGGACAGGAGTTTGAGATTTCCAAAGCCGGATTAAGTGTATGGGGCAATGATTTCTTCTGGACTATAGGCAGGCCAGTAGCTGAGTTTGAGGTAAGTGATGAGGCGGTCAAATTGACTGTGGAAGAATGGAACAGATATTTGAAAAGTGGAGTTTTGAGCCCGACACAGATTAAAGCTGCCTCAGCAGGAAATCTGGAGCAATACATAAAGGCGTTTCATGCTGCGGCAAAATGATTGGCCTGCTCTGTCACAAATTGTGATGTTGTCAAGTATGGCAAGAACTGTTCCAATTGTATTGAATCCTAATAAGAATTAGAAAAGGAAAACAATAATTCACTCCATGGGCCATACCACCGGTAGTTTTCAGGTTATATTTAGAACCGGCCAATTCTAAGAGGTGTGTGTAGTTCTTCCTCTCTCCAACTCAACCAGCTTTAATCTCAATCCCATATTTGCCTGTCGAACCGCCCTACTACAATTTTACTCCACCCGAATCACAACCGAGCGTTTGAAAGTATCGAGTCTTATACGGCCGGTCTCGATACTCTTATCATACCGGCGGTTATTCCATGGATCAAAGATTCTTGCTTGAGTTTTGTGGGAACCTGATAAAAAGTAGCTAAGATTAATTTCCAGATTGTCGAACATTTCCGGCTGATGTCCGAGAACAAGCTCATTCTTCCAGTCGTTCCGGCTATCCCTGCACCATGCCAAAACGGTTTTACGCCCCTTGAGTACATAGAGGCGGTAACGATTCTCAGATACCATTATTGGTTTGAAATGTTCCGCTGGAGGATCGATACCCTCAACCGCTTCGGCAAATCGTGCAAAATGATACCATAGATTAGGTTCGTCCAGAGCCTGCCGCCACCACCATACGTGTCCGGTCCCCGCTGCCCCGCTGAAAAACGGTGCAAAGAGCATGTCATGCAATAATATCCCATCCCGGTCTTTTGCATACAATTCAGAGCAACCCGTATGACGAGGTTTAACAGCGCCGGTCTCTGTGAGAATGATTGGCTTGCCGGGATTGAAAGCAATCAGTTCACGCACTGCCTGAGAGGCAAGAACATCGACAGGGCCGTGGCAAATCTTCCACCCGGCTCCCTCATCCAGGTAACGATGTACCTGGGCAACGTCATTTTCCTTAAGCAGGCACAATGTCTTATAGCTCTGTCTTTTGTTTTCCCGGTCATAGCTCCCTAAGCTCTGTATAGCAAGATTTCGGGGGAAACGGCTATGAAGTTCAGGCAGCATTTCTTTTGTCCAGTCCAGCCATTCAGAACCGTGAACTGCATCCATCTCGTTCCAGAGTTCCCACCCGAAAACAGCCGGATTATCGCCGTAACGATTTGCATACCAGTCGAGTTTTGCCTTGAAATGGGAACGCCCCTGTTCAGAAGATAGATAATCATGCATGCTCTCATAAGGTCCCCCATTGGCTTTGTGATAAATCAGGTTGTCGGACCATCTGTTCCTGTCCGGACGGATAACACGGAAATATTCGAGACATTTCTTGACCCTGATCCCATTCTTACGGGCAAGTGAGAGAAAACGGTCTATGGTTTTGGCACGATCAGCATCAAATTGCAGACATTTTTTACGTTCCACGTTCCAATCCCAGTGGCTCACCCAGACCCGGCAATAATTGATCCTGTTTTCAGCCATGATCTTAAAAAGCCGGCCGAACTCATCTTCTCTCGGTGGACCGACAAGGTTGAAACCGATTGGGATGTATGGATTGCCGTTAGACAGCTCGAAATAACGAGGGTCACGTTGACTGACAACGACAAAGGAAGATATGTCATCCGGTTTAGGATATGCATTCAAGGTAAGCACTTGGCTTATGAGAACAACAATAACTATTCTTTTACACATGGGCATCTCCCATACAACAGTTTTCAAATAAGGAATCTGCTTGCACTTCCTGATGATAGCCAAACTCTCCTGTGGGGTCAAGCCTCTCATATTTTTCACTCTTCAGTCGGGCACATACGACATCTTTCCCATACCAAGAGCATTCATCGTGAACTTATTAGCCGGATATTGGATTAGATCGATTGCTCCTGTGGAATTATAATTCTGGATATGTTATTATATTTCCCAAAGTATATGAAAATGATTTATCCCTGGCGTAAATTACAAAAATCAGAAAACAGATAGGGCAGCCTGGATCTCTGTTGGCAATGGCGGTTGCTTCCGGCATGAGGCTGGATTCGGCTGTAGTTTTGAGGAAAAACTCATGATTCGAAATTTCTTTTTAACTCGATATTATACAGTCATAGCATGTACATTTTTAGTAATGCAACTTTCTTCCGATATATCTGCACGAGAATATACAGTCTGTAAAAACTACCGTGAAGTGGTTCGTATAAAAAACGTTAAGTATCCCGAAACCATTCGAATTACCTCTCCGGGATCAGCGGAAAAACCAGACTATCATGGTTTTTTCTTTTACAATTGCTCCCCGTTTGATGGCCTCCAATTTGATTTCACCGGACGTTATATGCTTGGCTTAAGGGTAACCATCGAAGGCAGGATCGTCCGCCCGACGGATTTAGCATACGTAGGTTTCATTGATAGAAAGGATAATTATAAATGGACCGAGGTGGGTCGCTCCACCGCCTGGAACTGGCAGCAGGGCTGCCGCTTGCAGTGGATATCGGGCTCGTCCGAAGAATTCTACTGGAATGACCGCTCGGATGATGGAAAAAGTCTTGTTTGCCGAATCTATAATATTCGTACTCGAAAAATTCGTTCTCTCACTCGACCTGTTTACACCGTCTCTCCGGATGGTCGCACCGCGCTCACGCATGATTTTGAACGAATGCTCCATGGTGGCACGAACTATGTCGGCATTGAGGACAAGTTTAAAGACCAATGGGCTCCAAAAGAAACAGGCATTTACAAAATGGACCTCAAAAGCGGCAGGTCCGAAATGATTATTTCCATTGCAAAGATGGCTGACATTATCTTCGGAAAAGACCGTCCCAAAAATCCAAAAGGTATTCTCTACTTTTTTCGTGAAGGCTTTAATCCTTCCGGAACTCGTTTTATTGCATTTGTAAAGGATGTTAGAGACGGCAAAACGGTAACTTACGGGTATTCGATGACACCGAATGGTAAAGATGTTCGATTCCTGTACATGTACCCCAGTCACCACTATTGGGTGGATGATGAAACAATTCTCGATTGGGGACGCCACACTCCTCCCGGCAAAGATAAAGTTGTTAGGGGTTACTACATTTTCAAGGATGATAATTCCGGTAAACCAAAAGAAATGCTCTGGGAGGCCGCTTCGAATGGACATGACAGCTACCATCCGAACGGCGATTGGATCCTGACGGACACCTATAATCTGAACGGATATCAGTACCTCTATTTGTATCATCTGCCCACAAAATTGTTTGTCCCTCTGGGTAGTTTTGAGTTCAAATTAAACGGAAAATTACACAGAAATCATGCCGGCACTTTTCGAGTCGATCTGCATCCCAGGTTCAGTCCCGATGGAAATTGGATTTCCTTTGATTCAACTCATGAAGGACTGGGACGGCAGATATATATGATGAATGTTAGTCATATAATCAAGAATCCACCGAAAAATAACAAGCCTGATTAATAAAAGCCGGACAGGCAAATATTGGAAACAAGGATTCTCCATTGCAAACCAAACGATTCCGCCTACCGAAACGAAGGGCTTGTTTCCAGCAACTTCTTCTTCGGTAGTAAGAAAGCTGACGTTTTCTGTTGATCTGTCAGCGAAAGATTGGTAGAACATCAACAGTCGGAGTTCACAAAGTGGGTGGCACAAGTTGCTGGATTTTGATTAGTGCCGTTGGTGTCAGAATATAAGGAGTGAAATACAGATGAAAATCACACAAATGTTATTGTTCTTATTCCTATTTCCATTAGCAGGTTTATCAGATACGGGTGATACGAGTTGGATGACCAAAGGCAAGTACGGGATCTTCATGCATTATCAGTATCGTATTCTTCTGAATTACTCGATAAAGACCAAACCCATGTTTCCAAATCCATCCCAAATGACCGCCAAGCAGTGGAATCGATTTGTGGATGGATTTGATGTCAAGGGATTTGCCGATCAAATGGCGGAGGCGAAAGTAGGATGGGTGCTGTTTTGTATTGACGACCACTTCTTCGCCTGGCCATGTGCCCCGAATAAGGCATTCAGCAAATACACCGGGTATGCGCCGGGCGAGAAGTGTTCCCGCAGAGATTTGATAATGGATGTGGCAGATGCGCTTAAAGCCAGGGGAGTGAAACTCATCTGCTATTTCGCTGGTTTGAACGGATATATGAAGGAACCTCAGGTTTCCGCGGGGTTAAGCGATGGCATAGCACGCGGTATGTACAATGAAAAAAAACCACCTTCGGCCGAGTCCCGCAAGCGGCGGCTCGCGATTCTAAAGGAATATGCAGAACGGTACAAGGACAAGATTGCTGGATGGTGGTTCGATTGCGTGGAACCTGACACTTACAGGGATGGACCCGATGACTGGTGGAAGATTAATTCCATAGTGCGTACAGTAAATCCCGGAGCGGTTATCGCATTCAGCTATGGCAGCAATGAATTTGGGTGTATGAAGTCAGGAATAGATGATTATACAGCTGGTGATACCTGGAGCAAACAGGACCTGAATCGCCTCACCCCGGAAATACTGCCTCCACAAGATGGAATACTATGGCATGGTAAGATCTATTGTGGAAATGTTTACCATGGACAGGGAGATGCCAACCAGTTCACGGATCAGGAATTGATCGACTGGATTAAAACCTGCAACCGCCAGGGCGGGGTATGCACCCTCGATTGGCCCTTTGATCCCAAGACCGGACTCATAAAGGATTTTGGCATGCAGCAGATGATAAATATCAGGAATGCAGTAAAATGAATTGATATTGTTAGGATTCCCCCAGGTGCACCAAAGTGCACTAGTTTCTTACATGACCTTGATCTTGATTTTTATTCGAAAATATGGTTTAATTTTCCCCTTATATCCCCTGTATAAGTTCGTTATTTGAGGTGGACAAATACGGTGAAAAGTTTTAAGTTATTAACAGTGTTTCTAATCTATGTGCTCGGATACTTTATAATATCTTTACCCGCATACTCACAAAAAAATCCATCGCTCTGTGTCGCCTACAAAAACCGCTTCAATATCGCCGTTGCACTCGAAGGAAAGCTTCCTGATGATTACTCCCAAAAGGAACTGAATCTGATTCGCACGCAGTTCAACGTTCTCACCCCTGCCAACTGCATGAAGATGTACCACATCCAGCAGCATCAGAACATATTCGATTTCGAACAGGCCGACGCCTTTGTCGCCTTCGCTATTACAAACAAACAGAAGGTCTTGGGGCACTGTCTTATCTGGGCAAAGGACGTCCGCACGCCCGAGTGGTTCTTCAAGAACGGAGAGAATCCGCCAACTCGCGAGCTTCTCCTTGAGCGGATGCAAACGCACATCGAAACCGTCGTCACCCGTTACCGCGGCAAGGTCCCCTGCTGGGATGTCGTGAATGAAGCACTGGCAGACGATGAAAATTTCATCCGGCCCTCTACCTACCTGTCGGTTATAGGCGACGACTTCATCGCAAAGGCATTTGAATATGCTCACGCCGCAGATTCCGAAGCTATGCTGATTTACAACGACTACAACCTGTTCTTTGCTAACAAACAGAAGAAGCTCAAGCAGCTCCTGCAATACTTCAAAGACCGCAAAGTCCCCGTCCACGCAATAGGAATCCAGGGTCACTTCGAACTCGATAAAATCCCATACAAAGACCTGGAGGAAACAATAAATCTCATAAAAAGCTTCGGCCTTAAAATGGTAGTATCCGAACTGGATATAGACGTAGTGCTGAGAAGTAAATGGTGGGCCGATAATGGCAAGTACCGCGAAGAACTCGCAAAGTATGACCCTTACAATCCCGTCTGCCCGCCTGAAATTCTTAAATTCCAGGCAACCGAATACGGCAAACTCTTTGCCCTCTTCAGCCGGCATTCAGATTCCATACAAAGAATAACCTTCTGGGGTTTGCACGACGGTCAATCATGGCTCAATAATTTCCCCTGGAAAAGAACAAACCATCCCCTTTTGTTCGACAGAGACGCAGAACCTAAACCAGCTTATTATACTGTCTTGTCGGCAAGATAAACAAAATCACAGAGCAGCGGATCGCCTATTCTGCGCCGGTGATTTCATCGCTCACGCGAAAGAAATCGAAGTCAACGAAGCCGCCTGGTGTTTTGGTTGCGAAATTAAACAGTCCGAAGCGTTAGCCCATGAAGTGCGGAAGGGTATAGATCATCTGCAGGGGCTTGCCGATCGCGGTCCATTCTTCCCCGTCGAGGCTGTACCGGAAGTAGGCTTTGTCCGTGCGATGCTTGTAATCGCAGTCCACTTTCAGGTAGACAATCTGCTGCTTGAGTGGAACGCTTTCGACCTCTTCGGGCGAGTTGGATTCGGCACTCACCATGACAATCGACTTGTCCCGACCCTTCATCTTGACGCCGACAAAGCCGTATTTTTTCTGCAACACGCAGAGGCCGGCGTGGTCGCCGTCCTTCATGTTTCTTACATCGATAGCGGTCGTGGCCGCACTTTTGGGACCGAAGGTCCGCTGGGTAAGCGTATTGCGTGCCTGAGTCAACTTAGTGTCCACGCGACCGGTGGTCAGACGCAGGTAACCGGCCCGCTTGGTGAGTGACCAATACCGGTTATCAGGATTGTGGTTCCATTGCCACGCAAGGGCAAGTCCGGGCTGACCGGATTGCCGGGTGAACTCGTCGGAAGTGACAAGGTTGGCTAAACCGCTATTGTTATCCGGGATGTCAAGGGTCATGGGCACCTTGCCGTCGAAGCCGAGAATGGGCCAGCCGTCCTCCCACTTCACCGGTATAAGGTAGGGAATGCGGCCGACCGCCCCGTGATCCTGGAACAGTAGAGCATACCAGTTTCCCTTCGGCGTGTCGATAAGGCCACCCTGTGCAACACCTTGATCCTTCAGGGCGACTTTCCCTTCGTACGGGCCGGTGATCTTGTCCGCCCGATGGATAAGTGCGGTGCGCATACCTCCCCCGGCCAGGTAATCGTCATCAGGCAGTATTTTCCGTTGATCTTGCGCATCTGCGAGCCTTCCGCAGACAGCCCGACATTAGGGCCGGCTACTTTACTGGCATTATGAATGATTACCTGGTTCACTCCACCTGGTTTGATCGCGGAGGCATTCGCAGTCAGTTCGGTCAATCTGATATCCCCTCCACCGTGTACCATGTACACTCGCCTGTCATCATCGAAGAAGAGCGAGTTGTCGTGGAAGGAGGGCACGAACGAAGCTTCCTTCCACGGCCACTTTTCAATGTCCTTTGTCATATAGACATGTGTCTTCCCTGTGGTTCTGGAAAATGTCGATACGTAAAAGGTACCATTGTGGTAGCGCAGGCTGCTGGCCCAGGAGCCTGCGCCATACGCGTTCCGGCCGTTTTGAAGGGTTAGTGCGTCATTGTCTGCGAGGGTATCGTAGGCATAGCCGACGAGGTGCCAGTTCACGAGATTCCTGGACTTCATAATGGGTAGCCCCGGACTCATGTGCATGGTGGTGCTGCTCATGTAATAGGTATCGCCGACGCGGGTGACCGCGGGATCCGGCACATCAGCCCAGATGATGGGATTCCGGGCCGGCTTTGCGTACAAGGTCGCACCGGCGAAAACACCGGTACACGACAATGCGAGGAGCAACAACTGATACCTCTTCATGGATTACCTTCCTGTTAGACTGTTACTTCTTAATGCGTAACTCCCATCGAAATTCAAGACCACTTTATCATAAATTGTGATGTTGTCAAGGAAGACATTCGCCTTGATCCGAATAACAAATAGTGTTATTCTAAAGACTAATGTTGAAGGGCAGTTTGTGAACTCCCCTGATATACCGGAAATGTTAGTTTCATGAGTAAAGGAGACAGAGATGAACAGGAATCTATTTTTTTACGTGGTGATATTTATTATCTCAGTCCCTGCCGCTTTGGGAAGTGAGTGGAAGTTAGTGTGGTCGGATGAGTTCAATTATTCCGGCCTGCCGGATGCCAAAAAATGGAATTATGAAGAAGGATTTATTCGAAACCGTGAATCGCAGTATTACACGAAAGCCCGAAAAGAAAATGCGAGAGTGGAGAACGGAACACTGATTATCGAGTCAAGGAAAGAAAAATTTAAAAATCCCAACTATAACCCGGACACAACACGCAGAGGTAGATGGAGCCGCAGCCGTGAATATGCCGACTATACGTCGGCCAGTCTCATAACACGTGGTAAAGCAAGCTGGTGCTATGGTCGTATCGAAGTGCGCGCCAAGTTACCCACCGGTAGAGGCACATGGCCTGCCATCTGGATGTTAGGGACCAATATTAGAGAAGTGGGTTGGCCAACCTGTGGAGAAATAGACATAATGGAGAATGTCGGTTTCGATCCCAATAAAATCCATGCCAATAGCCACACAAAAAAATATAACCATGCTCGCAACACAGGCAAGGGATCATCGATTAGAGTCTCGAAGCCTTATAAGGAATTTCATATTTATGCTATCGAATGGTATCCTGACAGGATAGATTTCTTCGTAGATGACAACAAATACTTCACCTATGAAAACGAGGGAACCGGCGAAGCGGCCTGGCCTTATGATAAGGAACAATATCTAATCCTGAACACCGCTATTGGAGGGACCTGGGGCGGGCAAAAGGGAATCGATGACTCCATTTTCCCCCAAAAGTTCTATATCGATTATGTCAGGATTTACCAGAAAGAAGCATCAGGTAAGCCCGCAAAGAAAAAATAAGTTTGCTTAATTATTGCAGGTTACAATAGTAAATTCTCCGGCCTCGTAAAGGATGTCTTTTACACGAACTCCTGTAAAATTTTTTTCTTTAAGCAGCTTATCAATATCAACAGAGAGTTTAGGATATTCAAGTATCATATAAGTGGGAATCCTGAGTTTCAGTGCCTGGTTAAGCCAGTTTATGGCTTTGCTTAGATGGCTGCTGACAATAGTGAGTTCAAAAATTGCTTTGTTATCGCTAAAACTCAGAAATCTCAGGGAGGCGGGAATATATGGCAGAATGAACGAGTTGGTCCTGATCACGAAATGGACTTTTTCACCTTTAACTCTCAGACGTATTATCTCCGGCGGTAAAAGTTTATTGGAAATCACGATTGCTGTAATTTCCTCAAGATTGAAGGTTATTTTGGCCATAGTTGCTTTTTTCCATATTTTATTGATAGAATTGGGATATAATATGAGAATGTTTTTGTGTTCTGCAAGATTTTTTTGTTTCTTTCCGACAGAGAGAGATTTGTAGAAAGTTTTATGCGGAAAACATCGAACAATTACAATAGTCATGTTGGGATTGACGTCATTAGGTTAGATGGAATTAATGCAAATGAATCGTCGTGATTTTTTGAAAACTACGGGTGAACAGGCATTTGGATTATTACTTTTCGGTGGTTTGGATGTTTTTGCCGGTGTCAACACAAATACGGCCGGGTTGCCCAAGGGCTGGTTGAATCCGTCGAGGGAATTTTCATTATGTCCGTTCTGGTTTTGGAATGACAATCTCTCGGAAAAGGAAATTGACCGTCAATTGGCGGATTTCCAGGCCCACGAAGTTCATGCCTTTGTCATTCATCCACGGGCGGGATTGCCGCGCAGTATCGGATGGATGAGTGAGCAAATGATTTATTTTATGCGTTATACTGTCGAGCAGGCAAAAAAGAGGAAAATGTGGGTAGTGCTTTATGACGAGGGAATGTATCCAAGTGGTTCGTCAAGCGGGCAGGTGGTTGCGGAGAATAAGGCTTATCGAACAAGAGGACTGTTTTGTGTAGACCTGGATGAGACAGAACCCGGAACCGTGAAATACGGTCTGCAAATTGATGACAGCGGTAAACCTGCCCCTGCCGAAGGGATAAACTTGATTGCTGAAGTTAAACGCAAAAAGGATGGTCACCGCGTAGTTATCTTTGACAGGGCCATTCGGCCCGGTTACTCCCACATTCGCGGATTGCATTTTCTCGAGGAAGATCCACCTCGCAGATCGAACCATAAAGAAGTGCTTGAGAACAAACCGCCGGCTGCGGATATTCTAAATCCCGAGGCTGTAGCGTGTTTTATCAGGCTCGTTTATCAGCGTTATTATGATGAATTCAAAAACTTCTTCGGCAAAACAATAAAGGCTATCTTTACGGATGAGCCTTCCCTTTTGGCAAAACGTGGGGAGCGGGGAGCAGTGCCGGGCACGCAGGGGATTCTGGAGCATATTAATCGGCATCTGGGTTATGATTTTACAAAATATTTGCCTACTCTCTGGTACCGTGATGAGCCGGATGCCGATAGGTATAGGCGTGATTATAACCGTGCGCTGCAGGCCCGTCTGGAAGAGACATTTTACCGGCAAATTTCAAACTGGTGCTCCGACCATGGAATCGCCTTAACTGGTCATCCGATGGGGCCAGATGATATTGGGCACCTGCGGCATTTTCATATTCCGGGTCAGGATATCGTTTGGCGGTATATCGAACCCGGCAAGAAATCGGCCCTGGAGGGAGAACAATCGACACAGGCCAAGTGTGCTTCTTCGGCAATGATTCATTTGGGAAGGCGGCGGAACTCGAATGAATATTGCGGTGCGTTTGGTCATAACTTTACTTTTGAAGAGATGAAGTGGCTGACCCATTGGCTGATTGTGCGGGGATGTAACCTTTTATATCCCCATGCGTTTTATTATTCGATACGTGGTCCGCGGGTGGACGAACGGCCGCCGGACGTGGGTCCTAACAGTCCGTGGTGGAAGGATTATAAACCTTTTGCGTTGGCGTGTCAGCGTTTGTGCTGGTTAAATACAGATAGCCGGCATATATGCGAATTAGCGATTCTCGGCAGAAATGATTATCTGCCCTGGCGGCCGGCTAAAATATGCTATCAAAATCAGCGTGATTTTAATTATTTGGAAGCACGCCATTTGTGGGAAGATGCCGATGTAAGCCGGGAGGGGATTCGGCAACGAAACATGCATTATAAGGGATTGATTTTAGAAGGTGAGCCTCCTGAAAAGGCCCGGAAGGCAATTGATATTCTGGAAAAAGCCGGGCGTATTATTAATTGGAACAATGATATCGAAGATGCTGTTTTCATAAGCAAAATCGACCAATTAGTAAAGTCGGATATTAAGATTAATCCACCAACGAAAGACCTGAGAGTACGTCATGTGGTTAAAAACGGCGTCGATTTCTATATACTATTTAATGAAGGGGAAAATGAAATAAAGTTTACTCCCGAGTCAAATAATATGGAAAGTGGCGTTTTAGTCGATCCTTACTGTGATGGCATCATTTCCAAGTGGTCTTTAGGTGAAGCAATAACATTTGGCCGGCATGAAATAAAAGTGCTGAGGATACCTTGGGCATAAATACCTATGGCATAAACACCTTGGGCATAAATTGCGCAGATTAACATGATTGAGAAATGAAATTTTTTAAATTTTAAAAATTGGGGGGAAATTGCAGTTTTTTCCGGTTCTTCTCTTGGGGATGTTCGATTTTGGTCTATAAATAGATGTCGATTGGCAGCATGGGTTGTTTGGGTAAAAGGGGCAAGAAAAAAACGCCGAAAAAGGGGTGCAAAAGTTGTAAAAATTTGCAAAAATTTGACAAAAGTGCGCAAAAGCGCGCAGTTCTTTGTAAAAAGTATGCAGAAGTTTGACATTTTTGTATTTTAACATTTTGTTAAGTTAGGAGATATGGGGGATATATTCTGCCACAAAGACACCAAGGCACGAAGAAATATTTAATCGCGGATGACGCTGATTCACACCGATTATGTTTTAGCCAGCTTGGTGTTCTCGGCATACTCTACTCTAAAAGCGAGCTTTTGACGCAGAGAATTGCCTTCGTCCACAATGCCATTGAAATGGCCTTTTTATAAGCCGGCTAAAACCAAGCATTTCTACCGTAGGCCGCGATTCGCATCGGACAGTATCACGTAGGCCCGTTTGGGCCGGAGTGAGTAAAGAAAATGCGAACCGAAGGTAGAAGAAATGCGTAAATATGTGAATTGTTCAATTCCTGCCCCCTATTGCTCCTCCATCCATTGGTTTGCCGTGATACTTAGATCAAGGAAGTTTACTATTCCGTCTTTGTTGATATCGCCAGCCAAGAAGGTTCTCAGGTAGGGGTAGGTCTGGTTCTCACCGATACCCCATACGTTGATGAAATCCCAACCGGTATCAGTAAACGTGCTTCTTGTCTGCATTTCATCAGTAGTTTTACCATAGGAGTTGTCACAGGTTGGGTTTTCATTGCCGCACATGTTGGGTTCTGCACTGGTTTCTATATCCCAGAAGCAGTTCCAAACATCATCCCAATTTGCCCCCACCAGGCCGCCGACATCTTCAACACCATTGACATCGCCTTTAGAATAGCAGTTCGAGACAGTGCCATAAAAATTGTGTCCCACGAGGCCGCCGACATGTGAATTTCCTTGAACAGCACCTGTAGAATAGCTATAGTGTATATACCCAGGGTCAGTGCCGGGGTAGCCCCCCGTGTGTACGCCGTTTCTCCCCACCAGACCGCCGACAGTACTAACACCATTGACATCGCCGGCAGCATAGCAGTTCGACACAATACCATAATTTACCCCCACCAGGCCGCCGGCTTCATTGCCATTGACATCGCTGATAGAACAGCAGTTCGAAACATCGCCGTTTATGACAAGACCCACCAATCCGCCGACAAACGAATCACCCTGAACACTGCCCGTAGAGTAGCTGTTGTATATGTAGCCAGCCTTTGCAGAAGTGGGAAAATAGACCACGAAACCATTCATTCCCACCAAGCCACCGACACTGCTATAACCGCTCATATCGCCCGTACAATAGCAGTTCGACACAATACCAAAATTTCCCCCCACCAGGCCACCGACATCATATTCCCCGCTAACAAAACCGCCTTCAATGCCCAAGTTCATGACTTCGCCCCCATCTATACAGCCGAACAGACCCAGATAATCATTATTGGCCCCTGCGTCATCGATGGTCAGGTTCAGGACTTTATGGTCATTCCCATTAAACACACCAGCAAAAGCAATCCCCTGAAATCCACCCTCAGCACTATTCACATCCGGAGCAATCACGGCCCTCTCATACACCATCCCAGCCAAATTGACATCGGTCTCCAATCTCGTGAAGCCCGCCCAGTAATTAGCGTCAGCCGCAAAGTCATTGAAATCTTCTAACGACTGTATAAGCCAAGGGTCTTGCTGTGTGCCTGAGCCATTCAGAGCCACGGCAGTACCACTACCTGTCAGTCCAACTATAACTATCGTGATTATGACCACATACTTACTCATAAAGACATCCTCCTATTATTCCTGGAGCCACTGCTCACACAGGATTTTAATGTCAAGAAAGTCAACTTTGTGGTCTTTATTTAAATTTGCTGGTGAGTATTTTCTTAGGTATGGGTAGGTCTGGTTTTCACCGATGTTCCATATTTCAATAAAATCCCAACCGGCATCAGTGAAGGTGCTTCCTGTCTGCATTTGTGCGGTGGGCAGTCCTTCCACGTTTTTAACTGGGCCACCGTTTAAGCCAATACTTTCGGTTATACCGTGGGTCTGGCTGTCGATATCCCAGAAGCAATACCCGACATAACCAAAATTAGAGCCCACCAGACCGCCGACCTCCTCAACTCCTCCTCCCTGGACATCACCGGTAGAATAGCAGTTCGAGACACTGCCATTATTCCACCCCACCAAGCCACCGACAAGTTCCACACCGTTGACATCGCCGGAAGAGTAGCAGTTCGAGATGCCGGAATTGTTACTTTGCCCCACCAAACCGCCGACATACGAATCTCCGCTTACATTGCCGGTAGAATAGCAGTTCAAGACGGCTCCTAAAGCATAACCTACCAGTCCGCCGATAGCTTCGTTAGTTCCATTCACATCGCCGGTGGAATAGCAGTTTGAGACACCACTCTCAATTACATGCCCAATAAGACCACCAACAGAGTTATAACCGTTAACATAACAGGTAGAGTAGCAGTTCGAAATGGTTCCTTCTATAGTAGTTCCCACCAAACCACCGATTATCCACCCACTAACACTGACCGAGCCACCTTCAAGGCCCAGATTCCTGACTTCGCCATTATCTATATAGCCGAACAGCCCTATCCAATCGTTACCTGCCCCTCCGTCATCGATGGTCAGGTTGAGTATCTTGTGGTCGTTTCCGTCAAAGATACCGGTATACTTAGTGCCTTGGTAATATTGAGAACTGCTCACATCCGGAGCAATCACAGCCCTCTCATATACCATCCCGGCTAGATTGACATCGGTCTCCAACCTCGTGAAGCCCGCCCAATAATTGGCATCAGCCGCAAAGTCATTAAAGTCCTCTAACGACTTTATCCGCCAAGGGTCTTGCTCTGTTCCTGAGCCATCCAAAGCCACAGCAGTATTAACACATAAGACGACATTTACTAAACAGCAGATAACAAAAAATACAGTGAATTTCCCCAACAGGCTTGAAATACTCGCTCTAACCATTTTTCTGCCTCCAGTAGTCCAATATCTCGTTTTAAGCCGATTTTCGCCAAAACATACGGCCCATACTCTCACAGAACAGCAAAGAAAATCCCTCAAAGAATCTGAATAACTACACTACCAGAATTTAACATATTTGTCAAACCGAAAAACTGAAAAAAATGGTTTGAGTAAGCAGGAGTTAGAAATCAGGGGGAATTTAGAAGTAAGCCCAGTTAGAAAGTAAACAAGGCTAATACGCCTTACTTCTAACGGGCCAGGGAATGAAGAATTTAGAAAACGGGGCAGGCGTGGCACATTTTTATTTCAATAACAAATCTTTATAATCAGCGCAGAATTGTTTCCTTTTGCATTTCGTACAATGCTCGCCCCGCCAGATGCTGTCGAACTGTTCCATGATTTTAGCAATAATATCGCTGTTATCGGTAATGATGCCGGCTTCGAAATTTCTTTTGTTAGAACTCTTTGCGCCCATGCCAGCGCCGGTGAGATTTGCGCTTCCTATGTAAGCGAAATTGCCGTCAATAATCACGGATTTTAAGTGAATCCTTGGGCATAAGATTCTTTCGATGCCATTTATCAGATTCGGGTATCTGTCAAAATCCCTTCTGAAAGCCTTGCCGGGCTCTTTTGCGTGGAGCAATCTTATCTCAACATTTCTTTTAACTAAATCAGAGAGGACTTCCAAAAACGGCACCATTTTTCCGTGCTTGTCAACGTGGAGGTCCTTTAGGTGAGAGGTTGCCAGCCAAAGGAACCTCCGTGCTTTGGGGATGTGCTCACATACGACTTTTTCGTATATTGTTCTATCTGTGATATATTCGAGCATATTTGAATGCTCTTTCAGTAAATCTACAGAATATAAGGCAACTTCCCGGCCTGTGGTGCCTGTGGCTTGCAGCCGGGGCAAGTGTAGCTTATTTTCCGGTTTTCATCAATTTTAGCATTGCCTGACCAAAGGCCCTTCCCATCTTCGAAAAGGTAATCGCGCTTCCGAGATAGTGATAACCAAAGTCGGAGCCTACCTTGTTCCATTCTTCGATGTGGTCCCGCCAGTTCTTGACAAGCTCGGCAGCCTTTTTGTCCCAGAAGACATCTGTCCTGACGACTTTTACATTGCCCTTGAATTCCGGGATTTTCTCCATTGAGGCCTGATGATCCTTGATAATCTGCTTGTTGCCGCCGGTGTCATCAACACCGCCCTGGCCCATCTGGCCGATGACAAAGGGCAAATTGGGGGCATTCAAATCCTTGCGCACGTCGCGTATGAAGTTTGCCATGTGTTTTCCGTAGTCGGCCAGAAAGTCCTTGTCGAACATGTCGTTCCAGCCCTGGAACCAGACGAAGCCGGCAAACTCGTAGCCCTGTCCCTTGTAGTCCGGGAAGCGGGTTTTCAGTTCCTTAAGGGTGGTGTTGATTTCTTTCATCATTTCGCGGTAAAAATAGCCATACGTTTCCTTTATATCATCAAGAGTAACTTCCGGCCTTTTGCGTTTGATGTTGCGTTCGTTTGTTTGTTTTAGAATCTGATTGAGCTTTTCATCACTCGGCAGGCCCGAACTTGGAGGTCGAAAATCGCGACCTATGCTCTTGCCGCCCCAGGCCGTCTTTATGATTAGCACCTGTTCTTTGAAATGGTCTCCGACGGTGTTGCCGAACTCCAGCTCCGGCCCGATGCAGTTGCGAGAGCCGTAGCCGACGGTGAGATTACCCCTCCTGTCGAGATAGTTAATCCATACGTCATCTCGGACCACCCATTTGCCGTCTTTCTTTAGGTGTTTGAAAAAATCCCTTGTCTCGGGCTGTTCAATCTGATATTGGAGCAGGGACAATTTCGCCTTGCCTTCCATATTGGACTGACCGGCTAATATGAAGACTTTCACCTTTTTTGAGGTGTCGGCGCCGTAAGTTTGTGCGTTCAACAGACATATTATGAAACTTAAGCATCCCAAAATGGGCCATCTGTATTTCATGGTTTTTCTACCTTTGTTGTATGATTTATGATATTTAGTGCCGGACCTGCGGGCCGGCACAACGAGGAAGAGATTTTCGCAGGCAAGATTGTAAATGTCAAGTAAAAAGAAGCAGTTTCCAATACCCTTTATAAGCGTCAGTGGCCGTTGAGGATTATAAGTTGTTGCCGGAGAATGGCTTTCCAACTTGGTGGTAGTGTCCACAATAGAGGAAGTTGAGAATAAAAAGTTTTCCTTTGGGAAAATACTTGACAATCAAGTATTGCAGAGGGATATTTTATGCCATAACGGAATGTGATTAAGGAGTTTTATCATGGCCGGATATTGTGGAAAGCTATTACGGATAAACCTCAGTTCAGGTGAGATTAAAGATGAAAAACTGGACCTTGCTATGGCCAAGAAGTTTATAGGGGGGCGCGGCCTGGCGACCTATCTTCTATCGGGGGAAATTGATCCAGGCATAGATCCTTTAGATTCGGCCAATAAGATTATTTTCGCGACCGGGCCGCTTACCGGCTCGCGTGCGCCAGCAACGGGTCGTCATATGGTGGTGACGAAATCGCCTTTGAGCGGTACTGTTGCCAGCTCCAATTCCGGCGGATTTTGGGGTGCAGAGCTCAAGCGAGCGGGTTTTGATTTGATAGTCGTAGAGGGTAAATCCGAGAAGCCCTGCTATATATTCATCAAGGATGGCGCAGCGGAAATCAAGGATGCAGAGAAATATTGGGGCAAGCTGGTTTCCGATATTACTGAAGAGTTGGTGGAGGAATCAGGGGATCCTAAAACCCGTGTTCTTTGCATCGGACCGGCCGGGGAGAAGCTATCAATGCTGGCGGCCGTGATGAACGATACATACCGGGCCGCCGGCCGGTCTGGTGTGGGAGCGGTAATGGGCAGTAAGAACCTGAAGGCAATTGTAGTGCGGGGAACTGGCAGGCTAGTGCCGGCGGAACCGGAACAGTGCAAGCAAGTTCTGGAAAAAGTCCGGAAGAAGATTAAGGAGAACGATGTAACCGCGAAAGGTTTGCCTACTTACGGCACGTCGGTGCTGGTAAATGTAATTAATGAACTCGGCATTTATCCCACCAACAACTTCCAGAAGTCGCATTTCGGAACGGCCGACAAAGTTTCTGGTGAAGCGCTGGCTGAGAAGTATTTGGTCAAGAATATGGCTTGTTATGGTTGTCCTATTGCGTGCGGTAGATATTCCAAGGTTGGTGATGTGGAAGGAGAAGGGCCGGAGTACGAGACCCTCTGGGCTTATAGCGCCAACTGCGGCGTTGACGATCTTGCAGCGGTTATAAAGGCGAACAAATGGTGCAATGAATACGGCCTGGATACAATTTCTGCTGGAGCGACGATTGCCTGTGCGATGGAGTTGTATGAGAAAGGAATAATCAAGCCGGATGAAGTTGATGGTCCACCGCTGGAATTTGGTTCATCTGAGGCGATTGTGGAGTGGTCACGCAAGATGGGGGCGGCAGAAGGATTTGGCGCCAAACTGGCCCTTGGGTCCTACCGATTGGCGGAGGAATACGGGATGGCGGAACTTTCGATGTCTGTAAAGAAGCTGGAACTGCCCGCTTATGACCCGAGAGGTGTCCAGGGGCACGGCCTGCAGTACGCAACGTCCAATCGCGGCGGCTGCCATGTCAGAGGTTATATGATTTCTCCGGAGGTTCTTGGACTGCCGGAGCAATTAGACCGCTTCTCGCTCGAAGGAAAGGCGTTATGGGTCAAGACATTCCAGGATTTGACGGCGGTTATCGATTCCTTAGGCTTTTGCCTGTTCACGTCGTTCGCTCTGGGAGTTGAAGATTACACGGACATGTTTAATGCGATTGTAGGAGAGGAATGGGAGCCGGGAAGGATGCTTGAGGCAGGTGAGCGGATATGGAACCTTGAGAGGATGTTTAACCTGAAGGCGGGGGTCAGACCTGAGGCTGATAGTCTGCCTAAGCGTCTTTTGGAAGAACCGATTTCGGATGGACCATCTAAAGGACATGTCCACCATCTGGCGGAGCTTTTGCCTCAATACTACAAAGAGCGAGGTTGGGACGAACAGGGTATACCGAGTGGAACAAGACTATCGATGCTTGACATTGCGTGAAAAGATGCTTTGTTGGTCTTGATGAGGCTGGAAGGTAAAGCATATGGTGGTGGAAGTAAGGCTTTTTGCGACGTTTAGAAAAGGGCGCTTCAAGAAAAGAGAAATGGAATTCTCTGAAGGAAGTTCGCTGGACGATTTGTTGAAACGTCTGAAGATTTCGAAAAAAGAAGCAGGATTACTGCTATTAAACGGTCAGTATGCTTCCTGGAAGGATAAATTAGCCGCACACGATGTTGTTTCCATATTCCCCTCGCTGGGCGGCGGGTAAGTTTAGGAATTTCAGCGAGGTATAACCAGGCACACGGCCAAGAGGAGGAGAAAAACTTTCTGATATTCTTATAAGCGCATTGAGGAACAGTGGGATTACTATTCAGCGAGTGCCATTGTAGGATGTATTTTAAATCTATAGTTTTGCTCCGCAGAATTTACAGTATTTGGCGTCTCTGTCGTGACCTTCGGCGCTGCAGTCCGGACATGCCTGCGAGGTGGTTTTGGCCGAGTAAGCCTGGGATAATTCTACGGTGACAATCCCCGTTGGAACGGCTATTATCGAATATCCCAGAATCATCACTATAGCTGCCAGGAATTGTCCCGGGCCTGTGGTTGGTGATATGTCACCATAGCCGACCGTGGTAAGTGTCACAACGGCCCAGTACACACTGCGGG